>Ga0307479_10000734_pt1 | contig 29673 bp, 32 predicted proteins | sample atmos_gasesECM4C_FD_203743 | JGI IMG/M metagenome (GOLD analysis project Ga0307479, IMG submission 203743) | Hardwood forest soil microbial communities from Morgan-Monroe State Forest, Indiana, United States - atmos_gasesECM4C_515 | ecosystem: Environmental > Terrestrial > Soil > Temperate...
TAGGATTCCAGAATTCCCCAACCCAATAAGAAGTTTGCAAACGCCCGACACGAGGCGCCGGCTTTCGACCGGCGAACCGCCATGTCCGTCTTCGCAGACAAAGCAAGGAGAAAGCAATGTTAAATCTAACCCGTCGGTGCTCTCGGCATCTGAGTTTGTCGGCAGAGCGGAAGCAGTGAGATTCCAGCGATCGTTTTGGCCGATATCGGCTCTCTGAAAGATTCGCCGGCCACAACAAAAAGTGGTTTGGCCACCAAGCGATATCAGTGCCAATTAACACCCGTTCCGCCTGTTCATGCGATGGCGGCGTAGTGTGATGATCAGATCGGGGAAGCGTTATGGATAGAAGGAATCTTTTGAAGTCGGTTACGTTGGCGGGATCGGCTCTTGCCGTGCCGGCCCTTGTCGCGCCGGCTCTGGCGGACGCGACGAACGCCGCCACACCGTTGATCGAAAAGTTCGCGGCGACCTTAAGCGCGCACGACCTCACGGCATTCGCGGCGCTGTTCTCGGATAATTACGTCAACCACCAGCTCAGCGCGGCCGCACCGCCGCCGCCACAGGGCAAGTCGCCGAAGCAGGGGACGGTGGCAGTTTTTGCTGCACGACTGGCGGGAATACCGGACCTCAAGGTAGAGATCGAGGCCACGGTCGCGTCCGGCAATCATGCGGCCGCAAGCTTCGTCTATAGTGGCACCCATAACGGCCCACTCTCGGGAGTTGCGCCAACCGGCCGCGCGCTCCGATTCACCTCCTGCGATATCTTCAGGGTTCAAGACGGCCTGATTGTCGAGCATTGGGGCATGGGCGATATCGCCGGAGTCCTGGCGCAGTTGAAGGCCTGACCGGCGGGCTGTTCAAGCCTTCGCCTCTGTGTTGCAAAAATCACATCTCCTCGGGTGACACCCGGCTAAAATGGGCTTTGTCAACCGAGGGGACTATCTTGCAGCATACAGCTTCGCTAGTCCTAACTGCAGCATCGCGCAGATCGCCGGTTGGCGTAGGCGCAGCCTTCGTGGCTTCTGCCATTACACTTTCGGTGATGATGAGCCGTGCAGCAGCCACGACGCCCCCGCAACAGGCCGCCGACGGTTCGAAAAACCAATGCCAGGTGATTCACCGTGCGATGCTGGCCCCGACCACGGGTGGCGGTACGATACGGCTGCGCGAAGGTGATTATATCTCGCCTCCGATAGCCGCATTTGGCCCGTTGGAAGCGAAATGGCAAAGATCGGGGTCGTTATGTTCCGGCTGATGTTGTTGGGCGCTCTTGCCGGTGTTGGGTGGGCCACGGTCGGGGATGTCCTCCGCCGCTGATAGTCCGGTCCCCGGTTATGTGGCGGCGGTTCGCTCACCAAGACGGCGCTGGCGACACTCGGCGCGAGCCCAGCGCAGCTGAGCATGGCGTTCAATAGTGTGTTAAATCGCGCAAAGTCGTAGAGTAGCGTAGAAAATCGGAGCGGGTGAAGGGAATCGAACCCTCGTATTCAGCTTGGAAGGCTGCTGCTCTACCATTGAGCTACACCCGCGGCAGGCGATGACCTAACACGGCGCGCGGGCGGTCTCAACCGTCCAGCCGCCCACAATATTGCCCCCGTTTCGCCCCCTGCTTCCGGCAATCCCGCCCTTAACACCGGCGGATTCGGTGTCTATATTCGCGCTTCCATCAACAACGAAAGGAGGTGATCCAGTGTCTTTCTCCAAGCGCTGTCACCTCGCTGGGATCGCCCGCTAGGCATTTGCTCCGCAAGTAGCCTGGCATCGGGGCGCTCTCAGCCCTGGACCAGCGAGTTTCAAGAAGCTAGCGCGGCGGGAGCCATCCCGCCGCGTCTCTTGTTTTGCCCGCCACTGTCATTGCGGGCGCGCAGGCAAGACTCGCGAATCAGGAATCCTGAGATTCCGGCGGTTAAACCGCCATGCCGTGCGGCTTGAACAGCCGGCCCTTTTCCACCACCAGCACGATCGCGAGCGCGGCCAGCGTGCAGAGGAAAAATCCGAACGCGAACGGCAACAGCGTGCCGTCATAGTCCTGGCCGATGGTGGTGCCGATGCCGATGCCGAGCAGCGTCGTGATCGAGCCGTAGAGCGAGGAGGCGGTGCCGGCGATATGGCCCTGCGGCTCCATGGCGAGCGCGGTGAAATTGGCGATCATCAATCCGAACGCGAACATCATCAGTGCCGAGAGCGCCATGAACAGCGGCAGCGGCAACATCGCAAGTTTCGCGGCGACCAGCAGGGTCCCGGCCACCGATGCAAAGCCCACCAACGCGCCATGCGAAATCACGCGCATGCCGACCTTGCCGACGAAACGGGCGTTGAAAAAGCCTCCGAAGGCGGTCCCAACCGCGATGCCGGCGAATGCAATCGGAAAATAACGGCCGAGCCCGTAGATGCCGGTGAATACCTGCTGCGAGCAGAACACGAAAGCAAACAGCGCGCCCATCACGCAGCCTGCTGCCAAGGCATAACCGAGCGTCTGGCGGTTGGTCACCGTCTGGCGATAAGCGGCGAGCACGTCACGGATGGCCAGCGACTTGCGCTCGGACATCGGCAGGGTTTCCGGCATCCGCAGCGCGCTCCAGATCAGCGCGAGCACGCCATAGAGCATGAGCACGACGAAGATGCCGCGCCATTGCGTCAACAGCATCACCGCCTGGCCGAACGACGGCGCAATGACGGGCACCGCGATGAACACCATCATCGCCAGCGACATGACGCTGGCCATGCGCCGGCCGGCATAGCAGTCGCGCACGATCGAGGTGGCGATCACGCGGGTCGCCGAGGTGCCGAGCCCCTGCAGCGCGCGCGCCAGCAGCAACGTCTCGAACGAAGGTGCTGCGATCGCAAGCAGGCTCGCGATGGCGTAGAGCGTCATGCCGCCGAGCAAGACCGGACGGCGGCCGAAGCGGTCGGACAACGGTCCCATCGCGAACTGACCGACGCCGAAGCCGATCAAGAACGTCGACAGCACCGCCTGCGGCCGGTTGGCGACCACGATGTGAAACGCCGAGGCAATGTCCGGCAGCGCCGGCAGCATCATGTCCATCGCCAATGGGTTCAGCGCCATGATCGAGGCGATGACGACGACGAATTCGGGGAAGCTCATCGGGCGGTGGCTCGATGAAACCCAGGCGTTGGCATTGATATCAGTCACTTAAGGAGCACCTCTTGGGGGACCGCCCGTTCTACCGGCCATGCTGCGGTGCACAAGTGGCGTTTGCGGATGGCAGCCCCGCGCGGCCGCCGCCGAACCGTGCGGCGTTTGCCGCCGCACGGCGAAAACAACCCCGCCGCGTTTTCTCGAAAGGTCGGCTAGATTCCGCTCCGCATTCGGTCGTGCACCGAAATTACCGCGATCGCCATGCCGACCGCTCAGCACAGGACCACGCGGTAGATGTCCTGGCTGAAGAGCAGCGCGAGCACGCTCGTCTCCAGGCACAGAATCTTGGGCATCACCGGCCTTGCCGCCAGCGAGAGCAGGAACGGCAGAAACAGCAGCACGAGCAGGCCTGCGGTCGCAGCGGTCATGACAGTCCTACCTTCAGAATCCGAAAGGCTTGACGAATCGCGGCCGCGGTCCGCTTCGCGCCTCCACGATCCGTTCGCCGCCATTGCAGGCCGAGCTGCCGTAGTAGCGATGATGGCCGGTCACGTCGTGCCAATCGCCGGGCTCCGCCGGCGCCGGCGCGCGATCAAAGATGATTCGGACTTGCGGGCGTAACATGACAGCCTCCAGTGTCGCTCTTTGTGCGTTCCGGCTGTCAGTCGGGCGGCCCGCGCGGCGCGTTCGAGCGGGCGCCGGATTTATCGTGTTTCAGGACGGTTTCGCGTGTGAAATGTGATTTGTCGGGAACGGTTGCCGCCGAACGTCCTTGAGGCAGGCTCAACCGGAAAACAAGACAGAGAGATAGCGATGCTTTACGCCATACTGGCCTATCACGTCGAAGCGGAAGTCATGTCCTGGTCGGCGGAGGAGGATGCCGCCGTGATGACCGATCTCGGCCAAGTTCACGACCGGCTCAAACAGAAGCGCCAGCTCGGGCCTGCCGCACGGCTCGGGCCGACGGAGAAGGCCCGCACCTTGCGCGGTCCCGGCGCAGGCCACGTGCTCGATGGTCCGTTTGCCGAGACCAAGGAGCAGCTCTTGGGCTTCTACCTCGTCGATTGCGAAAGCGAGGATGCCGCGATCGAAGCGGCGCGCGACCTGCGCCGCGCCAATCCCAGCGCGGTGTATGAGATACGTCCAATCCGGGTGTATCTTCCGGGGCTCGAGATTGCGGAGGAGGACCGGGCGGCGAACTGAAGCGCGGCTCGCCCTCGAGTCATTGCGAGCGCGGGCCGCGGCAGGTTTCGATGATGCACTCAAGCCGTTGCAAGCCGAGCTGCCGCAATTGCGATGCGGCGAGGCGATGCTGTGCAGATTGCCGGCGTTGCTATGGACTTGGAGGAGGAATTCTGCTTCTGCTACCCAAAGTCGTGTCGCAATTTCTGTCGAAGCAACACGCCGATTTTGCATGTTTTTTTCAGATGCTTTTTTCCAATGCTGTTTTACGAACCCCTGTTCATCACAGTCTTTGCGGCTTTCTACGCATTGTATTTGCTGATCGTTGGCGCGTCCGCCCAGAAACGGACGCTCCTGATTGGCAGCATGCTGTTCTATCTCTGGGACGAGCCGGTGTTCGTGCTGGTCGTTTTGGCATCAACGATAATCGACCACACGCTTTCATTTCATCTCAACGATCCAACTCCTCCCCGCACACGGCGACTGGCGCTCGCGGCCGGAATCTTCGGCAACGTCGCCATTCTCGTTCTCTATAAGTACGCCGACTTTCTCACGGAAAACCTCAATCTGGCCCTGGCGCCGTTCGGGCATCACAGGATTCCGCTGCTGCATCTGGCGCTTCCGATTGGCGTCTCCTTCATCGTGTTTGAAAAGATTACCTATCTGGTGGACATCTATCGCGCCACGTCGCAGCCCTGCAAATCGTTCTTGGATTACTGCCTTTTCGTGCTGTTTTTCCCAAAACTACTGGCGGGACCGATCCTGAAATATCATGAAATGAAGGATCAGATCGCCAAGCCGCCGACCATCGAATGGAGCGACTTCGGGACCGGTTTTGTCCGCTTCGCTCGCGGGCTGGGACGCAAACTCCTGATCGCCGATCCGCTCGGCATGTTCGTCAATCAGGTATTCGCCGCCCACCCGACGAGCCTCACCGCCGGTTACGCATGGCTCGGAGTTGGCTGCTTTACCTTGCAAATCTACTTCGATTTTGCCGGTTACTCCGACATGGCGATCGGGCTCGCGCGGATGCTGGGATTTCGACTCAAAGAGAACTTCAACGCTCCTTACGCGGCGCAATCGGTGACGGAGTTCTGGAGACGCTGGCATATTTCCCTGACCACATGGATTCGCGACTATCTGTACACGCCGCTTGGCGGCAATCGGTGCGGCAACGCGCGCACCTACCTCAATCTCTGGATCTGTTTCCTGGCTTCCGGCCTTTGGCACGGCGCCAACTGGAATTTTGTCCTCTGGGGCGCTTACCACGGCCTGTTCCTCACCCTTGACCGGCTGTTTCTGCGCGATGTGTTGCAGCGATGCGGCGCGACCATATCGACTGCCGTCACGCTTTTCATCATCATGATCGGCTGGGCGATTTTCCGTTCCGAAAACCCAACGCATCTCCTGCCCTTCCTGTCGACGTCGCTTGGGATGTCACACGCATCCGCCGCACTGGAAATTCCGGCGGAAGTGCCGTTCACGCTCGTGCTTGGCGCTTTCATTTCGCTGCTGCCGGCGACGCCGCTCTATCCGCGATTGATCCGCGCCTATGAAGTGCGCGGCTGGCTGCGGGCGCTGACGATGGCGGGCCTGGTGGTCGTCTACGTCCTGGCGCTGGCGCGCGCCGTGGCGGTGCCGTTCCAGCCCTTCATCTATTTCAGGTTCTGACGATGAACCCCCTCGCTCTCGCGCGCCCCATCACTCGCACGGCATTTTGCGCCGTCCTGCTGCTGTTTCCGCTGGCTAGTGCCTGGAATCTCGCCGTCGCACCGAGCCATCCCGCCCTTGCAATCCAGATCGGGCCCAAGCTCGGCGGCGTCACCCGTGACGTTCCCCTGATCCTTTCATGGTCTTCGCTCCGGGACGGCAATTTTCAGAAGGCGATTTCCAGCCGGGTCACCGACGCAATGCCGTTTCGTCCGCTACTCATTCGCATCAACAACGAGATTCGATTTGCGATGTTCGGCGAATTGACCGCTCCGAATGTTGTCAAGGGCGCGAGCGGTCAGCTGATCGAGCGTTCCTATCTGGAGGAGTACTGCTCCCGCACCGAAGGAATGGGCGCAAAGTTCGCGGCCGATATCATTCCAACGCTTAGGGACATTCAGAACTACTACGACACGCATGGCGGCATTTTTGTTTACGTGGTTACGCCATCCAAGGTCGCGCACATGCCGGAATATTTCGTCGACCGCTTCCCCTGCCCGAGCACGCCGGCTGCGCGGACACAACTGGTCCCCCAATATGTCAACGCACTCAAGAAGGCCGGCATCCACGTCGTCGATGCGGCAGGCCTGATCCGTTCGCTGAAAGGCCGGGACAACGTCGATCTATTCCCGCAGGGCGGCGTGCACTGGAACGATCTCGGTGGCGCGCAGGCCGTATCCGCCGTCGTCGAGGAAATCAATCGGCAGGCTGGTCGCGTGCCGCAATTTACGTTCACCTACACGCTGTCGAGTCCGACCAGCGGCGCCGAGCGGGAGCTTGCCGACCTTTTGAACGTGCTTTTCCCGCCATTGGGTTATCTGACGCCGAAAGTGGAATTCTCTCCGTCGGCGTCGTGCGCCGATCATCCGGCGCGACACCTCGATGCGGCGATGGTGGGCAGCAGCTTCGGCCATCTCCCCGCGCGCATCTTGATTGAAGCCAACTGCCTGATCGGCCTGAACTTCTATTATTACGCCAGGCTCGGCCGCTTCGGCAGCATGCCCTACCGCGAATTGCAACGGAATTTGACGGATGCCGACTTCGCACGCGTGCGCGACGCCAAGATCATGATCGTGGAGGAAAACGAGTCCTTCGTTGCCCGCACAGGTTATCTCAACGAGCTGCGCGCGGTGGCGACCCAGCGCTGACGCTCCATGGGGCAGAATGGCTTGCGGTGCGCCTTGCAACCACACGGCCCTCCCAAGCTAACGCAACAGCCAATTGCGGATCGAAGCTGGCGCGGCGGATTAACAGCCGGCCGCCTGCGAGGCGCGTTGGAGCGCTGCCGTCCAGGGAGGTCGCCTGCTTGTGGCACCGATCAGGAACGCGGCTTCGGCGATGCTGCGGGTTCAGGGCTGACGAAGAACCGCCGCATCAATAACGCGCCGAAGGCGAGGAACCATAGATACTGGGCATATTGCGGGGCTACCAAGGCAAGCGCAGTCCCGGGCAGAAAAACCAGTACCGGAAAAATGGCGCCGGCGAGTTCGGCATGTCTGCCGCGCGCCGCCAGCCACCACAGCCAGGCATTGAGTCCGGCGATCACGGTCAGATGCAGGCCATAGAGAACGGCGACCGCGCTGCTCAATCGATAGCTGCCATAGAGCCCGTTGGTCACCGGTAGCAGGATGATGGACAACAGAAAAAGCAGATTGACGATCACCACGCCCCGACTGGCGTGCGGCTGCAGCGTCAGCCGGCGGTGATGGCTGAACCAGAACAATCCGGCAATGATGAAGCTGAGCGCCAGCGCCGACAATCGCCCGGCGTAGAGATGATAGAGATCGGCCCAATCCGGGGCGCTGGCGAACTGCCCTGACTTGGGCAGGTCATAGGCGAGCAAGGTCATCGCCACACCGAAGACGGTGTTGCTGAGCGACTCCAGCCGTCGCATCTCGAAATGGTCGGGGCTGGGTTCGGTCATGGGCGAGGGTTGCTTTGGGTTGAATGCGGCTATGATCCGACTTCGCTTGTGCGCTGCTCAAGCTGGGCGGATATGCTTTCCCTTAGCGGTCTAGCATAGCTGCGCTCGATGCGGTTACAGTCCGTCTTCGCCTTCGGCTACGCCGGACACGCTTCACCCTCCGGGCTCCTGCGTGGCTGCGCCACGCGTAGCCCGCAGGGCGAAGCGTGGTGGGGGAGGAAGGACTCGAACCTTCGAAGCCTGACGGCGGCTGATTTACAGTCAGCTCCCTTTGCCACTCGGGACACTCCCCCGTTTCGACGGCATTGCACCGCACCCCGCAAACACGGGGAACACAAACGCCGTGGAGACGTAAAGACCGCGAAATCCCTTAGTCCAAGGGGTCGCGGCCGGCGCGTTTATGAGCGAAGCCGTGGGGCAAAGTCAACCAACACCATCCCCTAAATGAGGCCGCAAACGGCCAAATTGCCATTGTCTGGAACCCGTGACACAAGCCAGCCCATGAACAATCGCGATCGAAAGCCGCCATTCCGGCGGGGCGGCGGCAAAGGACGCCCCTCGGCGCCCCGCCCGGCCTGGCGCGACCGCGGTCTGGGGCCGGACGATCCGGTCATCCTCTACGGCTGGCATACCGTGACCATGGCGCTCGCCAACCCGGAGCGGCGCTTCCGAAAACTGCTGCTGACCGAGAACGCAGCGAGGCGGCTCGAGGAGGAGAAGGTCGCAACCCGCGTCACGCCGGAGATCGTGCGCCCCAGCGAGATCGATCAGCGTCTCGGCCCCGACGCCGTGCATCAGGGCCTGTTCGCGGAGGCCGATCCCCTGCCCTCGCCCGATATCGAGACGCTGCCGCAGCAAGGCATGGTGCTGGTGCTCGACCAGATCACCGATCCGCACAATGTAGGCGCCATCATGCGTTCCGCCGCGGCGTTTGCGGTCAACGCCATCGTCACCACCGCGCGCCACAGCCCGGAGGCGACCGGTGTGCTGGCGAAAGCGGCCTCCGGCGCGCTCGAACTGGTGCCGCTGGTGACCGTGCAGAACCTTGCCCGCGCGCTGACGGAGTTGAACGAGCGCGGCTTCATGACGGTCGGGCTCGACAGTGCCGGCAGCGACGATCTGTCCGCGGTCGCGCTGCGCCAGCCGCTGGCGCTGGTGCTCGGCGCCGAAGGCAAGGGCCTGCGGCAACTGACGCGCGAAACCTGCAGCGCGGTGGCGCGGCTCGATCTGCCCGGCGAGATCAAGAGCCTCAACGTGTCCAATGCCGCGGTGCTTGCGCTCTACGTCGGCGCGACGCGGCTCGGGCTGATGGGCTGACGCCCCCTCCGCTGCGCGGGTGCTGCCGCGGCAATTAAGGGAACGTTAACCATAATTATTCCAGCCTAAGGCCCAAGGAATCGACCCCAGGCTGCGAGAGCTCATGATGACTGGCAAGACATCCGTCGAAAATCGCATCGTGTTGGGCGACCATGTGCCGTGGTTCGGCACCTCGCTCGTGACCGGGGGCGCGTTCGACCTGCACGTCAGCGCGGGGCCCTGGGTGGTCTTGAGCTTTCTCGGCTCGCCCGCCAATCCAAGAGCCGGCGAAGAACTCGGCAAGCTCTTGCGCGACGCGGCGCTGCTTCGCGACGATCACATGATCGCCTGCTTCGTGTTGACTGAGCCGCCAGAAGATATCTCGCAACTCTCGGAGATTTCCGGCAACGCGCTGTTCTTCCTCGCCGACTATGACGGCGCGATCAGCCGCGCCTACGGCGCGTCCGAGATGCCGCGCACCGTCGTGCTTGACCCGATGCTGCGCGCGGTTGCCGACATCGCCTGGGATGTCCCGCAAGGGCATGCCGAGACCGTTTCCAACGTGTTGCGCAGCCTTCCCTCGGTCGATGATTCCGCCGGCGTTCCGATGTTCGCGCCGGCGCTGATCGTGCCGCGCGTGTTCTCTTTCGAGCTTTGCGATTTCCTGATGCAGTTCTACGCTGAACAGGGCGCGACCGATTCCGGCTTCCAGTTCGACATCGACGGCAAGACCAAGACGGTCTCGGATTGGCGGCTCAAGCGCCGCAGCGACGTCGCGGTCGCCGCGCAAGAGGTCCGCGATCTCGTCCGCGACCACGTCGTTCGCCGGCTGCTTCCGGAGATCGAGCGCTATCTTCAGTTCGAGGCGACCCGCATGGATCGCTATGTCGTGGCTTGCTACGACGCCGAGGTCGGCGGGCATTTCTTCCGTCACCGCGATAACATCAATGCCGGCGCGCAGCACCGGCGTTTCGCCGTCTCGATCAATCTCAACGGCGATTTCGACGGCGGCGACCTGATTTTCCCAGAGTTCGGGCGCAGGATCTATCGGCCACCCGCGGGCGGCGCGCTGGTGTTCTCATGCGCGGCGCTGCACCAGGTAACTCCCGTCACCCGCGGCCGGCGGTTCGCGTTCCTCTCGTTCCTCTACGGCGAGGAAGACGCGAAAAAACGTTTCGCCAATAACACAAAACTGCATGACGGCGAGGTGCACTATCTCGGCGACCGCGACCGCCTGTTCCCGGAGGAGGCCCCGCCGCTTGCCGCTCGTCGCCGGCGCGACGTAGGTTCACCAATGCAAATGCCCGCTCGCCGGAGGCGAACGGGCGCTCGTGCCCTCAATCTTGCTGCGTCATAACCGCACTATCCCCTCGTCCTGGTTCTCCGAGCGATGCGAAGCATCGTCCGAAGACGGCGCATACGCGCCTCCTCACCACGCGACGACGAGCTATCAATAATAGCGGCGCAGCACGCGGTGGCCGTAACGATAGGGCATGTAGCCGTAGTGCATGGCGTAGTGGTGCGGCGCGTAGCCGTAGCGATGGCCGTGATGCCACGGGCGGTAGTGATAGCTGTGGTGCCAGCGGTAGCTTGGCACGGTGGGCGCTTCGCGATAGGCGCCCCAGCCGGACACCGCCTCCTCCTGATAGGTCGGGTCCGGCGCAAAGGCGCGCGGACCGGTATAGGTCGGGCCCTGGTTGACATAATAATATTGGGGAGTCGGCTGGGCGTAAGATTGATATTGGGTGGTCGGCTCGGCCAGCCGGCCATAGGCCCAGCCGCCGCAGGCGGTGTTGCAGCCTGTGTTCACGACCGGCGGCGTATAGACCTGCTCGCACGGGCTATAGGTCTGTCCGCAAGGCGAGCACGCGCTGAATCCGCAAGCCATCGCGGGTGCAGCACCCGCCGTCATCACGGCGATCGCCGCCACCACTCCTGAAATCGTCTGACGCATTCACTCTCTCCTGTTTCGATCTGTTTTTTGGTTTGGCTGAGCAGTTTCTTGATTGTTCCATCCGAGTTCTATCTTTGGAAATCGGGCCCCGGGTTTGAGAAATCCTGCTGAATTCGCCCCTGGCCGCCGCGCGGCGCGAGGATCACCGGCGGCGGATAGAGCGGTACCTCTGGCTGTGCCGGTTGTGGGAGCGGCGGCGCGGACTGCGCCGACCAGGATTGATAATAGGACTCGGCCGGTTGCGGCAGCTTGCGATTGGCCGGCGGCTCGATCTCGAGGCGGCCGTAACCCGGCTTCGCGCCGTGACCGAGGGTCGGATAATAGTGGCCGACATTCGGCGTGGGATCGATGTAGCGGCCGCCAAAGATCGTCGGCTGATTATGCACGCCCTTGCCGAGACCAAAGTCGCCTTCGACGACGGCGTAGGAAATATCGATGCCGTTCTGGATGACGGGCACGCCGGGGCGGCCGGGGATGACGAGATCGAAACCCTCGCCGGAAAAAGCCGCAGGCGTCGTTGCGATCAAGATGGCCAGTACCGCCGACAGGCGCATGGAGATCTGGTTTCCGATTTGCTTGACCACAACCTACACCATCGTGCGCAACCAAAGGTTAAAGGTCGCGCACCAAGTCACCGGTAAGCCTAACGCGTAAACCATTTATCGAAGTTAATGACCGGCGCTTTGCCGAACCGAAGGTTAACGCCACCCGTTGCGCAGTTCTCACGCCAAGGCGGTGACCAGGATGGTACGGATGCCGATCGCGATGGTGACGATGCCGACCGTCCCCTGCAGGCCGCGATTGGCGAAGGTCAGCCAGCGCGCCGAGATCGCGATCGGCACCGCGATCAGGGTCGACAGCGCACCCATGCCGATCATCGAGCCGATCCCGAACAGCGCCACGTAAGCGAGCCCGGCCGCCGGGCTTTTGGCCTGCGACACCGTCAACACCAACAGCGCCGCCGAGCCCGCCATGCCGTGCATCAAGCCGACCAAGAGCGTGCGCCAGCGAAAGCCGTGTCCGTGCCCATGCTGGCTGCGTGCATGCGGCGCGACTTCGCCGGCATGGCTGTGGGCATGGATGTGGATGGTACCGTCGCCATGGCGGTGACGGTGAAAATGCACGCGGTCGCGCCACAGCCGCCACAGCAGATGTGCGCCGAGGCCGACCAGCATGATGCCGACGGCGGTCTCCAGAGGCTGCGTCAGACGTTCCGGCATCGCCTCACCCAGCACGATCGCGGCACCGGCGAAGACGAACAGCGTCAGCGTGTGGCCGAGCCCCCAGGTCAGGCCGTGCTTGACGATATCGATGACCTCGCTGCGGCGCGCGGCAATGCTGGAGACCGCCGCGACGTGGTCGGCTTCGAGCGCGTGCTGCATGCCCAACAGAAAACCCAATCCCAGAATGCCGAACATCTGTCCCCTGCTCGCTTCCCGACGGTTGCCGGTCGGGCGCGCGTCCCGAGAAGGCGGAACCTCACATTGGTTTGATGGCTCGCGCAACACCAATTGCGCGCCTCGCGGAACATCCGCCTCAAGACAGTCCGGCCCGCACCTGGTTGAGCGCGGCCTCGGCCGCCCGCGCTGCCGTGACGTGAGATGCGAGAACCGCCGCGTTGACGCGGCGTTGGCGACTGCCCTAAACAGGCGGCTCGAAAGCCTGTCGGCAAATGCTATGATTGCGGGGGACAGACGAAACATCGCCAAAGCGATTAGCTTAAAATTATCAGTGCCTTAGCCGGTTTAGCTCAGCGGTAGAGCAGCGGTTTTGTAAACCGAAGGTCGGGAGTTCAATCCTCTCAACCGGCACCACAAGGCCCCAACTCTATCGGGCCTCTCGGACCTTCCCAGCCGCGGCGAACTCGGCGAACGAAGCGGGAAACAGCGGAGCCATCGACGAACGCCACCTTGGCAACCACTCTTCAATGATCGTGGCTTATACTTCCTTCCATGGGAAGCAGGCCTGACGATCTCGAAAAGGCAATGCGAGCGCTTCGACGGCGCCATCCGCTTCTTGCTACCTGGCTCGATGTCCAGCACCGGCTCGACAACCCGATGCGCCGGCGGGCCGCAAGATTTCGGCACGGCCAAAGGTTTCATCGGGACGTCTCACTGATCCGCGGCCCGCGAATAAGGGAGCTCAGTTCCGACCTTCGTGGCACCCCGTTAAGTGGCTCCGATAGGCGAGCGTCGCGCCGCTGACCCAGAATGCAAAAAGCATCCTGGTCCCGTTCCGGAAGCACGCTGCCTCGGCCTTGGGCATGATCCGTCATCCCTCGGCTGGTCCGCCGAAGGCAAGCCGCGCCGCATGGGCGCGCACGTCCTCGGGCCAGGTCGATACCTGCTGGTCAAATCCGCGACCATCGTTCGCAAACAAGGCCCGCGTCGCCTCCTCGAACCCCGGGAGATTTCCTGCCATCGCGGACATGAAGTGATAGGCCGCCTCCTGCGACGCGCGTAGCTGCGGCGCCGTGCCGGCGCTGCGTTTGGCTTCGTCCACCAGCCTTCGCAGTGCCACCGACGCGCCACCGGGCTGCGCCGCCAGCCACTCCCACTGGCGCGGCAGCAGAGTGACTTCGCGGCCGACCACCCCAAGCTTGGGCCGTCCCCGTCCGCGGGATTCGCCGGCCGGTAAATCGGATGCGGTAGAGGCAGACCTGCGCCGAGGCTTTGCGTATCCGGCTCCGTCATCCGAAGCCTTCGAGAGTCTGGCAACGACATCGGCCTTGGTGCCACGGAGGTCGAAATCGATGACGCGACCCGTCGCATCATCGAAGACGAGGATAGGCGCAGGTCCGCCGCGGTCGGAGGCGTTCTTGACCGCCAGCGCGACCTCGATCAACGGGCCGGACGCCAACAGCCGGCTGCCCTCGAAGGCCGTGCAGGGTTTTGAAAGATGCTCAGCCATGCGGTATCTCGATCCGGCTAACGGCGATAGTTATATCCGGCTATAAATAGTGAAGCAATACTACCCGTATAATAATTTGACCGCTCTGCCGCCTCCCTGATATCGATTTGCGGACAAAGTTAGAAGGTTCGGGGAAACCAGAGGGCCTGATGAAGGGTGAAGACAGGAAAGCCGCGATCGCCAGATACAAGGAACGCAAGAGCGTCGCGGGAATCTGCGCAGTCCGCTGCGCCGTTTCGGGTGAGACATGGCTCGGGCAAAGCCTGAACCTGGACACCATTCAGAACCGCATCTGGTTCACGCTACGCCTGGGCAACCACCCAAACCGAGCTCTGCAAAAGGCCTGGCGCGATCACGGCACGAACAGCTTCACATTCGAAGTCGTCGAGGCGCTGGCTGATGAAGAAACGATCTACATCAGGGATGCTCTCCTGCGGGAGCGGTTGGCCCACTGGCGATCGATACTCAAGGCCGAGGCCCTCTGACGGCATGCGCGGCGTCCGTGCATGTAGCAATTATGTCACCCTTCATCCGAAACGGTCATTTTCCCCTGCAGCCTTATGGGGCCACGCTTGATTCCGCCGATGGCCTCTGATCGACTTTTTCCGGTTGAGGTGGTGTCATGAAATGGATGCGGGAACGCGACGCGCTACTCGCGCAGACGTTGGCGTTCGTTCAATCGGTCGCCGGCAGGAAAGACGACGCCGGGATGGTTGGGTTCGCGGCCGCCGAACCTGCCAAGACAACCGCGCCTGCCAAGCCGGAAACGGAAGTAGCGAAGGTTCGCACCGCCCCGGTTGAAGCCGTCAAGCTCGCCGAGCCGCAGCCTTCCGCTCTCGTCCCGCGGCCGATCGTGCCAAGCGCGAGCGAGATGCAAAACGAAATCCGCGCCCGCGTCGCGAGCTTCCGCGCGCATCAGGAGCGCTTCACCCGCGAGCGCGAGCAATATTTCAGCGCCACGCTGGCGAGACTCCGCGCCGCTATCAACGAGCTACCGCCGCAGCGCCTGGAAAAATAACGCTGCTTCCCGGCAGCGCGTCTCAGAGAAAGACCAAAACAAGTGCAACGTTGGCCGCGCAGGCCGCCAGCAGCGCAACCGTCAGGGTCAATTGCACCCGCTCGCTGGAGGTATGGGTATGGGTTATCGTCCGCATGGCCGGAACATCCGGCGATTCTAGCGGAGGAGTCTCGGGGATTCTTTTTTCCGGGATTCATGGGCCGTTAAGGACTCAGCGGCGCACTGCAACCCGTCCAAAAAAGGACGGTTTTGGCCCATCAATTCCTCGCGAAGCTTGCTGCCCGGCGCGAGGCGCGGAAACCGCAAACCGCTCCGCGCGTTAAGGCCTGTCATGGGCGCAAGCCTTTACCGGGAGCGTAGCGATGCCCTATGCGTTGTTTTCCAACGATGCCAAGCTGAGCAAGGCCTACCCGACCGAAGCCGACGTCTGGAAGCTCGCTCGCCAAAGCGGCCTCGTGGTGGACGTGGCTTCCGATCAGGACAAGGCTGCGCCGCGGCCGGTGCTCGACAACGATTATGAGATCAGGCCCTGCCGGCCAGAGCCACAGGAAGATCCGGACCAGAATCGGGCCGATGCCGAGCGCGATTCGCTCAGCGACCTTCAGTTCGATTCTTGATTTTCGCGAGGGAAAACCGGTTTCCCGCCATCGGGGCGCGGCCCGAGGGCATGCTTTTTCGGATCACGCTCTCCAGTTCATGCCCTAAGGCGTCGCGGTCGCCAAGGAAGCCTGCTCGGCCGAAAACACGACGCAAGCCCGCTTTCGATGCAGCCCCCTGATCGCGCCGGTGACCTTAAGCACCGTCCCTGCAGGACATGACGCGTCCTGCACGAAGGCGACTTCATACGGCGCAAGCGCGAGCGGCTCGGATTTCAGGATCGTTTGGGCAGAGCACGGCAACGCGATCGCAGACACAATCGCTACCGACGTCAAAATGCGCATGTTCGTTGTCCACCAGCCGGCGCGCACATAATAACCGATCGGCGACGAAAGTTTCGCGACTCGTGAAAATTTTTTTTAAGTTGGCCGAAAACAGCCGGGGCGTATCGTCTGCAGGACCTGCAGGCAGTCCAGCCGACCCTTGCAACCGGGATATGCAAAACAAAAGGCCGGCTGCAAGCCGGCCCTTCATCTCGTTAGCCCCGCCTTCCGGGTACTGTCTCAATATTTAGCGGCGACCGGACCACCCCAGCCGAACCGGTAGTTCACGCCGAGCTTGACGGTGTTCTCGTCGTTCTTGAAACGGCGGCCGACGATTTCGGCCGGACCGGTGGTGAAGGTGGTGGTGCCGAAATTGTAGTACTGGTATTCGGCCTTGGCCGACCAGTTCGGTGCGAACATGTATTCGAGGCCGGCGCCGACGGTCCAGCCGTCGAGGCTATTGCCGGTGGCGGTGAAGGCCGTCGGCGCGCCGGCGGCGGTCACGGCGATATTCGGGTTGTCGCGAAAGGCGTAACCGCCCTTGGCGTAAACCAGCGCCGGGCCCCAAGTGTAGCCGATCCGGCCGGTCACAGAGCCGAGCTGGTCGTGCTTGGTGGTGACCAGGGTGCCGGCGGGAAACAACAGGCTCTGGTTCTTGCCCGAAAGCCCGCTGTACTGGGCTTCGGCGCCGACCACCCAGTTCGGAGCGAACTGGAAGTCGAAGCCGCCTTCCACGCCGTACAAAAAGCGGCTGCGGCTGCCCTCCAGGCTGTTATTGCCTTCGAAGTCGCCGCCCAGGTGGCCGCCGAGATAGAATCCGGTCCAGTTATAGATGGCTTGCGGCGGGGTATAGACCGGCGCCTTGGTATAGGTCCGCGCCGGCATGTCCGCCGCCAACGCAGGCGCCGCGAACGCAAAAAGCGCGGCTGAACCAAGTAGAAGTCTTTTCATCGAAATCCCCGTATTGCCGGCCGCAACCCTTGGTCAACAACGTGGCCTCATTTTGGTTGCCCCGCGGCTATCCCGGAGCCGTGATGGTCCGCGACTGTGACCACCTGGCAACAGCGGCTTTCCGCTCCGCAAATCGCGACATTTTCCGCCGGCGCACCGCGCCCCTGTTACATATAGAGACGCCGGCGGCCGGAGGGTTCAAACCTCGCCGAAACGTGATCGGCGGCGGTGCCGCGCGGTTGACACTATCGCGACATGTTTTCCAGGTCCGGAAACGGCGCGTACGCCACCCCGGCGCAGACGTCCTGCGCCTGTGCGCGGTCGAGGATGCGGTCGAGCCGGCCACCGACGTAGACCACGGCGCGCTCGCGCGGCTCACGATAGCTTCCGTCGGATTGAGGCTCGGCGAAACGCAGGCAACTGACGTAGCGCACCCGGCCGCCGACCGTGCGCTGGATCGGGTCGGCCATCGAAGCGTTATGAACGCCAACGGGATTGTTGAGATAGGTGCGCATGAAGGCCATCAATTCGGAGCGGTAGTTGCTTGGAAACGGCTGATTGGCGTCGCCGTCGCTACTGTCCGCCACGAACGCGGTGGTTCTGCTGTCTTCGCTGTCGAGGCAGGCCGCAAGCGTGAGCGGCAGCAGCAAAATCGCCAGCAGCCTTGTCGAGAACCTTACCGAAAGCCTTGCCGATCGTCCCAACGTTCAACTCGTCTTCTGGAGGCCCACCGCTGGACGCCGTTCTAGACTGTCATGTACTTAAAAGGAATCCGCATTTTGGTGATCGGCTTTTTGTCTTGAGCTTTGTCTTGACGCGCCTTCTTGACGCGAGCCGGAGCCTACCCCCGCTATCCAAGTGCGGGGCAGGCTTTCGCTGCAAAACGCGCTGGCGCCGGCCCGCCGCCATGAGGGAAGCATGGTAGGCGAGCCGGGCCGGTATCCGCGGGGAAGCGGTGGGGCAATGTGGAACGGGCCACTCCCTCGCGGGGAGCGGTATCAGCCGCGCTTGATCGTCGACGCCGCGTGCTTGGAGCTGAGCTTCGCGTGGGTCTTGATCGCGCCGATCTTCTGATGCGTCTTGATCGCACCGAACTTCTTGTTGGTCTTGGTCGAGCTCAGATACCGATGGTGCTTGTGATGACGGTGACTCATCTTGACGCTGCTCTTGCGCACGCCGGTCTTCTTCACGTCAGTCTTCTGCAGATCAGTCTTGGCCTGCGGCGCCGCGGCGACAGGGGCCACAGTCGTCTTGCCCTCGGTCGTCTTGCCGGAGGTAGCCGCGAGCGCCGGCGCGGCAAGTACGGAAGCGGCGAGCAGTGCAGCGGAAATCGTCTTGAACATGGTCCTCTCCTCATCAAAGGGGATCTCGAGGTCGCCGGCCGGTTGGCCGGGCTCTTCGATCATGGTCACGACTTCTAGAGGTTGCGCGCTGAACCTGCCGTGAAGCGCCGTGCCGGACTGCGTTCATCTGCATGACATGTTTGTCATGTTCCAAACGCGCCTATCGTACGCGCCCGGCGAAAATATGCAGAGATCGTGGCGAGGCGCCGGGAATGTTTTCGCCCACTGGGGGTTCATGTCCACAGCACAGGGTGTAGGATCACCCTCGGCATGATGCGCCAAAGCGCGATATCATACCTGTAGAAACGCAATCTGGAGATATGCATGAGAAAGTATTCGATCGGGGTTTCGGCGCTGGTGTTGTCGGCGGTGCTGATCGCCGCGCCCGTCGTTTCGGCCTACGCCGCGGGCGGAGACACTCCTACGCCGCCGGCATCCGACTCCAAGGGCAAGAAGAAGGGCGACAAAAGCTCGAGCATCGACAACCCGAAATTCCTGGCCGGCTACCGTACCGCCTACACGACGATCTACGACCACCACGACTACACCACCGCTATCGATCAGTTGAAAGCGCTGGGACAGGATGATCGCGCCGACGTCGCCAACCTGATCGGTTATTCCTATCGCAAGCTCGGCAACTACCAGCTTTCGCAAGTCTGGTACCAGCGCGCGCTCGCGGCCGACCCCGATCACGTGCGGACCTGGCAGTATTACGGGCTGTGGCAGCTCGAACAGGGCAACCGCGAGCAGGCGGAATATCACTTGAACAAGATCGCCCAGCTCGCGGGCACCGACAGCGCCGAGTACCGCTCGCTTTCCGCGGCGCTGGCGCAACCGCCCGGCACCGGGCTCGTCTACTGATCTTCATCATCTGAACAGGAGGGTGGCATGCGCAGATCTGTAATCAGGCTTCTCATGTTGGCAACGTTCTCAGCGGCGCTCGCTGCTGCGCCCGTCGTCAGCACGGTGTACGCCGCGCCGGACAGCGACGCGCCTGCCCCCACTCCTCCCAAGACCAAAGCCAAGAAGAAGAGCGAGATCAGCCCGAGCCGCGAATACGCGGCATTCGCCAACGGCTATCACGCGGCCTACGCCACGATCTACGACCGCCACGACTACGCCGCCGCGATCGAGCAGTTGAAGGCGCTCGGCCACGACGACACCGCGGCGGTCGCCAATCTGATTGGCTATTCCTATCGCAAGCTCGGCGACTACCAGCTCTCGCAAGTCTGGTACGAGCGCGCGCTGAAGGCCGACCCTGGCCACGTCAAGACCTGGCAATATTACGGGCTGTGGCAGCTCGAACAAGGCAACCGCGAGCAGGCCGAATATCACTTGAGCAAGATCGCGCTGCTCGCCGGCACCGACAGCGAAGAATACCATTCGCTCGCAGCAGCACTGGCACAGCCGCCGGGCACCGGCCTCGTCTACTGATTTCGGCGAATACCGATCCAAATCGGTCGAACCGGCACGGCCCCTCGGGGTTGTGCCGGTTTCGTTTTGTCGGGTAGCATTCGCAGGCCTAGAGCGTGATCCGGAAAAGCATGCCCTCGGCCACGAATCGATGGGTGGGCACCGGTTTTCCTCGCGACAAACGCGGAACGCGTTTGCGCGGAAATCATGCTCAAATAAAAAGCTAGAGCGCGATGACCAATCATCCTGAAATCATCGCGCTCTAGTCTTTCGAACTTTTGCACGCGCGCGATCGCCGACGTTTTGGTGGATGCATGGAACCATGGCTGCAATTTGCGACCGACTACATTCGCGATTGGCTCGAATTTCAATTCAAGAGTTCACAACAACCTGGCTGCATCTTCGCGATCGTGCATCGCGACAAGGTCATCGCTGAACATGCATTCGGCCACGCCGATCTCGACACCCAGGAACGGCTCACCCCTCGCCACCGGTTTCGGATCGCATCGCATTCAAAGAGCTTCACCTCGGCCGGGGTCATGAAGCTGCGCGAAGCGCGCAAGCTGCGGTTGGACGATGCGATCGGGCAATATGTGGCGGAATTGCACCCGCAAGTCGCGCAGACGACGGTTGCCCAGCTTCTCTCGCACAGCGCCGGCCTCACCCGCGACGGCATCGACTCCGGACAATTCATCGACAGCCGGCCTTACCTCGCCAGGAAGGAGCTCTTTGCAGAATTGAAGCAGCCGACCGCCATCGAGCCCAATACGCGCTTCAAATACTCCAATCACGGCTACGGACTGCTCGGCCTTCTGATCGAAGCCATCGCCGGCGAACCCTATGACGTCTGGATCAAGCGCGAAATCGTCGATGCCGCCGGTCTGCGCGAGACCGTGCCGAACATGCCGATCGCCAAGGGCGTTGCGTTCGCGCGCGGCCACTCGCGGCTGCTCCCGGCGGGAAAACGCCTGGTCATTCCCGGCGACAATCCGGCCCATGCGATGGCTGCGGCCGCAGGCTTCGTCAGCACCGCCGCCGATACGGCTCGTTTCTTTGGCCAACTGGCGCCGAACGCGAAGCGAAGCGTGATCACGGCCTCAAGCCGCCGGGAAATGACGCGAAAACAATGGCGCAATCCACATGCCAGCCTCGAGGCCTATTACGGACTCGGGATCATGAGCGGCAACACGGCCGGCTGGGACTGGTTCGGCCACGGCGGCGGTTTTCAAGGCTATATCTCGCGGACCTGCGTGATACCTGCCTGCGAGGTGACCATGACCGTCCTGACCAACTCGATCGACGGCTGGGCTCCGTTCTGGGTCGATGGCGCCCTGCACATCTTGCGGGCGTTCCAGACGCGCGGCGCGCCGAAGCGACGCGTGCGCGACTGGAGCGGACGCTGGTGGACGGTGTGGGGCGCGACCGATCTTGTTCCGATGGGAAATGGGGTTGTTGTCGCCAATCCGCACCTCGTCAATCCGTTCATGGATGCAACCGAAATCGAGACTACCGGCCGCGACAAAGGCCGGATCGTGTTGGCAAACGGATTCTCGAGCCATGGCGAGCCGGTGCGCCGCACGCGCAGCAAGGCCGGCATCGTCACCGATATCTGGCTTGCCGGCGCCAACGTGAAGCGCGAAAAGGCCGTGGCTGCGGAGATCGAGCGGCGGTACGCGCCACGCAAGCGCCCTCCCCGCTGACGCTTTCGCGGGCTCCTCCGCGCTATTTCATCAGTGCCTGAACTTCGGCCCGAAACGCCTGGCGCGAGGCGTCGCGCGAATAGAACATGTGGCCGCCCGGATAGACCACAAGCTTGGTGCGCGGCGGCTCGGCAAAGACCGGCAACTGGTCGAGCAGGATCTTCGAGCCGAAATACGGGGTGGCGAGATCGAACAGCCCGTGCGCGACCAAGACCTTCAGCTTGGGATCGAGCGCCAGGATCTGCCGCAGTTCGTTGATCGACTCCGCCGGCCGGAGGCTGCGGCCGAAATCCCAGGCCTTTTCCACCGCGCCATTGCCGAGCTCATAGGAGCCGTCCGGCCGCCAGCTGAGCTTGCGCGTGGTGAGGTCGACGGCGGCACTGGTCACGGGTGCCGCGAGCGCATCGCCGGACTGGTCGCCGAAATGGAAGAAGCTCGACTCCGGATAGGGATCGTAGCCGCGCACGGAAGCGTCATAACGCCCGGTCACCTTGCCGTTGCGCCGATCGAACTCCCTACGGAATTCGATGACGTCGAAACGCCCGGCGAGCCTGCGGCTCACGGCCTGATCGATGCCGGTCAGGGAAGCGACCTTGTCTGCGATCCGGTTGGTGGCATCCGTATCGGCCTCGCCCTTGATCAGATCGGCAAGGAAGTCGCCCCGCGCATAGCCTTCGACATCGGCGAGATCGGCGCGGGTCACCGGACCCTTCGCCTCGCGCGCGACCGCCGCATAGGTCGGCAGGCTTGCGACATATTGCAGGATGCTGGAGCCGGAATATTCGCGGAAGTCGAGCACCGGCGAGATCAGGATCAGCCCCTTCACGCCGACGCCCTGCTGCACCTGCAGATTGCGTACGAGTTTCGGCCCACGGATGCCGCCATAGCTTTCGCCGGCGATGTATTTAGGCGACAGCAGCCGATCATACTTTTCCAGCCAGCGCCGGACCGTCACCGCGATCGAGCTGACGTCGCCGTCAACGGAAAAGAACTTTTTCCGCACGTCCTCGCCGGTCGCGACGAAGCGGCTGTAGCCGGTGTCGACGGGATCGATGTAGACGAGGTCGGTGAAATCGAGCCAGGTCTCGGCGTTGGGCTGTAGCTCGGGAGCAGCGGAAGGCGTCACCTGGTCGGCATTGATGGCAAGCCGCCAGGGCCCATTGTTGCCCAGTTGCAGCCAGGCGGAGGATGCGCCCGGACCGCCGTTGAAGACGAAAGTCACCGGGCGCGTGGCGCGATCGGCGCCATCCAGTTGATAGGACGTGTAGGCGATATCGGCCTGTGGCTCGCCCTTGTCGTCGAACAGGCGGATCGAGCCTGCGGTCGCGGTGAAGGCGAGGTTGCGGCCGGGAAGATCGAGGCTCTGCTTGGTCGTCGAATCCGGCGGCAGCTTGTGCTGCTCAGCGGCCGGCTGCGCTGCGGGGGCGGCGGCGCCGCGCGGGCCCTGCCCGGCCTTCTGCCCCGTCGCCGCGGCCGGCGCCGGCGCATCCTCGGCGCGGACCTGGCCGGCGATCAAAATTGCCACAAGAGCAAAGGCGACGCCGAGATGACGCGGTGGCGATAACGCGATGGCCATTTTTTTCTCCCGCTTTCCGCGATCGACCTGAAGCCCCCCCTCTTGCGACCGGAGGGCTCGGGCTTCGCCGCGGTTTCTAGTCAGAAATTGCGACAGGCTGACGGTATTCGCAACGGCCGTTCCGGCATTGCTGGCGCGGCTTTCGCTCAAATTCGATCACCATCGCGGCATCGTACACAATGGTGATGCGGGACGATCGACCACAGCACCGATCGCAACCTGACGGGCGGCCCTCAAACGGCCGCCCGTTCGCTTTGGTTGGCCACGGCTGCGCCTATTTAATCTCGACAAGAACGGGAAAGGTCGTATAGACGAGCCCTGACGCTCCCGCCTGTTCAGCGTCATCAAGAGCTCGAATGATACGTAACCCCCAGCGATATGACCGGATCGCCTTCGTCGCCAGCGCAGGCGCAGAAGCGCAACAGGCGTTGGCGCAGCTCACCGAGCTCTACGGCAATTGCGATCCGAGCCAGGCCGACGTCGTGGTGGCGCTCGGCGGCGACGGCCTGATGCTGCAGACGCTACACGAGCACATGCGCACCGGAAAGCCGATCTACGGCATGCACCGCGGCACCGTCGGCTTCCTGATGAACGAGTTCAGCGCCCACGACCTGCGCGCGCGCCTGGCCGCGGCCCGCGAATCCCTCATCAATCCGCTATTGATGCGCGCCACCGACGTGCATGACGTCGTCCACATCCACCACGCCATCAACGAAGTCGCGCTGTTCCGCCAGACCAACCAGGGAGCCAAGTTGCGGATCCTGATCGACGAACAGGAGCGGATGCCGGAGCTGATTGCCGACGGCATCCTGGTGTCGACGCCGGCCGGATCGACCGCCTACAATCTCTCGGTGCAGGGGCCGATCCTGCCGATCAATGCCGCGCTGTTGGCGCTGACGCCGATCAGCGCGTTCCGTCCGCGGCGCTGGCGCGGCGCCCTGCTCCCGAACACCGCCTATGTGATCATCGAGGCGCTGGAAGTCGAGAAACGGCCGGTCGCCGCGGCCGCCGATCACGACGAGGTGCGCGACATCCGCCGCGTCGAGGTATTGTCCGACAGGACCATTTCGATGCGGATGCTGTTCGACCCCGGCCACAGCCTGGAAGAGCGCATCCTGCGCGAGCAATTCGGATATTAAGCGCCGCGCGGAGCGCCGGATCGCAACCCTTCGTTAACCAAGGCCACGATAGGGTTAATGCCGGTATACCGACCTCACTGGTGATCTCACCGGTGCTGGCACCAGCGCTCGCACCAGTGCTCCCTTGGGCCTGCCATGTTTCGCATCGATTTCAACAAGCTGCGATTTCTCGTCTGCGACGACAATCCGCACATGCGCCGCATCCTGCGGACGCTGTTGCATTCGTTCGGCGCGCGCGAGGTCTATGAGGCCGAGGACGGCGCCACCGCGCTCGAAATGTATACCCATTACGTTCCCGACATCGTCATCACCGACTGGGCGATGCCGATCTTCGACGGGCTTGAACTTGCGCAGATGATCCGGCAGCCGGAATCCAAGGGCAACCCCTACGCGCCCATCATCATGCTCACCGGTCATTCGGAAAAACGCCGCGTGACGGTGGCGCGCGATGCCGGCGTGACCGAATTTCTCGCCAAGCCGATCTCGGCCAAGGGGCTCTATCAGCGCATTCTCAACGTCGTCGCCAACCCGCGCCCGTTCATCAAGACCAAGACCTATTTCGGCCCCGATCGCCGGCGCAACACCAGCAACGCCTATATCGGCCCCGAGCGCCGGGTCGGCGGCGAAGTCGAGGTCCTGCAGCAGCCGTCGCTGCTCGACAAGGCCCGTTCCTCCATCTAGCGCATGATCCGGAAAAGCGGGCACCGGTTTCCGGGAAGGTCATGCGCAAAACGATAAGGCAAGAAGAGCCATGGCCAAGGACAAACCCGCGGCGATCGAGGTCAAGGCCTTCGCCGATCATCACGTCATCACCCAGCCCAATCCGCTGCGCAAGGTCTTGCGGCGCGTCGCCGACAAGGATCTCGACGATCCCGTCGCGCGCGCGGAGAAGGCGCTGGCCGGCTTGTCCGGCGAATTCAAGGACTGGATGCTGGCGGAAGCCGCTCGGCTTTCCGCCGCCTATGCCGCCATTCTTGAAGGCGGCTTCACCAGCGCCGCATGCGAAGAGCTGTTTCGCGCCGCCCATGACATCAAGGGCGATGCCGCCACCTTCGGCTATCCGTCCGCGGCCGCGGCCGCCGACAGCCTGTGCCGGATCATCGAGCACGCGCCCGATCTCGACAAGGTGCCGTCCGAGCTGTTCACCCACCACATCAACGCGATCCAGGCGATCGTGCACGATCACACCAAGCTCGACAGCGCGAAGGTCGCCGGCGAACTGAGCCGGCGGTTGCGCGGGGTCGCGGACGAATATCTGACCCACGTCAATCGCGACCGCCCCGAGCACCTCGAGGCCATCCTCGCGCCGAGCATCGTGCCGGCGGAGTAATCTCATTCGCACCCGCCCGCCTCGTGCGCAATTGCGCACGAGGACGGGGCCTTAATTGCCGCGCAAGAATCGTAGAGTGGGCAAAGGCGCACTTGCGCCGTGCCCACCATCTTTCTTGATGATCGCTGAATGGTGGGCTCGCTACGCTTAGCCCACCCTACAACACCCGATTTGTTGCTGGAGCGTCGACTACGCCGCGATCCGCTCGTGCGGCAGCGGCGGGATCGCCTGCTCGGCCACCAGCTCCTCGCAGAACAGGCGCGCTTCGTCGCGCGCCGACTCGGTGGCAAAGCGCCGGAGCAGGATCAGGAGCTGATCGGTGGCGCTTTCCTCGGTTTCGCAGTGCGTCAGCACGCGCTCCACCATCCGCCGCCGCAGCCGCGCGGCCGTGCCCATCGAGTCGGCGAATCCGATTTCGTGGCAAACCTCGAGCGCCACGCGGAACGCCGCAAAGGTCGATTCCGGCAAGCCGGCGCGCCGCAACAGCGCATCCAGGCTGGCGCGGGCGCGGTCGTGCAGCAGCGCCGAGACGCGTGCCTGCGGCGTGTCGGATAATTCGGCGAGCGCCGCTTCGAACAGTTCAAGATTGCCCGACAACAGCGCGCGCAAGATCAGCCCGGCCGTGAGCTGGGAGGTCTCGCGCAGATGCCACACCAGCCCGCGCATCTCATCGCCGCGCGAACGCGCCGCGATATTCATGGTCGAACGATCGCGGGCTTCGCTCGCGACCCGCCCTGCCCGGTCGGCGGAGAGCCAGTTTCGGGCAACCACGAATTGCGCCAGCGTCTCGGAGAGTTTTGCGACCAGCGCGGCGCGCGTCGCCGCCGGCAGGTCTTCCAGCACCAGCATCGATTCCCGGATCGCGGCGAGATGTCCGTGGCGCTCGACGATGCGGTCCCACGAAAACGGAGCAAGCTCGGCATAGGCGTTTTCGATCAGCTCCAGCGCCGCCGCCGCGGTGCCGACTTCGGCGATCGCGGCGCAAACGGAAGCCGGCAGATTGATGCGGCGCGCGATCGCGCATTGCATCGCGCAATCGCCGGTCGCGACGATGTCGACGAGGTCGGCATCGATCAAAAGCGGTGAATGTTCGAGAATCGGTAGCGCGACCGAGGGCTGGTCGAGCGACAGCGCCTGCACGATGGCGGCCGGCGCCTCCGAGCTGCGCGCGAAGACTTCGGCCATGGCCTGGCGCACCAGCGGCGATGCATCGTCCAATAGCATCAGAAGCGCGCCTTCGGCGGCGGCGCGGTCGTCCGCGGAGAGACCGGAAATCAGCCAGGCCCGCGCCAGAGATCGCGTGGCCTCCGCCCGCTCGCCGGCGGAAGCGGTCCTTATCCAACTGATGAACTGCCGAACGATCATTGTCCTGCCGGCTTACGCAACCGAGAAACGGTTTGTGACGCGAGGTCACTTCAAGACAAAATAAACCACGACGCTTAACAAAGCGTTCACCATAAGCGGCTGGTTTTATTGACGTTTTGTTAAGGGTGGGTGCGGCCCCCAAAGGCCGGGGGAAAACCGGGACGCCGATCGCGGATCGGCCTCGCTAGCTCGAGAAGGTGCCATTGCGATCGCTGAAGAGATCGAGCGGTTGCGGCGCGCCGCCATTCGTTGCCTGGTTGGCGCTATCGGCAATTTCGACCGACGTCAGCGAGGCCGAATTGCCCCACAAGGCGCGAACCGTCGACGAGACCGGCTGGGATTGATCATCGACCTGAAACAGCGAGCGGAATACCGGGACGCTCGATGACGAGTCGCTGCCGGACGTCGAAGCGGAAGCGACCGTGACCGCGACTGCGGCACCGACATTCGGAAAGGTCGAGAGATAGGCGGCGCTGTCGATCGAAGACGCAGGCGGCGCCGCGCTCGCGACCGCTGTAGCCGGCGCCGTGTTCCCGTACATCGCCAGCGCGGTCTGCGTCGCCGGTGAATTGGCAGCGCCGGCATAGCGCGAGGTCAGCACCGAATAGACCTCGGAGACGCTGCGCGCACTGCCCTGGCGGTCATAGAAGATCGAGCGGTTGGCCGCGGCGGCGTTCGGGAACAAGCGCGCGGCGGAGGCCTTCGGATTGTCCTCGGCATTGTTGATCAGCTTGGCGGCGCCGCCCACGCCCATGAAATGCGCCATATAGAGTTCGCCGTCGGTCGGGCGACGGCCGATCTGGCCGGTCAACTGGAAGCTGTTGGACTGCGTCAGCACGCCTGCCATCGCCGAGGCAGCGACCGGGTCGTCGCGCAGCTTCATGATCGACTTGCGCATCGTGGGATCGCTGACCGTGTAGTCGCCGGAGGACGTCTTGGAGATCGCGTCGGCATATTGGCCATAGCCAAGCTGGCTGCCCGCTTCCTTCACGGTGCCGAGCCAGGTCTGCTCGATGAATTGATAGAGCCCGTGCGCCGACGAAGTCGGGGCGCCCGCGCCCGGGTTGAAATCGGATTCCATCTTGGCGGTGGCGAGCAGGTATTGGAAGCTGGCGCCGGTCGAGTTCGCGGCCTGCTTGATCGCGCCGGCCACGCGCGCGCGCGCGGTCTCGACACCTGCCGTGGCCTGGGCGTTTGAAGTGTCGACCGACATCAAGTGCTCCGCTCCCCGCGGACCGCATAGGCTGTTGGGGCGCCTTTTCTCCCAAAAAGGCGCTCACATGGCCGTTACACTGCGGCGACTATGGTTAATGCAGGGTTAAGGAGTTTCACGACGTCATTCCGGGGCGCGTGCAACGGGTCCACGTAGAGCGCGGCCCGATGGACGCGAACCCGGAATCTGGAGATTGTGGCGCGAGATTCCGGGTTCGCTCGCGCCGCGAGCGCCCCGGAATCACGAGACTATTTCTTGTAAACCGTCTTTGGATCGAACAGTCGTTCCGCGTCCACAAACGCGAGATGCAGCCCGCCCTCGCCTTTTCCGACCTTGCGGTAGAAGCAGGAATGCCGGCCGGTGTGGCAGGCCCCGCCGACCTGCTCGACGCGGATCCAGACCGCATCCTGATCGCAATCCATGCGCATCTCGACCACCCGCTGGGTCTGACCTGACGTCTCACCTTTTCGCCACAAGGCGTTGCGCGAGCGGCTGAAATACCAGGCCTCGCCGCTGTCGATGGTCCTGCGCAGGGCTTCCTCGTTCATATGCGCGACCATCAAGACATCGCGGGTCGCGGCATCGGTCGCCACGCAGGTCACAAGCCCGGACGCGTCGAATTTGGGCCGGAAGGCGAGCCCCTCTTCGCGCTCATCGATGTCTGAAGCAGTGGACACGGGTAACCTCGCAATGCTCTCGCGAGGTTACCGGTTCGGCCCTCGCACCATGGACAGGAACCGCGCCTGCTCCGCCGGATTGTCGCGGAACATGCCGGTGAAGCGGCTGGTGAAGGTCATCGCACCGTGCTTGGCGACGCCCCGCACCGACATGCAGGTATGCTCCGCTTCGATCATCACCGCAACGCCGCGCGGTTTGAGGATCTCGTCGATCGCGGCCGCGATCTGCGCGGTCAGATGTTCCTGGGTCTGCAGGCGGCGGGCGAAAATGTCGGTCAGCCGCGCCAGCTTCGACAGGCCCACGACGCGTTCGACCGGCGTATAGGCGATATGCGCCTTGCCGTAGAACGGCATCATGTGATGCTCGCATTGCGAGGTGAACTCGATGTCGCGCACCAGCACGAAGTCGTCATAGCCCGCGGTCTCGCCGAAGGTGCGGTCGAGCACTTCGGCCGGGCACTGGTGGTAGCCCTGGTAAAGCTCGTCGAACGCCTCCACCACGCGGCGCGGCGTGTCCAGCAGGCCCTCGCGGCCGGGGTTCTCGCCGATATAGGCCAAAAGCGTGTGCACCGCCGCCTCCGCTTCGTGGCGCGACGGACGCGGCTGGTCGGCGCGCACTGCGGCGGCCAGGAACTCCGCAGGGTCGAGTTCGGCCGGCCGCGCTTCCGGCGATTTCGCTTCTGTCGGCTTGTTGGGGCGGATGGTCTTGATCAAGGCGTCCATGTCAACTCCGTTCGACCGGTCGTCTCGGACCGGAGTGTCACCGGCAGACGGGGCGGCTTGCCGCCGGACGCCTGAGGATACGGCTGGATTGTATTTCCACAGCCTGGCTCCCTATATAGGACGGTGAAGCCCGGCCGCCAAGGCCGATCGGGCGCCAGCCGGAAGACCTCAATCGCATGCTGAACGACATCTACAACAAGCGCATCATTGAGCTGGCCGGCAACATCCC
>Ga0307479_10000735_pt1 | contig 29672 bp, 27 predicted proteins | sample atmos_gasesECM4C_FD_203743 | JGI IMG/M metagenome (GOLD analysis project Ga0307479, IMG submission 203743) | Hardwood forest soil microbial communities from Morgan-Monroe State Forest, Indiana, United States - atmos_gasesECM4C_515 | ecosystem: Environmental > Terrestrial > Soil > Temperate...
GCTCGCGCCCCGAGATCGTGCACGTGTTCGATGAGATCGTGCGGATGCTTCCCGATGGTGTGTATCTCACCGGCGTGAAGCAGACCGACAAGAAATTCAAGTTTGAGGGCGTGGCCCAGTCGAGCACGCGCGTGTCTTCGTTCATGCGCAACATCGACGGCTCCGAATGGCTGCGCAACCCGGAGCTGGAAGTCGTCAAGACAACCAAGGACAAGGGCCCCGGTTCCAACTTCACTCTGTATGCCGACCAGGTTTCCACCGTCACCCAGGATGAGGCTTCCGGCAAGGGCAGGGGCAAACCGGGCGCCAAGGTCATGGCCAGCCGAGGTGCGCAATGAATCTGCTCGAAGAGATCCGTTCGCTCGACCCAAGCGACCCGGGCCGCTGGCCGCTGGCCGCGCGCGCGGGCGCCGTGGGAGTGTGCTTCCTGGTGTTGACCATCGTGCTCGGTTACGTGTTCGTCTGGGACGAGCAGCGGCCCGAGCTGCAGCGGCACCAGGATACGGAACAGACTCTGCGCCAGGAGTTCAAGACCAAGCACTCCAAGGCGGTCAACCTGGACGTCTACCGGCAGCAATTGAAGGACATCGAGCGCTCGTTCGGCGCTCTGCTGCGCCAGCTGCCGGGCAAGACCGAAGTCCCCAACCTGCTGGTGGATATCTCGCAGGCGGGACTGTCGGCCGGTCTCGAAGAGAAGCTGTTCCAGCCCCAGCCGGAGCAGAAGAAGGACTTCTATGCCGAGCTGCCCATCAAAATCAGCCTGACGGGCAGCTATCACCAGTTCGGCGAGTTCGTGAGTGGAATCGCCGCCCTCCCGCGCATCGTTACGTTGCACGACATCGAGATCAAGTCGGTAAATAAGGATGCTTACGACCAGCTCACACTTGATCTGACGGCAAAGACGTATCGTTACCTTGACGAGGACGAGCTTGCCGCCAGCGAGCCCAAGAAGGACGCTGCGCACCACCTGAGACCGGGCACCTGAGGTACCGACCCCAACGGGGTGGTTGATCAAACATGACACAATACAACAGTCAGTTTCGCCTCGGCGCGGCCCTGGCGTTTGCGCCGTCGAGACTGCGCGCTCTCGCCTGTCTATTGCTCGCGGGGTTAGCGGTGGGATTGACGGCCTGCTCGAGTGCCGATGACGAGCTCATGCGTTTCATCGAGGACACGCGCAAGGAGCCGGGGGGCAAGGTCGAGCCGCTCCCGGAGGTCAAGCCCTACGAAACCTTCGTGTATGCGGCGACCGATATGCGCTCGCCGTTCGTGCCGGGTGGCTCGGGTGGCAACTCCGGCGCGGCGGGCTTACGGCCCGACTCCAAGCGCAATCGCGAGTTCCTCGAACAGTTTTCGCTCGATACTTTGAAGATGGTGGGTACGTTGAAGCTCGGCGGCCGCATGTACGGCCTCGTGCAGACCAAAGACGGCCTCGTCCACCGCGTGTCCGATGGCAACTACATGGGCCAGGCGGACGGCAAGATCACGGATATCAATACCGCCAAGATCACTCTCACGGAAATCGTTCCAGACGGTCTTGGCGGATACATGGAGCGCCCGGCGGCGCTTGGTCTCAACGAATAGTAGTCAGTTAGCACCGGGCTGTGCGCCCCAGTCCTTCAGGGAGCTCTCACGAATGAAACGTCATACCCCGACGAGTCGGATCCTGGCCGCCGCCGCGTGGCTCGTGATCGCAGGCGTTTTCGGGACCCTCACGAGCCAGCCGGCGCGTGCCCAGGATGGCCCGAAACTCGAAGCCATCGACGTGCAGCCTTTGCCTGGCCAACAGTTGCAGATCACGATGCGCATGTCGGCCCCGCCCCCGCAGCCGCTGTCATTCACCATCGACAACCCGGCGCGGATCTCGTTCGATCTGCCTGGGACCAGCCTGGCCCTTCCGTCACGTCGCATCGACGTGCACACATCGGGGTTGGATTCCATCCTCGCCGCTGAAACGAAGGACCGGACGCGACTGGTTCTGAACCTCGATAAGCTCGTGCCCTACGACACGCGCGTCGACGGGAACAACATCATCGTCAACCTGGGTGGTGCCAATAGCGCCGTTGCCGCCACAGGGTCCGCTGCGTCTGCGGTGCCGAGCCGTGCCGCCCTTACCAGCGCTGCCCAGCGGGCGATCCGCAGCATCGACTTCCGCCGCAGCTCCGATGGCGCCGGCCGGATCATGGTCCGCCTGACGGACCCGCATACTCATATCAACCTGCGCCAGGTTGGAAGCCAGATCGTCGTCGACTTCGATGCTGATTTGCCCAAGAACCTGGCACGCCGCTACGACGCCAGCGACTTCGGCACGCCAATCGGCTCTTTCGATGCAACGCGCACCGGTACCGGCACCCGAATTGCCATCAACGCGAGCGGCGACTACGAACAGCTCGCTTATCAGTCTGACGACCAATACGTCGTCGAGATTCAGCCCCAGCGCAAGGCAGCCGCGGCCCAGGACGAAAAGCCGACATACACCGGCGAGCGTCTGACACTCAATTTCCAGGAAATCGAGACCCGCGCAGTTCTGCAGCTGCTCGCCGATGCGAGCGGCCAGAACATCGTCGTCAGTGACTCGGTGACCGGCAACGTGACCCTGCGCTTGCAGAACGTTCCGTGGGACCAGGCGCTGGACATTGTTCTGCGCACGAAGGGCCTCGACAAGCGCAAGCAGGACAACGTCATCATCGTCGCGCCGCAGGAAGAGCTGGCGTCGCGCGAAAAAGCGGAGCTCGCCGCGAAGAAGGATATCCAGGAGCTCGCTCCGCTGCGCTCCGAATACCTGCAGGTCAACTATGCCAAGGCCTCCCAGATGGCGGCCCTCATCAAATCCCAGGGTGGCAACAGTCTCCTGTCTACCCGCGGCCAGGTTTCCGTGGATGAGCGTACCAACACTCTGTTGCTCCAGGATACCGTGGACCGGCTTGCCGACATCCGCCGGCTCGTGGCAACACTGGATATCCCGGTGCGCCAGGTGCTGATCGAGGCGCGCATCGTGATAGTCAACGATGACTTCAAGCGCGAGCTGGGTGCGCGGGTGGGTTACACGACAGCTCAAGCCAATGGCGCCAACGGCATCTGGACGACCAGCGGCACGGCCGCTGCCACCGATACGGCTATCGGCTCCGCCATCGCGAACCGGACAAGCGGCGCCACCGGGATTCTGGTTCCGACCGGCGCCAACGCGCCGCAGCGGTACAACGTCAACCTGCCGGTTGCCAGTCCGGCGGGAAGTTTTGCCCTCGGTCTTCTCGGCTCCAACTACATCGTCGATCTCGAGCTGTCGGCGGCACAGGCTGAAACGCGCGCTGAGGTCATTTCGTCGCCGCGCGTCATCACTGCGAACCAGAAGGAAGCGACCATCGAGCAAGGTACGGAAATCCCCTACCAGCAGTCGGCTTCCAGCGGCGCGACCACGATCTCGTTCAAGAAAGCGGTGCTGTCACTCAAAGTGACTCCGCAGATCACACCGGACAACCGGATCATTCTCGACCTCGACGTGAAAAAGGACACAGTCGGCACCATCACCGTCTTGTCGGGCGGCGTCAACGTGCCCTCCATCGACACGAAGGAAATCGTCACCCAGGTGCTGATGAACGACGGACAGACCGTCGTGCTCGGCGGTGTCCTCGAGACCCAGCATCGCGAGGATCAGACCAAGGTGCCGTACCTCGGTGACATTCCGATCCTGGGCAATCTCTTCAAGACGACAACCAAGCAAAACAACAAGGATGAGCTGCTGATCTTCGTGACACCGAAGATCGTTCGCGAAGGGGTCAATGTGTACTGATACGGACGGATCCGTTTTCAGCATTAAGTTTCAGGTGAGGAAAATGCGTAAAACTTTTGCAATGGCGGCTCTCGGAGCCTTGGCGTTGTCGCTGGCTGCATGCGGCGGCGGTGGCACCGACGCGCTGAGCAACGGCACCACGGGGACCGGAACCACCGGCACAACGGGAACCACCGGCACAACCGGAACCACCACAACTACCTATTCCATGGGTAATGGAAGCGGCAGTAGCTTCCAAGCGGGGGTGATCGGGATCTCCAGCGCGTCCCTATCAGCTGGCGGTGCCGCCAGTCTTACTGTGACGATCGTCGATCAAAACGGCGTCTTGTACACGGGGGCCTCGACGACGGTCAGTTTTAACTCAGCGTGCGTGGCGCTGGGAACTGCGAAAATAGCGGCTTCTGGAGCCAGCACCGCGGGCCCCAATGCCGGCACTGTGGTTACGACGACGGGAAGTGTCTCAGCGACCTACACCGCGACCGGCTGCAGTGGTCCAGATGTCATTACAGCCACGGCGACTGTTGGCACTACGGCCCTGACCGCAACTGGTACGATCACGGTCGCTGCTGGCACCATTGGATCCATTCAGTTCAAATCCGCCACTCCCGCGACCATCGGTTTGAAGGGAACCGGTCTGGGCGAGACTTCAACGGTCATCTTCAAGGTTGTTGATTCCAGTGGTGGACCACGTCCTAATGTGACCGTCAATTTTGCTCTGAGCACCACGACCGGCGGAATATCACTCGCTCCAGCGAGTGCGACTTCGGGATCGGACGGTACGGTCCAGACCGTGGTCAGCTCTGGAACCGTACACACGTCCGTGGTCGTAACTGCATCGATCACCACCCCGGCGCTATCCACGCAGTCGGGCGTACTGGCCGTGACCACCGGCTTGCCGACATCGAAGGGGTTCTCGCTGGGAGTTGCGTGCCAAAACGTCGAGGCATACAACGTCAACGGCGTAGTCGTGCCGGTGACTGTGATTTTGTCGGATCGGTATCAGAATCCGGCTCCGGACGGCACGGCGGTCGCCTTCAACACGAACGGTGGACAGATCGTCGGCAATTGCTCAACCCTGGGCGGTACGTGTTCCGTGAACTGGACCAGTGCGGATCCGCGGCCTCAGCCGACCGACAGTCCTCCATCGTTGCGTCCCGGACGAGCAACGATCATGGCGACGGCGATCGGGGAGGAGTCGTTCAATGACGTCAATAGCAGTGGTTTCTACGTCACCGGCGATCCATTCGATGATCTGGGTGAACCCTACCGTGACGACAACGAGAACGGTAAGTACGACCTCGGAGAGAAATTCCTCGACTTCAACCAGAATGGGACGAGGGACCCGCCTAGCGGCACGTACAAAGGAATTATCTGCACGACAGGCTCGACTTGCACCACGAACACACTTGCGATCGGCAAGAACGCGTTGATCGTGATGTCGGAAAGCGTTCCGTATGGGATCGTGCCCGCGGCGGGGACGACGTTGGGACCGCTGGCCAAGGGCGCGACCGCAAGCTATGGGTTCCTGATTCAGGATTCGCACTCGAATCCTTTGCCTGCGGGCACGACAGTAACGCTAGCCGCTGTCGGTACGGGGCTAACCGTAAACGCACCTACGTCGTTTACAATCGGCTGCACGACGGCTCCCCAGACTTTCAGTTTTAGCGTCTCGGCCGCCGCGACGGCCACGAGTGGAAGTCTGACTCTCACGACCACGACGAAGGGTGTGGCCAACAGCTCTACCGCGGGTGGTGTGTCTACCACCGTGACCTATCCGTTGACCGTTCAATGACGGAACCCGATCGACGTCAGTCCTAAAGCATAAGGCTCACACCAGCGGCCGCCTTCGGGCGGCCGCTTTCGTTTGCAGTATGCTGCGAGCCGCATGCTCGCGAAATCCAATCTGATTCTCGTCGGCCCCATGGGCTCCGGCAAGAGCGCTGTCGGCAAGCAGCTGGCGCGCCTGCTGGGTCTGCCGTTCTACGATAGCGATGCGGAAATCGAGCGGCGGACCGGGGTGGACATCCCGTTCATCTTCGAGAAGGAAGGCGAGGCTGGATTTCGCCAGCGCGAGCATGAGACCCTCGAGGTACTGACCGCGATGAGGAACATCGTGCTGGCCACGGGTGGCGGCGCAGTGCTGCTGCCCGAAAATCGCCGGATGCTGGCCGAACGGGGACGGGTCGTATACCTGAAGACATCCATTGCCCAGCAGGTGGAGCGGGTGCGGCAAGGGCGATCCCGCCCGCTGCTCACCAAGGTGGATCCGGCCGTGAAACTCGAAGAGCTGATGGAGTTGCGGGCCCCTCTCTATGCCGAGATTGCGGACGTCACGGTCACTACAGACAATCGCAAGGTACGCAACGTCGCGGAAGATATCCTGCGGGAACTCGACGCTGCCCTGCCGGCTCGCTAGGCTGAAGCGTGTGAACACCCTGAAGGTCGAACTAGGTGACCGCAGCTACCCCATCCTGATCGGAGAGGGCCTGCTACGCCACCCGGAAGTCGTTCGGCAACATGTGGTTGCGCGCGACATCCTGGTCGTCAGCAACACAACCGTTGCCCCGCTCTACATGGAGTCGCGTACCGCTGCGCTTGGCGATGGACGCATTGTGGAAGCGATCCTGCCGGACGGCGAGGCGCACAAGACGTTGGCGACCGTATCCCGGGTTCTCGACGTTCTGGTTGCCAATCGCTTCGGCCGGGATTGCACGGTAGTCGCATTGGGTGGTGGCGTGGTCGGCGACATGGCTGGTTTTGCGGCGGCGTGCTACCAGCGCGGGGTGGCGTATGTGCAGGTGCCCACCACGTTGCTGGCGCAGGTGGATTCTTCAGTCGGTGGAAAGACCGGCGTCAATCACCCCGGCGGGAAGAACCTGATCGGGGCGTTCCATCAGCCCAGCGCAGTGCTGGCCGATACCGCGACGCTCGCGACGCTCCCGGTTCGCGAGCTGCGTGCGGGACTTGCCGAGGTTATCAAGTACGGGCTCATCTGCGATGCGCCGTTCTTCGACTGGCTCGAGGCGAATATGGACAGGCTGCTGGCGGCGGAACCCACGGCGCTCGCTCACGTCGTCCAACGCTCGTGCGAGATCAAGGCTCAAGTTGTGGGCAGGGATGAGAGAGAACAGGGCGACCGTGCGCTTCTCAATCTCGGTCACACGTTTGGGCATGCGGTTGAATCGGCGACGCACTACACGCGATGGTTGCATGGAGAGGCCATCGGTGCCGGGCTCTTGATGGCCGCCGCGATGTCCCACGAGTGCGGACTGATCGAGGCCGCCGCCGTGGACCGGCTGCGCCGGCTGTTGGAGAGGGTTGGTCTGCCTGTGAAGATCGATGGAGTGCCGCCGGGTCTTGCGCTCGAGCACATGCGCATCGACAAGAAGGTTCAGAGCGGCCGGATGCGACTGGTCCTGCTGCGAGCGGTCGGAGACTCCTTCGTAACGGCAGACTACTCCGAGCCGGCGTTGCAGCGGACGTTGAGTACCTACTTCGGATGACCGCGTGACCGACCCCGTCAGAGATAGCGAGACGCTGGCGCCCTATGCCGCCCGCGACGAACTATCGCGCGGCCGTCGCCACCCGGAGCCCAAACCCGCCTTCCGCAGCGAATTTCAGCGCGATCGCGACCGCATCATTCATTCGAATGCGTTTCGCCGGCTCGTCTACAAGACACAGGTGTTCGTGAATCATGAGGGCGATCTGTATCGCACACGAATCACGCATTCCATCGAGGTATCCCAAATTGCACGCACGGTGGCGCTGGCGTTGCGGCTCAATGAATCATTGACCGAGGCCATCAGCCTGGCACACGACCTCGGTCACACGCCATTCGGGCACGCGGGTCAGGAAGCACTCAATGAGTGCATGCGCCCTTACGGTGGGTTCGAGCACAACCTGCAGTCACTGCGGGTTGTCGACGAGCTCGAAGATCGCTACGCCGAATTTCGCGGGCTCAATCTGACGTTCGAATGCCGGGAAGGGATATTGAAGCACTGCTCGGTGCGCAATGCGCGGGAGCTGGGTGAGCTTGGGATAAGATTCATTGAGCGTCGCCAGCCCGGCCTCGAGGCCCAAATCGCCAATCTCGCCGACGAGATTGCCTACAACAATCACGACGTCGACGACGGCCTGCGCGCCGAATTGATCGAAATCCGCGATTTGATGGATGTGCGCCTGTTTCGCCGCCAGTACGACAGCGTGGTTGGCCAACATCCCAACCTCGGAGAACGGCGCCTCGTGCACGAAGTCGTGCGGCGGATGATCAACTACGTCGCCACCGATCTCATCCAGACGACACAGTCGAATCTGCAGGCCGCGCGGCCCCAATCAATTGACGATGTGCGTGCGCATCCCAAGCCCCTCGCCGCGCTCAGCGCGACAGGCAGCGAGGAACATGTTGAGTTGATGATGTTCCTGCGCGAACACCTTTATCGCCACTACAAGGTGCTGCGCATGACGTCGAAAGCGCGCCGCGTGTTGAAAGCGCTGTTCGACTCTTTCTTCGGTGACGTGAACCTCATGCCACCCGAGCACCGCGGCATTGCAGTGACTGCCGAGCAGGCGCGGGGCCCCGAGGGCAGGGCCCGGGCGGTGGCGGACTACATCGCCGGCATGACCGACCGCTTCGCCATCCTCGAGCACCGGCGTCTCTACGACGCAACGGAGCGGACCTAAAGTCCCAACTTGGCCCCAACTCGCGGGACCAAGGTCGAGTTTCATGGTGCGCAGCGACAGATTGGGCGCCCCAGAAACCGCTTTCTAATTCAATAAGTTAAATCCCTGGGGGCGACTTTCGCCTCGCTTCCGGACGGGTCGTCAACGCACCAACGCAAAACTTTGACGACTGTCACAATTTACTGCTACTTTGCCTTACATAAGACAATCTCAGTGTCGGTCTTTGCTGACGTTTTTTTTCGGGGTTCGGGGAGGTTCAGTGGTCTGGTTCCGGCGAAAGGAAGTTCGCGCGGCTGCGCGGTGCGCAGCGCGGGTTTGCTTTGCCGTGTCGCAGCATTGTTCAACATGAACAAAACGAGCGAAGAAAAAGAAGCCGTACTGAACGTGTTTGCTGCGCTGGTGCGGCCGTTGATGCGTATCGCCTTTGAGTACGGAATCTCGGCAGGCGAGATCGCAGGCGTTGTGCGCCGCGTCTACATTCATGCTCTTGAAGCGCGTCTCACGCAGCAGCAGCGTCCAACAACCGATGCTCGATTGGCCGCGGTCGCAGGTCTGCCGCGCTCGGATGTCAGCGCGCTGCGTGACGCGCTTCGGGCGGGAGCTCCGCACAGCCAGCACGGGTACGCCAGCCTCGATCAGATCTCCGCGCTGCTTACAGTCTGGCACACCCACTCAAATTTCTCGGGAGCGTATGGACTGGCGTTGGATTTGGACCTTGTTGCAGTTCAAGGCTCACCCCGGCGAGGTTATGCAGAGCTGGTCAGCATCGCCTGCCCCACCGTGGACGGCGAGACGATGTTGGAGCAACTGGTCGCAGCGGGGGCTGTTGAAGTGCTCGATGGTCAGACCGTGAGATGTCTGTCACGCGCCTACGTGCCACGAGGCACTGACTCGGAGGTGACTCGCATCGAGCGCATGGGGCGCTATCTCGGCGGTCATGCGGGCAACTTTGTGCACAACCTGCTGCGTACCGGGGAAGAGCCGCTCTACCTCGAGCGGGTGGTGGTCGCCGATGAGGTGCTGGCGGATTCAGCCAGGGACTCGTTCCTGGCGATGGCGGGGGAAAGAGGCCAGGAGCTGCTGGCTGAGCTGGATACGTTTCTGACTCATCTTCCGCCGTCGGCCGCGAATGCGGTCGGGAAAAGGTACGGCGTGGGAATTTATTTCTTTGAAGAAGAGGCTGCCAACGGCGCGGTGGCGCGGTCGGTCAGAAGAATTGATGGTGTCAATAGCGCGAAACCGGGCGTCTTGGAGGAGATAGATGTTCTCGCTCCGAAGCGCCGACAAGAGTAATGCGCTTACGTTCACGGGAGAGGTCGATGAAGAACGGGGTTTCAGGTTTCCTGGCGGTTGTAGCAGCGCTGGGCGCCGCTACGGCGCATGCAGGGATAAACGGCGGCGGAACAGAGGCCGCGGCCGTGGTCAGCACAGATCAGCCTACGCTGAGAGTTACCGGTCCGGTCGAGGCCTACGATGCGCAACATCACACGGCGCGCATACTCGGACAGACAGTTCTTGTCGGGCGCGCGCTCTTAGTCGTTGGTGACAGCGTTTCAGTTGTCGGAACGACCAGCACGAGCGGCTTGATCGCGGCGACGAGCATCAAGGACCACGGGTTGTACATTGCCGGTGCCAGTCCGATTTTCATTTCCGGGCAGGTACAGAAAGTTAACAGCTCGGTTGGAACTGCAACCGTCAGCGGAATTACGGTGGACTTGACTCCGCTGATGGCCGATTCGCTGGTTGCGCCCGTTGTGGGAAGCAAGGTTCAGGTCGCTGGCGTGCAGCCAGCGTTGGGTGGGGTTGTGATAGCTGCCGGGATCAACGGTGGTGGGCAGAACCTGACCGGGATCAACGGCGGCGGGACGGCCCTGACCGGGATCAATGGCGGCGGGACAGCCCTGACCGGGATCAATGGCGGCGGAACAGCCCTGACCGGGATCAATGGCGGCGGAACAGCCCTGACCGGCATCAACGGCGGCGGAACAGCCCTGACCGGCATCAATGGCGGCGGGACGGCCCTGACCGGGATCAACGGCGGCGGCACAGCCCTGACCGGGATCAATGGCGGTGGGACGGCCCTGACCGGCATCAATGGCGGCGGCACGACCCCGACCGGGATCAACGGCGGTGGGACGACCCTGACCGGGATCAACGGCGGCGGGACGACCCTGACCGGGATCAATGGCGGTGGGACGGCCCTGACCGGGATCAACGGCGGTGGCACTACCCTGACCGGGATCAACGGCGGCGGGACGAACTAACCCGCCGCGTTTCCTGATCAGACTAAAACGCCCCGTGTTTGCGGGGCGTTTTGCTTTAGTCTCCGATTCGCAAGCTGCGCCTGCCGCCAGGCGCAAACGCCCTCAGGGGTTTTGCGATCTGGCGTTTCGATCCGCGTCCCATTTCGCTCGCTCGACTCTGAACAGCAGGGCATAATTGTTAGGCCAATTGCCGAACACCCGCCCGCGCGGGGTCAAGCCAAGTTTTTCCAGAACGCGGCAACTGGCGGCATTCTCCGGGTAAACCGTCCCCACGATTGAGCCGAGGCCGAGCGTCAGGAAGGCGGAGTCGATACACGCGCGGGCCGCCTCTGTTGCATATCCCATATTCCAGCAACCGGGGTCCAAGGCGAAGGCGATTTCAACATCAGTGGTTTGGACGAGTGGCCGGACCCCACAGTAACCAATGCAGCAGGCCCTGCCAGTGGGCACTACCGCCAGCGTACCCCACCCCCTTTCTCGAAAGGCCTCTGCCATTCGCGTAAACGACTTCGCGGCGTCCTGTGCCGACAAAGGACCCCCGATGAACCTGGTCGCCTGAGGATTGGTGAGGACACTGACGATGCCTTCGGCGTCGGAATCAACAAAGGGGCGCAATTCCAGACGTGGAGTAGTGATTGGAACAGGCAGCTGCCTGTTGCTTGCCTTCTCTATGCGATCGAGCTCCGATCGCTCATCAAGTGACACTAAGGCGTCTCCGTAGCTCTTCCCGACTTGAGCCAATTGTGCGCCGGAGTCAGCCCGGGAAGAAGCGCAATCCTCACTCCCCGTCTGTGAGTGTCGTATCCCGCCTCAGCCGCCGTGGAATGGAAACCAGCGCCGGCCCCGGTTTCAGATCGCGAACGAGGGTAGTCAGAAACACCCTGCCCGGGTAGGTATGCTTGTATTTGGTCAGCTCGACGCGATCCATGACGTGGAACCCGTAACGCGCGAAAAGCGAATCCCTCCGGCGCGCCTCGTAGGTCACCATCTGCCCGTAGACTTCCTTGTGGCCACGGCTATACAGCAGCTCCAGAAACGCCTGGATCAACAATCGCGTATGCCTGAGACTACGCGCGTCGTTCAGCAGATTGATGTGGAAATGCGGAGCGAAACGCGGAGCCGCGGGCATCTCACGCCAGGCATTGCCTGCGACCCACCGCAGAAACGCACGCGACTCGGGGCCATAGGGACGAGCAAAGCACCTGTAAAATGCCCGGGCTGCGACCGAGAGATTGGTGACGGCTCGGTATGTTTGATTCACGAGTGGCCGGCAGCATCCCAGCAAATACCCCTTCACCTCCCCTTCAACCGCGCACACCAGCGAGGCATCCGGCTCGATACGGAGGTAGTAGTCCGTCAGATAGTCCGCGAAGAGCTCGCGATCCTCGAAGATGGGATCGATGGGTTGGCCGAGAAATCCGGTGTCCGCACAGATACGGCGCACCACGAGCCGATCCCCCTCCTGGTAGGGTCTGATTACAATGCCCGCCGCGCGCCCGCTGGAAGGAGTGAGCATGTGCACACTGTAGCGCGGAAACATTACACTTGGGGTGCCCTGGTTCACGGGACCCCTCCATCCTCCTTTCGGAGGGCAACCTGCATTGATGCGATTCCCGCCGGGCCCCGAGCGCGTCAATCTCCGCCCTAGTCAGAAGTGGGTATTGTGCAGAGCGAACCCGCAGCTAGGATTACCAGCCTCAAGGTCCCTCACGATATGGAAGCTTTTGGGGCTATGAACGAGGAGCAACTGCGAGCCCTCATCCGCGAACGTGTGCGTACGGGGCAGCTCCCGCCGGTATTCGGCGGCAGGACGTTCGGCGGCCGCGGAAGTAACGCTGCCTGCGACTGTTGCGGTCAGATCGTCGCTCGTCATGAAATCGAGTATGAAGTCGAGCTGACCTCGCAGCTCGGTGTGTCCGGCCCCATCTTTATTGCGCATGCCCAATGCCATTGGATCTGGTGGGAAGAGTCGGGCCCGCTGCAGTGGTCCGCCAGACTTGCCGGGGTCGCAGAATCCGGACAGTGTCAATGAGCGTCCGCCGCAGCGGCAGCCTGCGGCGCGATTGCCTTGCGCATCAGCGGCACCATCAACGTGGCCACCACAAAGCACACCGAGATCAGGAAGAACGCATCCGAGAAGGTCTGAACCAACGCTTCCCTATATGTCAGCGACCACAGCCGCTGCAGTGCCAACAAGTTGCCGTGCGTGGCGTCCCCGGCGACGGTGGCTGCGTAATGGTTGCTTGCAGAGGTCAGTAGCTCAACGGCGGCTGGATTTGCGGCGGTCAGGTGCTCCGCCAGTCTCAAAAAATGCAGGTTGGTTCGGTCGTTCAGGAGGGTTCCGCAGGCGGCGATTCCGAGCGCGCCCCCCAGATTGCGCATCAGGTTGAACAGGCCGGAGGCCAGTTTCAATCTTTCGGGGGCCAGCCCGCCCAGAGTCAGGGTGACCGTGGGCGCAACGGCAAATTGCTGCGCGAAACCCCGGAACGCCTGTGGCAGCAGCAGCTCCCGCCAGCCCCACTCGTGGGTAATCGGTGTGAAGCTCCAGATTCCCAGTGCGAAGCAGCCGAGTCCGATCATCAGCAACCAGCGCAAATCGACGCGCCGGGCACAATAGGTATAGACGGGAATGGCCAGAAGCTGAAACACGCCGGTGGAGAATATCGTCCAGCCGATTTCTTGGGCGCTGTAGCCGCGAACGCGGCCGAGGAATAGCGGCGACAGGTAGATGGTGGCGAAGATTCCAATCCCGGCGACGAAGGAGAAGAAGCACCCGAGAGCGAAATTGCGGCTCTTGAGGGCACGCAGGTCAACTACGGGGTTGGCGTAGGTCAGGCTGCGCCAGACGAATGTAATCCCGCTCAGGATTGTTATCCACGCGGTGGCGCGGATCGTGGGGTCACCGAACCAGTCCCAGCGGGGACCCTCTTCCAGCGTGTACTCGAGGCAGCCGAGGAATGCGGCCATCAGGACCATGCCCGGATAGTCAGCTCCGCGAAGCAACTTGAGGTTGGGTTTGTCGATGTGGACCAGCATCGGCACCGTCACCGCCACGAAGATCCCGGGCACCAGGTTGATGAAAAACAGCCAATGCCATGAGTAGTTGTCGGTGATCCAACCACCGATGGTGGGTCCCAGCGTGGGCGCCAGGGACGCCAGGGAACCAACGCATGCCGCAGCAATGACGACTCTCGGTCCCTTGAAGAACGCGAAGGCGGCCGTGAACACGGTTGGGATCATCGAGCCGCCGAGAAATCCCTGCAGCGCACGGAAGACAATCATGCTTTGGATGTTCCACGCCCAACCGCACAGCAGGCTGGTAAGAGTGAAGCCAGCCGCGCTGATGCAGAACAACCAGCGTGTCGACATCACTCGTGACAGCCACCCAGACAGGGGGATTACGATGATTTCGGCAATCAGGTAACTGGTTTGCACCCAGGAGAGCTCGTCCACTCCGGCGGACAGCCCACCGCCGATATCTCTGAGGGAGGCGGCAACGATCTGGATGTCGAGTATGGCGATGAAGAAGCCAACGCACATGACCGCGAAGGCAAAGGTCCTTTTGCCTGGGGAAAGCTCGGCGGCGGGGACGGGCGATGCGTCGGCGGCTCGAGGCGGCGATGCCTCCGAGGCAGACGCCGGTGTCGCCGCCGCAGCGGGCCCTGACGCCAAGGTCAGCGTAGCCATGGCGCGAGTTAGTTGGCGGCGGCGACCGCGGGCCGCGCGGCCGAATGCCGCATGTCTACCTTCGCCACTACCGACAACCCCGGCCGCAGCCGGCCAAGGGCGGATGCATCGCCCTCCAGCAGGATCCGTACAGGTACTCGCTGGACGATCTTGGTGAAGTTGCCCGTCGCATTCTCAGCCGGCAGGACACTGAAAACAGCTCCAGTCGCGGGCGCCAAACTGGCCACGCGGCCCTTGAAGACCTGTCCTGGTAGCACATCGGCTTCAACGAAGACAGGTTGGCCCGGGTGCATGCGCGCCAGCTGACTCTCCTTGAAGTTGGCATCTACCCAGAGGCCGCGCGCGGGCACGAGCGACATGAGCTGTGCGCCGATGGTTGCATACGAACCCGGCCGTGCGCTGCGGTTCCCCACCGTACCGTCCAGCGGCGCACGTAACTCTGTGTAGCTCAGATTGAGTTCGGCAACGTCCCGGTCGGCGTTGGCCTGCGCGAGTGCGGCTTGAGCCTGTTGGGTCTGTGAGTCGATCACGTCGAGTTGCCGCTGCGAAGCGGCTAATGCGGCGCGGGCCTTCACGCCCGAAGCAATGGCATCCTTGTAATCGGCATCGGCTTTTTGAGACTCCTGCAGCGAGACTGCTGACAGCTGCTGAAGACGCCGATACCGCGTTTGGTCTTCCCGGGTACGTTCGATCTCGGCGTCAGCCGACGTGATTACGGCCTGTGCCTGCGCGATGATGGCGTCCTGCAGATGACGAGTGGCTTTCAGATTCGAGAGAGCAGCTTCCTGGGCCGCCACGGCAGCGACCGCTCTGGCGCGAGCAGCTACGTAGTCGCGGTCATCCAGCTTCACGAGCACGTCGCCGGCCCGCACACTTTGATTGTCCGCAACAGTCACACGGGCGATGAAACCGCTGACCTTCGGTGCGATAACGGTGATATCTCCACCAATGTACGCATCGTCGGTGCTCTCAATGAATCGCCCAACCGTCCACCAGTGGCGGCCAACTGTTACTAGGGCGGCAAGCACTATCAGAGCCGCGCTGGAAATGGCGAGGGCTTTCCGGGAGGGAATGCGGATAGGGCGAACGCCACCGGCAACCTCGACGCCGGACGCGCTTGACGCGCTCGAGCCAATATTTCCATCCGCCACAACGCTACTCATAGAGAGCTCCAGGCTTGTGCGCCGCAGCCACTTCCGCGGCGTGCGCGAGACGTTGGCGCATTCGCTCGCCGGCTGCCGGCCCCGGGACGAGTGAGAACCCGGGACCCGGTATGGGTCGGCCGGTCACGCGATCGACGATAACTGGCTCAGCCACGGCCCCGGTTTCGGTGTCCGTGAGCAGGACGCTGGCGCCCTCCGGAGCGAAGTGCCGGTTGCCCCAAGCGAGCAAGGACAGCAGCACTGGGCGGAAATCGCGCCCTCGCTCGGTCAGGACGTATTCGTAGCGGGGCGGCTTTTCGCTGTAGCGCTGACGTTTGAGGAGGCCACCCTTTACCAGCGCATTGAGGCGTCTTGTAAGCATGTTCGGCGCAATTTCCAGGCTTTTCTGGAATTCGTCGAAGCGCTTCAGGCCGTAAACGGCATCCCGGAGGATGAGGATGCTCCACCACTCTCCCACCCGCTCCAGGCTGCGGGCCACGGGGCACTGCATGTTGCCGAAGTTCTTGCGCTGCATGGAAGGTAAGATAGGGTAGTCACTATCATTATGCAAGTGACCTGCTACCTCGGACCCTACACGTACCCCTCTGGCATAATTTTGAGCCTCGTCGAGGAGCCACCATTTGAAATCCATCGAAGCCCTGGCAGCCACCCTGCTAGCCTCTCTGGCCGTGGCGTCTCCCTTGCGCGCGGAGCCGCCGCCTTTTGCGCAGGCATTCGCCCGCTCACCGTCGGTCCGGGGTGGCCCGTCGCCGGCCACCCGGGCGTCGTATACGACGCCCCCACTGGTGGCACAGAACGCCTGGGTGCGGGCGACTCCCGGGGCCCAGGTGGCGGCCGCCTATCTGACGCTGCGCAACGTGAGCTCGAGTCCCGTGACGGTGACCGGTGTCGAGTCGCCGATCGCGGGGCAGGCGATGATTCACGAGACGACAGTGCAAGGGGGCCAATCGAGAATGCGGCCGCACGAGCAGCTCGTTGTTGCTCCGGGCACGGCGGTGAAGTTCGAGCCAGGTGGACTGCACGTAATGCTTCATGATCTGAAACAACCTTTGACGGTGGGTCAGACCGTGCCGCTGGTCATCACACTAGCCGGCGGGGGTACTCTGCAAGTGACTGCGACAGTACGGCCGTTGAGCGCGGAATGAGATCCGCGGTTTGACTCACCCGCATACCCCGACAGACCACGTCACTCCATACGACAAGTTCGCCTGGAGCGACACTGACATCGAGCAGCTGCTCGTGACCGGTCAGCACGAGCGCGATCTCGCCGCCTACTTTGGCGAACGCGAATACCGGGAACTGGCGGAGCTCGCCCGGCGTGCCGCGGGAGTGCCGCTCCCGGATGACGCTGCGCGGGTGTTTGTCGTCCCGGGAATCATGGGCTCACAACTGGGGCTCAAGCGCCAACCCCCGTTGCCACATGACATCCTGTGGCTGGATCCGATCGACATCGGAGTCGGGCGACTGTCGTCTTTGCACCTGTCAGCCGGAATACCCATCGTTCCGCTGGGCGTCGTCCTGTATTCCTACCTGAGACTCAAGTTGAATCTGCGCGCCGGCGGATTTGCGCCGGTTCTGTATGACTACGACTGGCGCCTCGGTGTTGACCAGCTGGGGGCGGCGCTCGCAGAACGGATCCGCAACGAGCCCGCGGATCGGATCATGATCGTTGCGCACAGCATGGGCGGCCTGGTGAGCCGCGCAGCGCTGGCACAGCCGGGAATGAGCAATGTCGAGCGGCTCGTGTTACTCGGCACGCCCAACTTCGGCTCCTTCGCACCGTTGCAGGCTTTGCGCGGCACCTACTCGGTGGTCCGCAAGATCGCCGGCCTCGCCAGCCGGGGCTCGCCGGAATCATTGGCGGGTAAGATCTTCAACACATTTCCAAGTCTGTACCAAATGCTGCCAAGTGCGCAGTACAACGGTTGCGCCGATCTCTTCGACCCCGCCGAATGGCCCCGTTCGGGACCTCGGCCGAACCGAGCCTTGTTACGTGACGCACGCGACATCCAAAGCAAGCTAGTGCAGGCAGACGAAAGAATCTCAGTCGTTGTTGGAGTTGGGCAGGAGACGGTGACGGCTGTCGTCAAACGCAGGGATGATTTCGTCTACACGGTTACGCGGCATGGTGATGGCACAGTACCCGCGGTCAGCGCAGGGCTTCCCGGTGCGCGCAATCACTACACGTCGGCCGCACACAGCGATCTCACGAGAGACCCGCTAGTCGCAGCAGCAGTAGCTGACTTGCTACACACCGGGAAAACAGAGCGCCTGCCGTCAAAGTGGAAGAGCGGCAGCGCCGCCGAGGCGCAGGTAAGCGATCGGCAGCTGCGACTGATGCACACCAGCAAGGTGGATTGGGCCGGGCTGGAACCGGATGAGCGGCGGAAATACCTCGAGAATCTCAATGAGCCCCCGAAGTTGCAGCTGCGGGTACCGAAGAAGAAGGCAAGCAAAGCCCGCGGGAAAGCGGCGCGGCGCGGGGCCGCAAGGTGAGTGGCGCAACGATCGTTCCGGTTTCGGCGTGCGGCATCGGCAGCAGCGCGTCTATGATAGGAGATGGGGTGGGGGGGGCATCGGTGCGATGAACAGCGCTTTCGATGAGATCACGCAGCTCACGCCGGATCTGCACCAGATCGTGCGCGTCACGGTGCGTCTGTTGGCGGCACTGGCCATTGGTACAGCGGTCGGCTTGCAACGCGAGTTGACGCACAAGCCTGCCGGGCTGCGAACTCACATGCTCGTGGCGCTGGGCACGGCCATGTTTATCGTCGGCGCCGGGGAATCAGGTATGAGTTCGGCTGACCTATCGCGGATCGTGCAGGGGCTCGCGACCGGGATAGGGTTCCTGGGCGCCGGCGCCATCCTCAAGCTCGCCAACGAGCGGGAAATACATGGACTCACGACCGCGGCGGGGGTTTGGATGACCGCAGCAGCGAGCGCCGTCGCCGGGCTCGGGCAGATTGCGATCGCCATGCTCGGTACGCTGCTCGGACTGCTGGTTCTCGGCATGTTCCGCAAGCTCGAAAAGCAGCTAGGTCATCACGCCCGTAGAGACGGGGAAGTGCATTCCCGTTCCGACCCAGACCCGAAGGACATCGCATGACATTGAAGTTCTGTACGCTCGATGTCTTCACCGACCACCGGTTTGGAGGCAATCCGTTGGCTGTGTTCACCGATGTGCCGGAGCTGCCGACCGATTTCATGCAGAATATTGCGCGCGAATTCAACCTGTCGGAGACGGTGTTCGTCGTCCAGCCGCGCGACCCGCGTGCGACGCGCCGGTTGCGCATCTTCACCCCCGCTCGCGAGTTGCCTTTTGCAGGACACCCCACGATCGGCGCTGCTCACGTGTTGGTCGAAGAGGGGCTCGCCGGAGTGAGCGGCAACTCGGGCAGCTTTCTGCTCGAGGAAGAAGTCGGTCTCGTGCCGGTCAGTGTGAATCGGCAGGCGAACGGCGCCTGGTTCATACAGCTCACAGCGGCGAAACTGCCTGAGGAGGGACCGGCCGCACCGTCGGTGCCGGAGCTGGCGAAGTTACTGAGCGTTGCCGAATCCGACATACTGAACGACGCGGATTTCGCCCAGGTTTACTCGTGCGGTGTGCCGTATCTGTTTGTGCCTCTGCGCGATCGCAGCGTGTTGAGTCGAGTGTCCATCGATCCCGGCGCAAGCCGCAAAGTACGCGCGGCCACAGGGATAGGCGACGTCTACGCTTTTACGTACGACCCCGCACGGGAGGACTCCGACATACGTGCGCGGATGTTTGCGCACGAATTCGCAATTACGGAGGATCCGGCAACGGGAAGCGCTGCTGCGGCGTTCGCCGGCTACCTGGCGCGACGTTCCTGGCACAGAGAAGGGACTTTGCGATGGACTATCGAGCAGGGATTCGAGATGGAGCGCCCCAGCATCCTCTATCTCGAAGCGGATCTCGCAGATGGCGCTGTCACCGCCGTACGGGTGGGCGGGACGGCCGTCAGAACGAGTGACGGCAGACTGACTTCACTCGACTAAATGAGAGCGGCATCCGTATCCACCACGCTTTCGGCGCCGCCCTGGACAGTTCGCGCGAGTGCCAGGGCGTTTGGCAACACTTGCTGCGCGTAAAAGCGCGCAGTGTGGAGCTTCGAATCGTAGAAAGACCGATCCGGGCCGGTGAGATTGCGGGCAGCGATGGCAGCTGCCTTGGCGGTAAGCCAGCCGCCGATGACATATCCGCACAGCATCAGATAGGGGACTGACACGGCCATCGCGGTATCGGGCCGCGAAGCAAGCGCCTTCACCAGGGCGTCGGTCGAGTCCTTCAGCAGGCCAACCGATTCCAGTGCTGCCGTGCGCGCTGCGTCCGCGGCCGGAGCGGCTGTTTCGAGTCCCTGAAGCTCACGCGACATGTCAGCCAGCAGCTGATTCATGGCAGCGCCACCATCGCGGCCGATCTTGCGGCCGATCAGATCATTCGACTGAATGCCGGTCGTGCCCTCGTAGATGGTCGTAATGCGCGCGTCCCGTATGTACTGCGCTGCTCCCGTCTCTTCGATGAATCCCATTCCGCCGTGCACCTGGACACCAATGCCCGTGATCTGGTTGCCGGTCTCCGTGCACCAGCCTTTGACGATCGGGATCAGCAGATCCGCGCGTGCCTGGGCTGCGGCCCGCTGGTTCTCATCCGGATGATGGCTCGCGACATCCAGTTGATAGGCGGCGTACAACGCAACGGCGCGGCACGCCTCGGTTGTCGACTTCATTACCAACAACATGCGCTTGATGTCGGGGTGATGGATGATCGGTGCGGGACCCTCGCTTTGGGCCACGGGCGGCTTGCCCTGGACCCGGGTCCGCGCCCACTCGGCTGCGTGTTGATATGAGCGCTCGCCGATGGCGAAGCCCTCCAATCCGACCGAGAGGCGCGCAGAGTTCATCATGACAAACATGTATTCCAGGCCGCGGTTGGGCTCGCCCACCAGGTATCCGACCGCGCCTTCGCGGTCACCGTACGCGAGCACACACGTTGGGCTCGCATGGATGCCCAACTTGTGCTCGATCGATACGCAGCGTACCTCGTTCGGCTTGCCGAGGGAGCCATCGTCATTCACCAGTACCTTCGGCACGATGAACAGTGAAATGCCCCTGACACCGGCGGGCGCGCCTTCGATGCGGCCCAGCACCATGTGAATGATGTTGGGTGTGTAGTCGTGGTCGCCCCAGGTGATGAAGATCTTCTGGCCGAAGAGTCGATAGTGATCCCCCTCGGGTACCGCACGGGTGCGGATCTGCGCAAGGTCCGAGCCTGCCTGGGGCTCGGTGAGAACCATGGTGCCGGTCCATTCGCCGCTCACCATCTTCGGGAGGAACTTCTGTTTCTGTTCTTTCGACCCACACAGCTCCAGCGCGTGCACGGCGCCGTGCGTGAGCATCGGACAGAGCTTGAAGGCGAGATTCGCGGACGCCCAGATTTCCTGGACCGCAGTGACCAGCACCTGCGGCACGGCCTGGCCGCCGTACGCAGGATCCGTTCCCAGCTGCGGCCAACCGCCTGCGGCGAATTGACGATAGGCATCGCGGAACCCGGGGGCTGTGACAACGCCCTCAGGCGTCCAACGCGCGCCCTGCTCGTCCCCCAACCTGTTGATCGGATCGAGGACGGTTTCGGCGAACCGCGCGGCCTCGCCGAGAATCGCTTCGGCAACGTCGCCCGAATAGTCGTTGAGACCTGAATATTGGGCCAACGCCTGTGACTGCAGCAGCTCGTCGAGCACAAAACGCAGTTCCCGGAGCGGAGCGCGGTACATCGCAGTTTCCTTTCAGTATTCGGCCCGGTGACAACGGGCCTTGGGTGCCTGTTATCTTACCCGCCGGTAACCCTTATGCCTACTCGCCGGTAACCCCCAGCGCCGGCACTATGTTCGCAGCCAGAAAGTCGACGAAGCGCTGCACTCGCAGGTCTGCCTCGAGCGCGGCAGGGTAGAGCGCGTACAGGGCCGCTGCGGGGGGGACGATCCATTCCGGCAGCACCGGCTTCAGTCGGGCGGTCGCCAATCCCGAGCGGCACATGAATTGTGGCAGCAGCCCTATTCCCAGCCCCGCGGCCGTAGCGGCATGAAGCACGGCCGGATCGTTCACGGCGAGCTTGGGCGACAGTAGAACCTCCGCACGCTGCGACCCGCGTTCGAGGCGCAGGCGAAACTGTTGCGCATCGGTCGCTTCCGGCGTCAGCAGGTCATGCGTTCGGAGATCTTCAGGACGCGCTGGGACGCCGCGTTGCTGCAGGTACGCCGGTGTCGCACACAGCAACGCTGGCGGCGCACCGAGCAAACGCATCGCAAACTGTCCTGCGGCCGACGATCGGGTTCGAATCGCAACATCCCAACCCTCGGCACTCTCCGGCGCGTCCATCGCCACTTCCAGCGGCACGTCCGGAAAACTCTCCAGGAAGCGCGGAACCAGCGGCGTGAGAAGCACGCGCCCGTATGTTGGATCCGCTACGACACGCAAAGGGCCACTGATGGGGGCGTTGAGCTTGCCGATGACGGCGCGCGCAGCGTCCGCTTCGTCGACGACACGCTTTGCATGTGGATATAGAAGACGGCCGGCGTGGGTGAGAGAAATGCGGCGCGTGGTCCGCTCGAGCACTTTCACGCCCAGCGATTTTTCCAGGTCGGCCACCGCCCGGCTCACGGCCGCCTTGGGAACACCCAAGGCACGGGCGGCCGCCGAGAAGCCATTCAGGTCCACGACTTTAGCCAGGACAGCGAGCTGCGCGGGGGTCCAGAGTAGGCTCAAGAGCGTCTCAATCCTCGTTTCAGTGGCGCCTATTGTTTCACCCAAGGTGCATAGCGGCCAAGCTGTGGAGGGGTAGAATGCGCGTCCGCTGCACCGGAGCACAGGGAGCCCTTCATGAAGATCTCGATGTACGCCCTCTCAATAGACATATTCACGCACGCCCTCGGAAATCTGTCCGCCATCCTCGAGAAAGGGGTGGCGCACGCCGCCGCCAGGAAATTCGACTCCAACGTACTGGTCGCCTCGCGCCTGGCGCCGGACATGCTGCCGTTGTCCAGGCAGGTACAGATAGCCTGCGATACGGCCAAGAATTCGGCCGCGAGGCTGGCGGGAGTCGAGCCGCCGCGCTTCGAGGACAACGAGAAGACCCTGGAGGAATTGCGCGCGCGCCTTGCAAAGACCATCGAATATCTGAAGGGCATTCCCGCGGCCGCGCTCGAGGCTTCCGAGGAGCGGGACATCAAGGTGCCCGCCGGCGAGCGCACCCTGGAGTTCAAAGGTCTCGTATTCCTGCAGCGCTGGGCGATTCCCAACGTGTTCTTCCACATCACCACCGCATATAACATTCTGCGACATAACGGGGTGGACATCGGAAAACGAGACTATCTGGGAAGTCCATAAGGCTCGGGAAGTCCATAGGACCTTGGGCGCCCCGCACCGTGCGGGGCGCGGTGTGGGATTTGACGTGGGATTTGACTCAATGCCGCGCGGCGTCAAGTTGAATATGACAAACCGCGCACACGGCTTGGAAAAGTCCCGGGCGAGCCTGCACAGATCGCGAGCGAAGTCACGGCAGGGTGCGGACAGTCCTGAGAATCTAGCGGCCAGCGTCGGCAGATCTCCCGCCAACGCTGTGTGCTTTGGATGGGGAAGTCCTTGCAGCCACTGAAAGCGATCGACGTGCGTCAGCCCGCCAATACTCCACCTGCGGCAGGTTCGCCTGTAGCAAATTCTGCGCCGAACGAGCCGGTCACCGCCGAATCGTTGGGATGGCAACTGCGGGCAGCGCTGCCACCGCTACGCCTGCACTCCGTTTCGCTCTACGACGAAGAAGCCAACGTACTGTGGCTCAGTGAGGGTGCTCTCGGTCCCGATGAGCACAATGTCGTTGTCGAGGCCATCGATGCGCTCGGCCGTGACACGAGTCTGAACTGCTACGAAGGCGGCCTGGAAGATGGCCGTATTGGAATCTTCCTGCCGGTGCGTTCCCCGCAGGGCGGCCTCGTCGGTCTCGCGATGATTCTTGCCGACATCAAGTCAGTCGGGGACGGTGTGATCGACCGGATCGTCACGCCGCAAATTCGCACCATCATGCAAAGGGTAGCTGTTCTCTTACGTCCGGCGCAGTCACGCACCACCCAGGGCGACTCGCCGCTGCAGATCCTCGAGCTGGCGCCTGATGTTGTTGATGCGCCTGCACAGGCAGCTCCGAAAGCCCTTGCGCCGAAATCGGCCGTGCCGGTTCCTACTCTCGCGCCGCCGCCGGGCGTGCGCAACGTTCCGGTAGCACCTGCCGCATCCCTCAATCATGTACGGCCGTCTGTGCTGTCTGCGCAGGCGGTCGATGACATTCTGGAATTCGAGCTGACGCCGGATGCGCCAGCCCTGGTACGCAATTCTCCAACGCAACGTCTACCCGCTTTGGCCGCAATCAAGGGCCTGGATCTGAGCCTGGATTTTCCGTCCGACAAGCCTGCCAAGCCAGTCCCCGTTGCACCGGCGGTTGCCGCGAAACCGGTGCCGGCCGCGGGCACGGCGCGTTCTGGGCCACTGGAGGCACTGGACGATTCGCTCGACTTGAGGCTTCCATCGATGGAGCCGGCAGCGCTCGCGCCCACGGCTTTTGCAGGTAAGGTGGCGCCTTTCCCGACTCCGGTTTCAGCAGCAGCGCCCGCGCCTGCTCCGGCGCCCGCCGCTACAATCCCGACGGTGGGAGCTGCTCCGAAGGTTGCAGCTGCGGTCGCAGGCACGCCGCCTCCGGCGGCAGCCATTCCAACACTTGGGCCAACACTTGCGCCAACACTTGCGCCAACACCCGGTGCGTCGCCACAAGCTGCGCCAACCGCTTCCGCGGCACCTGTTGCGCCGGCTAACGCGAGCTCAACGAGCACCTTCAAGGCATTGGGCTCGTCGGCGACCAGCACCAATAAGGTACTTGCAGCGACCGGTGCGACGAGCACTTCACGCGTACTGACACTGCCGGAAGGCATGAATCTCGTTTTGGAAGTGTTGCCGTTCAGCAAGCTGCGCTCGGGTGGCCGCACGCGCCGCTATGAAGTGCTTGCCCGCTCATCGCAGCCGAACCGGGTGCCCCCCGGCCTCGACAAAATCGTCCTGCAGCAGCTCCTGGCCTGGATGGGATCCAACCGCCCCGCCTGGAGTCTCGAGCCGACCAGCTTTACCCTCAATCTGTCGATCTCAACACTCGAAGATGAGCGCTTCCCGCAGTTTGTGGCATCCAACCTCAAGGCCAACGGCATCGCCCCCGACAACATCGGCTTCGAAATTGCCGAGCCGCTGTGCCTTCAGCGGCGCGCCCAGGTCGAGCGCTTCATCACCCTGTGCGACAAGCTCGGCTGCTTCGTAGTGATCGACGACTTCTCGTTGGATTCCTCGATTGTCAGTCTGCTCAGATCGAAGGCCCTGCGGTTGGTAAAAATCGATCCGAAGCTCACTTCGGTGGCGTTGAAAGACAAGCTCGCGCAGGCGATGGTGGTTGCCATCGCCCAGGCCGTGAAGGTTCTGGGCATTCACTGCGCGGCCAAGCGTGTTGAGTCACAGGCCGCGTTGCAGTGGCTTACCGCTATCGGCTGCGACTTCGCGCAGGGAGCGGCCTTGGCACAGGTGCAGCCGCTCGAGTCGCTGGGGATGCCGCCGCCACCACCGCCTTCAGCCCAGCCGGCGTAGCGGGAAGCGCTTCGCCGATTGCAGCCTGCTGGCCCGTGCGGCCGTCCACCGCGGACTGCCCCACGATCGCGGACGCCCGCCCGCCCGCGCGTGCCCACTAGCCTTTCGGACGCGGCGTTGCCGGAGGCCGCGTTTCGCTGGGCGCGGCACCCGGCTCGTTCGGTCCCGTCGCAGCGTGATCACCGCTTGGTTCTGGCGCGCGATCTGCACTCGGACCAGACCCGTCAGGATCCGAATGGGCCCCTGAACCAATTGATTCGAATTCCTCCTCGCTCAGATAACCGTCCTTGTCCTTATCGGCCAGGGTGAAGGCGGCTGCTACGCGAGGATTTTCCGCAGCTTCCAGCGGAGAGATTCGTCCGTCGTGGTTCGTATCCAGTTTGCGGAACGCGGCTGCGGATGTGTCCATCCTGGCAAGGCGAAGCTGGGTACCTGGGTCAGGTTGCGACGCGCTTCTCGCGGTGGCTTCAGCCGAAGCCTGATCGGTGGCGCTGGGCGCTTGATCGGGCGTGGCGGCCTGGGTAGCCACGAATCCGGCGAGACAGATCAGCGCGACGGCGCTGACCCCCAAAAACAGCTTTCTCATGTCTCTTCCTCATGCGTCTATCTCATCGGGTACGGAGAAAGCGACGCAAGCAACGTACCCTCTGACTCTTGGTGCTTAAAAATCAACGACTTATTATTGGGCCACAGCCTCAGGCGCGAACCCGGCGCTTCGAACCGTGCGACCAGACGAGCGTGGCGCGCGGTTGCCGCGTCCGCATTCGGCTGCAAGGTGGCCTAAGCTCTTGAACCCCCAATAGGCTCACCGACGCCTGCATGCTGACTCTCGATCTGCTGCGGACAAAACGCAATCTGCTTTTCTGGACGCTGCACGCCGCCGGCTGGGGTGCGTATGCAGTCACGCAGTATTTCGGCGCCCTGCTTTACGAGAAACCCGCCAGCTATGGCCAAGTGATCCTGATCGCGGCCGCCGCCGGGTTCGTGCTCTCCATGCCGATGCGATCGATCTATCGAAAGCTGTGGGGACGTCCGCCCCGCGTGCTGCTCGTCGGCGCATTGCTCACCTGCTATGTGACCGCGCTCGCCCTGCGTCTTGTAATCAACTTGGCGTACACGAAGTTCGTCCAGCCCGACTGGCAGTTCAAGGCATTGTTCGAATTGTTTGGCGGTGCCCTGTCCACGTTTTACCTGCTAATGTGCTGGACGGCTTTCTATTTCAGCATCAAGCAGTACGAGGAACAGCAGATGCAAAAGGCAGCGGCATGGAAAGCGGCTGCACTCGCGCAGGAAGCGCAGCTCAAGATGTTGCGCTATCAGTTGAACCCTCATTTCCTCTTCAACACCCTGAATGCCATCTCCACCCTGATTCTCGACAACCAGAATCGTACGGCCAACAACGCTGTAACACGGCTATCAGAGTTCCTGCGCTATACCCTCGACCAGGATCCGGTGAAGAAAGTCACTCTGCGCCAGGAGATCGAGGCATTGGACTTGTATCTCGGAACCGAACGGCTGCGCTTCGGCGAGCGGCTGCGCTTGGAGTACGCCATTGATGGCCCAGCCCTGACGCGCTCGTGCCTAGCCTTCTACTGCAACCGCTGCTCGAGAACTCATTGAAGTACGCCGTGTCGGCGCGCGAACAAGGCGGCTCAATTCGCATTGAAGGCCGCGCTAGGGGCGCAATGCTCGAAGTCAGCGTGATTGATGACGGCCCTGGAATGCGCGATGGTGCCCCCAGCAATGAACGACGAGGCGTAGGATTGCGAAACACTCGCGAGCGTCTGGCCGTGCTCTATGGTGAGCACCACCGGTTTGCGGTACTCAATAGCCATCCGGGATTGCGGGTAGACATGGCGTTGCCTCTTGAACTGGCGCCGGAATCGAGTCCAGAGTCGCCGTCACGACCGGCGTCATCTGAGGTAGCGCGTGCGTGAAGATCTCGACGATCATTGTGGATGATGAAGCGCTGTCCAGGCGAGGCATCGAAATTCGGCTGCTCTCCGCGCCAGACTTCGAGGTCGTTGCTCAATGTTCCAACGGACGTGAAGCACTGGCGGCGGTTACGAAGCACAAGCCGGACGTAGTGTTCCTGGATATCCAAATGCCCGGAATGTCCGGGTTCGAAGTATTGGCGCAATTGCCCCAGGAGTCGCTCCCGGTCGTCGTGTTTGTCACGGCTTACGATCAGTACGCCATTCGTGCCTTCGAGGCGCGTGCCGTTGACTACTTACTCAAGCCCGTGGATGACACTCGGTTTGAAGCCGCTCTCGAGCGCGTACGCAACCAGGTACAGTCACGAACCGCAGCGAACCAACGCGATCGGTTGGTCCAGATAATTGCCGAGATTACCGGTTCGGGAGAACTGGCCCTCGAGGAGTTGCTGACGCACGGTCCGAAGGCTGCGGAACCGCGGTGTCCTGAAATCCTGCCAATTCGTCAGGGCCGCGAGACCGTGCGGGTGACGATCGCGTCAATCGAATGGATCGATGCCGCCGGCGACTACATGTGTATCCACGCAAGCGGAAACACGCATATCCTGCGCGGAACGATGAAGGAGCTCGAGGAGCTCCTCGATCCGAAGCTATTTCAAAGGGTTCATCGCTCGACAATCGTAAATCTGAGCCTGGTGAAGAGTCTGCGTGCGCACATGAACGGTGAATACTTCCTCACCCTCGAAGGCGGCCACGAGCTGAAGCTCTCGCGCACTTATCGCGATAAGGTTGAATATTTTCTGAAGGGTGCGCGCGCCTGAGGGCGGTTCAAGCGCTGCGTCGGAAGGTGCCCGTTGAAACCAGCATCTGGTCGCAGTCAACTACGTTGACGCAGTTTCGGCCCGATCGTTTTGCACTGTAAAGGGCCTCGTCCGCGACCTGTACAGCGCCTTCCGGGCTTCGTCCGAACCTCGGTCCAACGATCGCCACCCCTATGCTCGCGGTGACGAACATTGCAGTGGGTGAGTCCTCGTGGGTAATACTCAGCGCGTAGATGGATTTGCGCAGCTGATCGGTCATGTCTCTCACGCTGTCACCACTAAGGTCAAACAGCGCAAGCACAAACTCTTCGCCGCCGTACCGGGCAGCGATGTCGAGAGGACGACGTGCAAATCCCTGCACAACCTGCGCCACGCATCGAAGCGTCTGATCGCCCGCTTGGTGGCCATACCTGTCGTTGTAGGCCTTGAAATGATCGACATCGATCAGCAGCAGCGCCAGGGAGCGCCGATCTCGGAGTGCCTGTTGCCACATACGCGGGAAATAGTCATCGAACGCGCCACGATTCTTGAGGCCAGTGAGGCCATCACGCGCAACCATTTCACCCATCAGGCCGCGCTCAAGAAACGAAGTACGCAGCTGCCGCTCGACTCCGCGGTAGACGAACGCACCAACTGCGCCGGATATTGATAGCACAACGACGTAATAGACAATCGACGCGGGTGGTTCGCCGACATAGGCGAGCGTCGCGCCATGCGCGATGATCATCGCGCCGGTTGCGAGCAGCGCTTCACGAAATAGCTGACCACCCAGGAAGAATAGCGCGATGCTGTAAGTAGTCAGGAAATAGAGCGGATCCGGATGACCCGCGACAGATCTATTCGCAACGCCAATTGCGGACGCGACGGCGAACACCGGTACCGCCACCCGGGCCAGTGGTAGGTAGATTTGCTCGTAGTAGTTGCTCCAGGATGCCCATACGAGGAAGAGGCACGTCGGAACAACCACGCCAAGCCAGCCGTAGACCACGTCGTCCACGGACAAGCCGTCCATGAAGATCAGGTGCACTGCCGACGTGATTGCGAGAGCACAAATCGCGAGCTGAAAGAAACGCACGCGCGAGCGCACTCGCTCCAGGTGGAATGCCTGGAACTCTTCTTCGAGCTCGGGCGAGAAGCGCAGGTCGGGAAAATCGCGGCGCAGCTCGCTTGCGTAGGGTGAGTCTGGAAGGTGTTCCAGATCGAGAGCTGCGTGCATCTTCATCGGTGCGGGAATTTATCTCACCGTGATTTCATAAAATGTGACGCAGGTCCGAGGGATACGCCTCGCTTACAACATCGGCTACCAAGTGTAGCGAACCCGGTATCGGACTAAAGTCTCGCCATCCTTGGGCACGTCCACCGGAAATGAGATCGTCCGCGCGTCTTCTTTCACGAATTCATGGGTCTTGGTGAGAATCTTCCAGTTGCTCCAGCGATAGAGATTTTCCTTCACGATCACGCGCACTGGCTGCTCCTTGTGGTTGCGCAGCTTGATTTCAATCTGCTCTTCCATCCATTGCGCCTTGCTGTCCACGCTGAAGTCAGTCTGTCTTCGCTCGCCTACCACGTCGAACGCGGATCCCAGCTTGACACGCACCTCTTCATCCTTCGGCGTGTGGTCGATCCGATCCTCACCAATGAAC
>Ga0307479_10000736_pt1 | contig 29638 bp, 21 predicted proteins | sample atmos_gasesECM4C_FD_203743 | JGI IMG/M metagenome (GOLD analysis project Ga0307479, IMG submission 203743) | Hardwood forest soil microbial communities from Morgan-Monroe State Forest, Indiana, United States - atmos_gasesECM4C_515 | ecosystem: Environmental > Terrestrial > Soil > Temperate...
GATTGAGCGGACGGTCGAGCGCGAACTGATTCCCATGGCCAAAGCTTTGAACTTGGGGGTTCTGGCTTTCTCTCCCCTGGCGGGTGGATTTCTAACCGGGAAATATCACGGCGAAGGCAAGCCTGACGGCGGGCGGATGACCAATGAGGGAGTGAAAGCCTTCTATCCTGAGAGGGAACAACGCGCGGCGCTGATGATATCGGCTGTAAAGTCGGTTTCCGAACAAACCGGTCGCAGCATGGCGCAAGTCGCACTCGCCTGGTTGCACCATCAAACGGTGCCAGTAATCCCGATCATAGGAGCGCGGAAGGTATCTCAACTCCAGGACAATCTCGCCAGTTTGGATCTGGAACTCTCCACCGAACAGCTGAAATCCCTCGATGGAGCAAGCCGAATCGAACCTGGATTCCCTCAGAGTATTTACGACAGAGAAATGGTTCGTGAAATTAGGTATGGCGGCACGTGGGATCGCTTGCTGCTCGAAGTGCGGCACTTCAGGCAGAATAGTGATGCAGGTGCCGGCGTTTAAGCTTCCCGCTTGCTCCCGAGTGACGCTAGTGTTTTATCGGCAGCGCGCTTTGAGAACGAGTGCGCGTGGACAGGATGCTTTTGCGCGCTTTCGACAAAACCGTCAGAAGGAAGCCGCTCGCCCGGTGGACGCGGGGCACTATGGGAAGAGGAGTTGCACGAAAACCCTGTTATTGATGCTCATCAATATATCGCTCCTCGCATCAAGCGAGCTCATCCTAACGCCGGAGGGTCAGTCGGTCAACACGACAGTCCGGAAACAGTTCAGACGCTTGCGGCTTATACACGCGGTAGCGTCCGGGCGAGCGTCTTCGTTCTAACGGGCAACCCGGAAGTTGACCGGATCCGCACAAGTAGTGATGTGTCTTGAAGAGCGATCCCGTGTGACGCCAAATGCTTTCCGCGGATTTCAACGGTCTTTTGCTCTGCGCGCACACTTGCGCTCTACATCAGCCAGGCACATTGGCGTATTCTGGTGATAAAGAGAGCTAAATGAACGACTCCTTTCACATCGGCGGCAGGCGGTCTCTCAGGAAGATTGGCAAAGACGAGCCAGGGCAATGACAAACACCTCCGGGACTCAGGACAAAACCTCTGCCGGCGACCCGATTCCTCCCAAGTGTTCGGTCATCGAGGTGCATGTAGGCGAATTGAAGCAGTTATTCAACGCTATCGATCCTTCTCCGTTTCGCGACAAGGACCTGGACCCTAAAGCTGAGGAGTTCATTGTAGGTTGGGCCAAGGAGTTGCCCCGTGACGCAACGCTTGGTCTGTTGGTTGATCTCGATCGCGAGGCCGGGTTACCCGACGAGGCTGCTGTGCTACGCGACGCGATTCACGAGTTCTTCAGTCAACGCGCTCAAGCATATCGGCGGCGTCTGCGCGAATTGTTTCGTGTCGGCCGGACCAGCCTTGTGATCGGCCTCGTTGCTGTAGCGTCGGCGATTGCATTGGGCGATTTTCTCGCTGCTTTGATGAAGGGCAGCCGAATTGGTGAGATCGTTCGCGAGAGCCTTACGATCGGTGGCTGGGTTTCCATGTGGCGCCCTCTCGAGATTTTCTTGTACGACTGGTGGCCGATTCGCAGTGAAGCTCGACTTTCTGACCGGCTTGCAGCGATGCCCGTACGCATCAGATACCTGAACGCCACAGCTCCCGATGCGTGGAGAGCAGACTGGCCAGCGGTGTCGCCAAGCGGTGAACGGCCGACCAGCGAGGCCCAACGGCGAGCTCTAAATCAGGCAAGTTGACCTTAGCTTTTTGCCGCACCCGGAGGGAAAGCCTTGAACATCTTCGTCACCCCTTTGTCCAGGTTCTTTTCGTTCTTCGTGGCCTTGTCGGACAGCGTGTTTTCGGCACTTCCGCGCCAGATCAACTGTTTGGTTTTGGCATCGTACAAGTCGACAACCAGGGTTCCTACTTTGTAGTCCTGCTCAGTTGTTGTAGAGTCGCCGAACCCTCCGCCCCCGAATCGTCGCCATCCCCACCCGCCACCAAAGCTGTCATAGAACGTCTGAAGTGTTCTCTGTGTCTGTGAGGTCTTAATGGCTACGACGGCCACATCGCCGCCGCTCGCCACCTGAGTCCAGCCCTTCGCTGCCAATTGGGCATCCACTGCACTCTTGATGCGCGCGTCCCAGAGGGAGTTCGGTGGCTTGATTTCCTGCCACGAATAGGTCTTGTACTGAGAGAAATTAGCTTGGTGATCAAAATCGGTTTGGACGTGCTGAGCAAAAGCAGATCCCAGCAAGGCCGATAAGAACAGAGTGTAAATTGTTGTTCGATTGATGAAATTCATATGTATCTCCTCGCTTCTTCAAGAATGCAGGTGGACTTCCAAACACTGTCGACGAAGCAATCGTTTTCGATTGTGCTGTCTCACTGGAATATGTGCGTGTCAGCTGGGAAATTCCGAAAGCATACAAGCCTTACGCTGTCGACCTGACGACGCGGTGTCCACCTTTGGCGTTGCGATGAATTCTCGGTACTCTACGGAAATTGAGGGATGCAAGTCTGCTGCGCCAGGATTTCTATTCACTCATCAGAAAAATGAGAGGGCGTCGGAGCGTTGCTTTGGTCAATTCCCAGCGGCGAACAAGGATGGAATAGAACATCAGGCCAGTTTCTCCTTCACCCCAGATCAGATAGGCCAAAGACTGCCTCATCAGATTGCGATGCGTCAGTCGCAGTACGATGCTCACTGGATCGAGCAATTCGCTCAGATACGCAATGGAGTTGGCGACCGCGACCGCACCGGTGACCTCGATTACATAGTGGTTCGTCTCGCGTCGAACCCGGACCTGCAAACGTGCCAGAAATTCACTGCGGTTGTCCAGCAAACTAACATGTATAAAGGCGAGTGGGGCTTCGATCTTTAAATAGCGCTGTACTTTCTCCGCGGTCAAAGCGCGGTAGTCTGCGGTGGGAATGTGGTGAGGGATGAGGTTCACCTTTTTGTCCGTGATTTCGGGCCAGAGTTCGGCCGATTGGTGGTCCACAAATGTAGCTCCCGATACCCGCATTTCCGTGGACCGCGCGTACCGGCTAATCGCGCTCGCCGCCAATAACAGAATGATAAAGATCGTGGCGACGATGATGCCGTCTGGCCGCTCCACGATATTGGCGCCCAGGGTGTATGCGAATACTAGGGTAAGCGCGAAAAAGTACAGCGCCACGAGAATCGTTTGCGGCTTGTGCAGGCTGCTCTCCCGCCACAGATCTAGGGCGACACCGACAGCTGCGGAAAACATCAACACCAGAACGCCAGTGGCATAGGCCCCGGCTTGAGCTTCAACTCGCGCGCCGAAGGTAAGGGTTACCGCCACGTTAATTGCCAGCAGCACCAGCACCAACGGCCTGCGGTATGCGACCCAGCGTGGAGCCATGCCAAAGCGGGGCAGATAACGGGGGATGAGGTTGAGTAGCCCCGTCATCGCCGATGCGCCGGCGAACCACAAAATTAGAATTGTGCTCACATCGTAGACGGCGCCGAAGCCGGTCCCCAAAAGCCGATGCGCGAGGTAAGCAAGCGCCCGACCTGAGGCTGGTCCGCCTAGGCGGTAGTCCGGTTCTGGAATAAGAACAGTGGCAACGAAGCTCGACAGTAGTAGCATGCAACTCATGATGACCGCAGCCGTCATCAACAGCTTCCTGGTTGCGCGAATCCTTCCCAAGGGCGGCGATCCCGCGTCAGCTTCCTGACTTGCGACCAGTGGCATCACAGACACACCGGTTTCAAATCCGCTTAGCCCCAAGGCGAGTTTCGGAAAGATCAGCGCTGAAACAACGAAGATGGCTGTCCAGTCTCCGTGAACACTCAGGCTGAAGCGCCAGATGTGAAGGAGTGTGGGATGGCGGGCTATCTCCCACATCCCTCGCAGTAGCACAACCAGGTTCAAGGCAAGGTATGGAAGGGCGACAATTCGAGCCAGTCCGATTGCTTCCCGGAAGCCGACTACGAAGACGACAGCCAATAACAACAGCAACGTCAGGGTGAGGCGAATGGGCGATTCGCCAACATAGTTGTGGAGATATGGAGTTGCAATGGCATGACGAGCGGCATCGGCTGCCGACAGAGTCATCGTAATCACGGAGTCCGTCCCCGTGAAACCTATGAGGATAAGAACAAAGATCTTGCCCTTCCAGCCGGTGAGTAGATGTTCTAGCAGAGCGATCGAACCCTGGCCCGCGTAAGAATGTCGAGCCACTTGTGCATACACCGGAACTGCTCCCAGTAGGGTGACCAGGACAAGCACGGCCGTTGCTGGCACCGAGAGAGCGCCAGCTGCCAGGAGAGCAATACCCGGTTGGTATCCGAGGGTCGAGAAGTAGTCGACCCCGGTTAACCACAGGACCACATACCAGGGATAAACCTTTTCTGCATTCTCCGGCTCGCCGGCCGGGCGAGCACTCAACAAGAAACGGCCGATGAAGGTCTTGGGAAGAGTCTCGGCTTGGGGCGGTAAATGGAGACTGGGTAAAGCGTGAGGTGATGTGTTCCCTGCTAAGATTATTCCGCTCATTTAGTTTCAGACGCTTTCCTTCCAGCGATACGATGAACACTGTCCATCCGGCAGATCAGGGTTATTCGCCATCAACGAGCGGTTTAAGATTTAATGCCAAGCTTTTTCATGCGGTTTCGAAGAGTTGAGGGCGGTACTCCTAAGGCCTCTGCGGCGCCGCCCTTGCCTGCGATCAATCCGTTAGTCATCTCCACAACTTCTGAAATGTGCTCTCTTTCGGCTTCGGCCAGCGTGCACACCTTTCCCAGGTCAGAGTGCGGCCCGGAGTTTCCTGAACTTGGAGCCTCGTGAGAGAGTCCACTCGCCGCTGGGATCCGAAGAATTGCATCTCGTGTGATTGGCACTGAAGTTATTGCTCGCACCGCCAACCCTGAGCTCTGCCCGCGATCGATACCTAGCCGCTGCATCTTGGCAATCAGCGTCGTGCGGGGCAGGCCCAACCTGGCAGCCGCGCCATTCCGGCCACCGATCACACTTTCCGTTTGTACGAGAGTCTCAAGGATGTGAGAACGCTCCGCGTCTTCCAGAGTGACAGGCGTGGATGCCTTCGACCACCTTGCGCCATCCTGTGTTGTTGGGGGGAGTTCGGGCAGCGAACCATTCAGCACAACGCCAGTCGATAGAATTACTGAGCGTTCAATGAGGTTTTGCAATTCCCGGACATTGCCTGGCCATGAATGCCTCGCAAGAGCCGTCATGAATTCCTCTGAAACGGCCGTAATTCGCTTGTGCATGCGAGCAGCATAGTCCATTGCAAAATGGTGAACTAACAAACGGATATCCTCGGGGCGAGCACGCAGCGGCGGAAGTTCAATGGGAAACACGCCGAGCCGGTAGAAGAGGTCGGCGCGAAATTGACGTTCGTTGATCATTTCGACGAGATTTCGATGTGTGGCGCAGATCACGCGCACATCGGCGTGAATCGTGGCCTCACCGCCGAGACGCTCGAACTGTCTTTCCTGCATGACGCGAAGAAGCTTGGGCTGTAATTCCAACGGAAGGTCGCCGATCTCGTCCAAAAACAAGGTGCCCCGGTTTGCCCGCTCGAACCGCCCAATACCGCGCGTGACCGCGCCGGTGTATGCGCCACGCTCGTGGCCGAACAGTTCGCTTTCAAGCAAACCTGCAGGAATGGCGGCACAATTCACTTTGACAAACGGTCCGTTCGATCGGTTACTGCACTTGTGAATGGCTTCGGCAATGAGTTCCTTGCCAGTTCCTGTTTCCCCGTTGATCAGCACTGTGGCCTCGGTCGGGGCCACAACACGCACCATGCCAAGTACGCGTTGGAGGGCGGCACTGGTACCGATAATCCTTGGAAAGCTATTGCCGCGGAGTTCGCAATTGTCGAGCACGACCTTCGCCGACGCCGTACCCTCGCCTTCGAAGAATGCGGTATGGTTAACTGCAGGCGCTTCACTTATCCAGCTTGTTTGTGCCGACATTCCTCTACCCCTTTCCATCGCTCCCTACACTTTCGACGCTCAAACATCGACTCCCTGCTTATGCGCTAACTGCCGCGTCGTTCTCTGGTGATCCACTCGCGAACATATCCTGAGCAATTCCTCAATGTGAGGCCGTCCGCTTCGCAGCGCCCGAGGAAGCTGATCGCATCTCGACCCACCAGAGTTAGGTCCTTTAGGTCCAGGACTATCTGACGTCCCTTCGCTTCCGCCCCAATGAGTGTTTCCAAGATGGCAATATCTTCTTCGTCCATTCGGCCACTCAGCGTAAAAACCACTTGCCCGTTCGCTGATCTTCGAATTCTCAGCATCTGCCCTCTGGAACTAGGATCCAGCGTCCGAGTTCAGGCAACTTCGCTCAGTATCACTTCGTACTCCTGTGTGAGGTCCGGGGCGGTGACCGCATACACTGCGCCAAACTGATCTTTTCTAATTCGTTGCAGCGTGCGTTTGGTCCTTACTAAGGGAAGTGGATTTCGCCATACGATTCTCAGGTCCATAACTCAACTCCTCAGCATCTTCTGCTCTTCGAGATTCTTACCTCTGCTATGGCTGGTTGGCCGTCGCACACTGCAGTGATCGCAATCACGGTGCCAATCGTAAGGTATTTAAAATACAAGACTTAGTTGGCAATAAGATTGTCGGATTCTCGGAAATTTCCGAAGTCCCTACAGCGCTTTGCGGGAGTCTGCGAAGAGATAAACCGCGGCTAGCCGTTTTTCGGGGGGGCTGCAGTTTTGAAGTGATGTGCGTTGATCTTCAATGACCTAATCTTCGAGTCTAAGGTTGATCGATGAATCCCCAGTTTGGCAGCTGCTCCCGACGGTCCGGACACCCGTCCTCCGGTTTCGCGCAGGGCGGCCTCAATAATTGCTTTCTCCTGAGAAGGAAGCCTCTTAAAGAGGCCAGGCTCGCTATTCGGATCAGTTGCAAGAGGTCGTTGAGAAAGCCAACTTTCATCGACGGAAAAATTTTCCGTTTCACATACAATGACGGATCGCTCAATCACGTTCTGCAATTCGCGAATATTACCAGGCCAGGGGTACGACTGAAGCAGGTCGAGGCTCTTTTTGCTCAGCGCCTGAAAGTCCTTTCCTGCTTTCCTTGCGAAACGATCAATGAAGTACTCGACGAGCAAGGGAATGTCTTCTCTTCGTTCGCGCAGTGCAGGAATTTCAAGCGGAAAAACGTTGAGTCGGTAAAACAGATCACTCCGAAACATGCCCGCTGCGATGGCAGCCTCCAAATCGCGGTTGGTAGCAGCAATCACCCGAACATTAGTTCGGATAGTTCCAGCGCCGCCGACACGCTCAAACTCGTGCTCCTGTAGGACACGCAAGAGAGCGATCTGCGTTTCAGCGGGAAGCTCTCCGATTTCATCGAGAAAGATCGTGCCTCCTTCAGCCAGCTCAAAGCGCCCTAAGCGTCGTTGAGTTGCCCCGGTAAAGGCTCCCTTCTCATGGCCGAACAATTCTGAAGCGATCAAGTCGCGCGGGATGGCTGCACAGTTCACACTCACAAAAGGGCGTGAGGAACGCCGTGAACGTCTGTGAATGGCGCGTGCAACCAATTCCTTGCCTGTACCGGTTTCACCGGTGACCAGAACGCTGGAGTCGGTCGGAGCGACCTTGGATATGCGGGAAAGCACCGTTTGCAGGGGCCCCGAAGTTCCCACGATCTCCTCGAACATCGATGCCTTATCGATTTCTTCGCGCAATGCAACATTCTCGTTCTGGAGTCGCTGCTCAGCCTGCTTGCGATCCTCGATATCGGTCGCCGCGGCATACCACCGTTTGACGCGTCCCTGTTCATCGAGCATTGGATTAAAGCGAAAAAGAAACCAGCGATGCTGCCCGTCTTTTCTCCGTAGCCGCGCTTCGATCTCGTACGAGGATCCGCTTAGGAATTTGCTTGGATGTTCGCGCAGCATGCGTTCCGCATCCTGCGGATGAAGCAGTGTATGCAAATCAGCGTTCTGCCACTCCGCAAGGGTAAGACCGTGATAGTCGAGCGCGGCCTGGTTGTTATAGACAGGACTTCCATCAGGGCCAAATTCGGTGATGTGAAAGGGCGTGAGATCAAGGAGCCGCCGGAGTTCCCCTTCGCTTTGCCGGATCTTCGCTTCCGCCTGCTTTGCCGCGGTGACGTCTGTCACGGCACCCACAAACTCGAGGTTGCCCGACGAAGTCTTCAAGGCGCGAACGTGGACGTGCTTGACCGAACCGTCCGGCATCAGCAAACGATGCTCAATATCAAAATTTGTCCTCTCGTTGGTCGCGCGGTCGAGAGTCTTCTGCACAAGATCTCTGTCGTCGGGATGAATTCGCTGTAGTACCCACTCCAATGTGGGCTTAGCCGCCCGATCGTGTTCAAAGATATTGTAGGTTTCCTCTGACCAGTAGATTTCTCCGCTTAGAACGCTCCAGCCGAAGCTGCCGGTGTGACTTATGCTCTGCCCTTCAGCGAGGAAAGCTTCGCTTCGTTGCAGATCAGAATAGAGGTGGGCGTTCTCCAGCGAGATCGCGGCTTGCGAAGCCAACAACTCCAAGACTGCGACCCGGTCCGACGTGAAAGCGCGCGGGGTCAAATTGTTCTCTAGATAGAGTGCGCCAACAAGCTTCGTTTGTTTCACGATGGGCAGGCATAGGACTGATCTGGAGCGCTTCTGCCGCACATACTCGTCCCCCGAATACAACGTCCCATCCGAAGCATCATCAAGGACCACGCGTTCCCGCGTCCGGATCACGAAATGAAGGGCGGATTGGGGGAGATCAGATGGCGAGACAGCTGTTTGTCGAACAGTGACCTGGGTCCTGCCGTGGCCCGTAGTGGCCTCCGCCTCGATCTGCGGCGCGTCGCCCCGGAGGAGGATAAGCAGGCCCCGCTCGGCTCCTGCGTGCTCGACCGCGATTCGCATGAGCGTCTCGATCAGTTTGGGAAGAACAATCTCGCTCGAGAGTGCCTGCGAGGCTTTGACCACAGTCCCGACATCAAGCTGTTCGACGAATGCGCCGAAGGTGGCGGTGAGAGGAGTAGGACCTCGTTCCCCATGCAGGTGCGGGTAAAGTGCGTCGAGTTGCTTCAGTTTGCCGAGCGCGCCCCAGCGGTCGTAGCAGTTCCGCGCGTTGCGCAGATAGGCATAGGCGATTGTCTCGAAACCGTGCGCCAAGTAGAACCGCGCGGCCACCTCATGGGCCAACGCTTCGTTCTGCACGAAACCGTGCTCGCGAGCCGATTGAATCGCCTGCTCGTACGAGTGCATCGCGTCGATGGCGCGGCCTTCGATGCGAGCGATCTCGGCGGCGACCAGCGCCGCGCGATTTGCGAAATTCTCGGGGCAGTTCTCCGCCCACACATCGAGCTGCTTGTGGTGGGCGCCCAGCGCCTCCAGATGTTGCACCCGCTCGTCGGCCGATGCCGCCTCGTAGTGTGCTGCCCGCGCGAGCGCGCTATAGAAATGGTATTCGGCCACTTCAAAACGCGACGGCGACGTCCAAAGAACGTCTTGCGCCTTCGATGCAGCCTCAATAGCGGAAACATAGGCACCCGCGTAGACACGTGCTTGTAGCTTGCGGATCCAATACCAGCACATTGGGAGTGCCAGGGTCGGATGCTCCTCCAAATGCTGCTCGAAACTGCACTCGTTGAACTCCGCCTCGTTAAAGGAGGAGAAATTCGGAGTCAAGCCTCGGAGAGCCCGGATGAGCCTGAGCTGTCCGGTGATGCAGTCGACAACGAAACCAAACCGCGCTTTTCGCGCGAATTCGAGCCCGTGCTCGGCTTCTCGTTGCACATCGTCAAGCGGATCTCCAGTCGCCAGAAGGTTTGTGATCAAGCTGTTGCAGCTAAATGCCGCATAGGTGAGGTCGCCCATTCTGTTCGCCGTGTCGAAGGCGCGGCGCACCAATGGGAGGCCCGTACTCACGTGTCTGGTCCAGGGAATGACGAGGCGCCCGAAGGACATGTACACGCGGGCCTTGAAGCCGTCGCGCCCCCCCTTTTCCACCAGATCGAAACCCAGCTTGCCGAATCGGAAACCGGCCCGGTAGTCGCCAAAGTGCGGTCCCAGTATCATTCCCAGCCACACGTAGGCGAGACACGATCCGTCACTGTTGCCATGCTCGAGGCTGAGGTTCGTCATCCGGCAGACGACAAGGTTGCGCAGGGTCTCGTCGGTGAACATTGCCGGCGCAAGGACGCTCGTGAGAACGTCTACGGTTGCACGCCAGTCGGGATCAGTCATCGGTGGCAGGTCAACGAGTTCCTCGATCGGGCGACTCCCGAGCTGTCGCAAAATCTTCTCGTATTCCTGGGTTACGTCGTCCTTCGACGGGCGTGGCGACCACGGAACGCCGATCCTTCGGAGGTATTCCAGGCAAACCTCGACTGCTCGGTCACTCCGATCCAAGGTCGTATAGAGGTCTACCCGCAGGCGGGTGACGGCGGCGAGATCTGTAAGACCGCTGGCTTGGCGCGAGAGCATCGAGAGCCGTTCGTCCGCTGTTACCAACTCGCCCGTGAGAAACTCACATTCTGCTTGGTGGAGTTCCAGCGCGAACGTAAGTTGGTATTGCCGCTGCCAACTGTCTGGCGACAGCAGCGCGCGACCAGCGGCGAGATAATTCAACGCCGACCCGTAGGCCGTTGAAGCTTTGGCACGCTTGCCTGCAATAAGATTGAGCTCGGCAACTCGGTCGCGTTCATCCCCTAAATCGATCAACGCGGCAGTGCGATCGAACTGATTCACAATCTCGAAGATCTTCCCCTCGATCTCTTGCGGCGCGGTCCGTGACGCAAGCATTCGGCCGATCCGAAGGTGGGCCGCTGCGCGCTCGGCTTCGGGCATAAGCGCATAGGCCGCCTCCTGCACACGGTCGTGGAGGAACGCGTAGGAGCCCTCCAGACGGAGGATCAGCCCAGCGTGCGCTGCCTCCCAGAGCGTTGTGTGGATCTCCTCTTCTGATACCGCGGAAACCAGGGTCAGAGTGGCGATCTCGACCACGTTTCCGAGACAGGCGAGTTGCTTGAGCGCGTTCTGCGTCGTGCCGGACAACCGCATCAGCTTCCCTACCATGAGATCCACTACGTTGTCGGTGTAGCCCTTGGCGCGGATGCGCGCCAGATCCCAGATCCACGCCGCGGCGTCCATGTCGAAGGTGAGCAGCCCTTCCTCGGCCAGCGCCGTAAGGAACTGGATCGTGAAGAACGGATTGCCGCCGGTCTTCTCGCACACCAACTGCGCCAGCGGATTGGCACCATCCGGCTCGCAGTGGAGGGCATCGGCGACGAGCCGAGCGATATCGTCAAGCTTCAGGGGAGCCAGCACGATCTCATGCACCCTCGCATTGGCCTTGCGGATCGCCTCCAGCGTCCGCATCAGAGGGTGAGATGGACTGACCTCGTTCTCACGGTAGGCGCCGACCAGCATGACGTGCCGCACTTGCGGATCAGTAAGCAGGTGCTCCAGCATTTCAAGGGTTGCAGAGTCCAGCCATTGCAAATCGTCGAGGAACAACGCAAGCGGGTGCTCCGGTCGTGCGAACGCGCCGAGGAAACGTCGGAATACCATCTGGAAGCGGTTCTTCGCATCTTGCGGTGGCAGGTCTGGAACTGGTGGCTGCTTGCCGATGATGAACTCGACTTCGGGAATGAGATTGACGATCAACTGGCCGTTTGGGCTGACCGTTTCAGCCAAGACAGCCCGCCAGTGGGCCACCTCCTTCTCGGTCTTGGCAAGTATTTGACGGACGAGAGTCTGGAAGGCCTGTGCCAGGGTCGTGTAAGGGATGTCGCGCTTGTATTGATCGAATTTCCCGGACGCGAAAAGTCCGCGCGGAGGAACGAGTACCTTGTGCAGTTCGTTCACCACGGAGGATTTGCCGACGCCGGAATACCCGGATACGAGCACTAGCTCTGGCGTACCCTGGGCTACGACCCGCTCGAAGGCTGCGAGTAAGGTGTCGATCTCGCGCTCTCGCCCATACAGCTTCTCAGGGATCAGCAACCGGTCCGACGTGTCGTGCGCGCCCAACGGGAATGGATCGATGCGACCATGCGATTGCCATTCCGCCAAGCACCGCCGAAGATCGGCTTCCAGCCCGGAGGCGGTCTGGTAGCGCTCCTCGGCGTTTTTGGCGAGGAGCTTCATGGTGAGAGATGACAGCAGCTCGGGGACTGCGGCACGATCACTAGGCGGTATCGGCTGACATGCAATGTGGCAGTGGACCCACTCCAGGGGATCAGCGGCCTCAAACGGCAGCGCGCCTGTAAGCATCTGGTACAAGGTGACTCCCAAAGAGTAGAGATCGCTCCGCGTGTCGATTGAGCGATTCATGCGGCCGGTCTGTTCGGGTGCCATGTAGGCGAGGGTGCCAGCAATGATCTCCGGCGGGGCAGGCACCTGACATTCGTGCGGCAGTTGGGACGCAATCCCGAAACCGGTGAGCCATACGTTGCCGGCGTCGTCGGCGAGCACATTCGCAGGCTTGATGTCCTTATGTATGAGGCTGTGCCGATGGACTTGGCTGAGTGCTTTCGTCACGCCAATGGCGATGCCCAGGAAGCGAGTCAGATCGACCGGTTGCCCGTGGTCCCGCTCAAGAATCCGAGCCAGCGGTTCACCGCCAGGATCCTTGAGTACAAGGATCGTCCGCCCTTCGTGACGAGCGAACGTCAGAGGCGTGGCTGCCCACGCGGGATCGAGTTCGGCTGCGAGCGAGAATTCGTGTTCGAGCCGCCGGAGACTCTGGGGCGACGGCTGGTCTGTGGCGAGTGCCACTGCCAGGACTGGCGATGGGTTGCCGTGCTGCCGACCGCGGTAAAGCTTGAAGTCCGCATCGGCCCAGAGAGGCTCCAGCACGTACCCAGAAGGACCCGATATGGGCATCCTCGTCGCCACGGCTGCACGACCCCAGAATATTCACTTTGACTAGAGGCTAACAGGACGTCACCACCAATCACGCCAATGGCCTCGCGAAAGAGCATAGCGAAGGTAGCGATGGCACGCAAGCTGGCGGCTGGGTTGACTGGACGTGGCGAAGAGAATGGGACTATCGGCGGTTTCGAGCGTTCGGTTCATGCGCGGGAGAGCTATTTACCGGGCATGGTGTGAACTAGAACGCGGGGCGGGTTTGGCTTGAGTTCGCTTATCAGCAAGGAACGAGTGTCACTTTCCCATCTTCATTATTATTACCATTTCGAGTGAGACTTGGGTTCTGCCGAAAGCTGAACCTCAAGCAGCCGATCTCCCATGGCGCTTCCTATGTAAAGCTTGTTACTCACCTGAACAGCAACCGACGCGGCAGGGAGGATACCAGGAGGGGCGTGATAGAGAGGCCTTACATCCAGGGCAACAGGATCCAAAGTGATCACAGTGAATCCCGTTTCGCAGAAGCTATGCTTTGCCAAGACACAGGCTTTCCAGCTTCGGAGCTCGTCCATACCGGTGACGACAAGCACGCCATCGGCACGAACGCTTATGTTGTCAGGATAAAACGGAACATCGGCCGTCTGGACTACATATTCGGCGTGACGGTCGTACTTTCGAACCTGCTTGCCTGTCCAGGCGGCGTAGTAGATAAAACCTCGATCCGTGCTCAGTTGCACGCCATTAGCAACCGGAGTCTCGCTGTTAGGAAGCCGTGTCAGGCGGCCACCGGGATGCCACTCGACTAGATATCCGGTGTCAACGCCGCTCAGCATAACGTCGAGCAAGTCCGCACGATTCCACGCCGCCTTGCTCATCATCACCGTTGCAATGAATCCACCGTCACCAGTCGCCGCTACGTCGTTGAACAAGCCGTCTCCATTCCTTACACATCCCCGCCAGACTGCACGGTAGCCATTAAAAGCGTGCACCAACTCTAGCGCTTCGATTGATTCGCGTTCACCGTGGTTCACCACGAGTAGTTCCGTCCGACCATCGTTGCGCTTTGAGACATGGATTCCATGTGAGCCAAAATGCGCGGGAGGTGCATTGCAGCTTCTCTCGCCCCAACCAATCTCGGAATGAGTGCTCACCATAAGCGGCTGTACGTGACGTGTCGCCAAATCGACGAGCAGGAGGCCATCGCCCGTAGCCCGGCTGAAGTCCGCGGAGAACTCGCTGATCAGGAGATGCCTGTCATCGGGAAGCAATTCGATGTCTTCTGGTGCACGAACGCCACATATTGGCGTAATGCCATTCGAGGACACACACGAAGGAGGAGCCGCATTCTGCGTGATGTTTTGGGATGACGCCTGGCAAACGCTCATGATGTTGACAAGCAGCAGAACAATGCCGCCGGTGACGTTTAGATAACTTCGTCCTCGGGGTTTCCCGCGGTCAAGTAACTCCTCAATTCTCCTCAAAGTTAACTCCTTGTTTGCTATCGACTCCAGCATTCGCCAGGAGGACGAAGACTCATCTTCCGTGGAGGCGGAAGAATGTGACCGTGGTATTCCCACCGCCGATGTCGGGAGCAATCATGTTGTACACCCCCACGAAGCCTGACACGATCGCCACGTTCTGCTCGCCGCGGGCCTTGTAGGTGACCACACCGCCTCCGGCAGGGTCACCAATGGGACTTCGCAGCAGTACCTTGCCGGTCCTGGCGTCCAATGCCAGTAAGTCACCGGTCAACTCACCGGTGAAAATCAGATCGCCTTCGGTCGCGGTGACACCGGCTATCATTGGTTTAGGGGCGTCGTAGCGCCACTTCTCCTTGCCTGTGGAAGCGTCGAACGCATTGAGCCGTCCATGAGCTGTTGACCAGGGGTCGAACTTTGTTTCCCCGCCGAAGTAAAAGCCGTGCGTGTGCTCTTTCTCCGGACTTGGCGGCACCGCGTCCTTTTTGAACTCAGCACACCAATCGGTTGCAGGAACAATCAACAAATTCAGCTTTACGTGGTATGCGGAGCCGTTCCACTCCTGTCCACCGAGAGTTCCTGGGCAAACACGCACGGGCGTCGTGGTTAGAGCAGCTTCAGTGTTGACCCGATTGGTGAACGGAACGCTGTAAAGGATGTCAGTCGAATCACGGTCCAAAAGGCGCAGCATTCCGTCTTTGCCGGAGCTGGCGACCACGTTCCGTGTCGAACCACCGATCGCGGTTTTCAAGATTGGGCCGACGTGAGTGACATCGTAGTCGTGCACGTCGTGCGGGATGAATTGTCGGTACCACGCCAGGCGGCCCGTCATGGCATCCAAAGCGATGAGTGAATTCGTGTACAGGTTAGTGCCGGGACGACCTTGGTCATAGATATCGGGCGCGGCGTTTCCACCGGGCACATAGAGCAGGTTCTTCTCCTCGTCAAAGGTCATAGGAGTCCAGAGATTCCCTCCGCCGTGCTTGCGCGCTGCTGGATCTGTCCCCCACGTGTTTGCGCCGGGCTCGCCATCGCCGGGCACGATGTTGAATCGCCACACCTGCTCGCCGTCACTGATTCGGAATGCACCAACCCAACCGCTCGAGGCCCACTCAGCGCCTGCCGGTCCAAGATAAACCAGGTCGCCGTGAACCAAGGGCGGCATGCTGATGAAGTAGCCCTCCTTCGAATTAGCGATCTGCTTGGTCCAAAGCACATGCCCGTCCTTCACGTCGAGCGCCAGCAGGAAGCCATCAGCGGTGCCTCGAATGATCTTTCCGCCGGCGAGTGCCGCACCTCGTTGAGTGTTCATCGTCTCGTAATCGCGCGGCGACCACTGGCTCGACCAGATCACGTGGCAATCGGAGCCATCGAGCGCGACGGTGTAGTGAGCAGTCGTCAAATACATGATGCCTGCAGACACGATCGGAGCGGTTTGCGATGGCTCTTTGTCAGGGAATGAGTACGCACAAACCTTGGCAAGCTCCGAAACATTTTCGGTAGTGATCTGATTGAGGGGTGAGAAGCGGGTTGCTGCCAAGTCGTGGTCGACAGACAACCAGTCGCTGCCATCCTGCGTGCCAACGGCGCCTTGGCGGGAAGCAATCACGAATGAAATGCCAAAGAAGACGGCGAATGCGACGAGAATAGTAGAAAGCCACTTTGACTTCATGGATATCTCCTTGTTCTTCTCAACCCGATCGTTCATCAATCAATGACTCAACCAGAGGATCGTAGGTACCGTGATTGCCAAAGCGAGCGTCGAGACGAGAAGCATCGAAGCGGCTTCTGACTCAACGGCTTTGTACCGGGCTGCAAAGAGCACGACCACGGTAGCCAGCGGAAAGCTACAGCAGACGAGCGCCTCACGCGCGAACGGACTAACAACATGCAAAAGATGCAGTAGAGCGAACAGAACTGCAGATTGCACGGTGACACGAGCAAGGGAACCGACCAATACGCCAGGCGAGAAGCGAATCGGATGAGCCGCCAAGATGAGACCTACGGCAAAAATGGCGACGCCGGAAGTGGCCGAGCCAATCAGCTCGAAACAACTAGCTACTACAGCTGGCAGGTGGATGCCCGCAAGGACAACCGCGATTCCGAGGATTGGTGCCCATAGGAGTGGTGATTTCACGCCGGCACTTAGTCCCGTTACGATAGCGCTGGGCTGCGAAGAATCCTTGGCAACCTGCGGATGCTTCGTCGCTGCATCCATTTCCAGCAGGATGACTGCGAGAGGCGCGGTTAAATTAATTGCTAGGGCCACGAGTCCCACGGCCCGTCCGCTGGTCGGGCCTAAAAGCGGTTCGAGAACGGCAAGACCAAAGACTGGTGTAGCGGAGGTCGCGAGCATAAACGCATATATGATGGAGGCCGTCCCACTGAGCGACTTCACAAGCCGCAGGAGCAGCCAGGCTGCAACGAAAAGCCCGGCATGGGAAAGAATTAGTGCCAGAACAAGACGACCCTGCTCCAACAGAAGATCTTTCCGAATGTCGGTCATGCTGACGAACAGAGACGCGGGCAATGCAAACGTAATCGCAAGTTTGCTCAAGCCCGCGGACTGGTCCACGTCGAAGGCATTGCGCTTGCCAGCGAGGTAACCGAGTGCGAGGACAAAGAAGACGGGAGTTAACGCTCCGAATAATCCGCCGATATTCATAAAAGACCTCCTGTAACTAGCTGCAAAAACATCTCTAGAACTCCACCTTAGTTCTGAATCCGAAAACAACCGCGCGCTGCGCGCCACCTCCCACGTTCGCGTAGTACTGGATCACGGACTGCAAAAGCAGCATGGGTCCAACGTCCAGCAGAACGTTAAACTCGGCGCCGTGTTCCGTCTTCCAAGGGGGCATGCCGGGCGGGAGGAACTGCGGGCTCAGGCTGTTTCGCACATAGCCCAGCGACATCGTGTTGTGAATGTGGAAAGGCAGCGGCTCGTTGAATCGCACTCCCGCCGTTAGCAGTGTGTTGTTGCGGTTGATGTCCGCCGGGCTCCAGTCATAGGCAAACGTCGCATCCAAACCCTTTGCTTCTTTCGGGTCCACGCGCCAAAGAGCCTGACTCGCCATCCAATACAAAAGATAGTTGCCCGACCGCGGCGTCGCACTCGTCGGCGACGTAAACTTTCCGGGATTGTAGGAAGCGCCGAACTGATAGAGTCCCGAGTATCCTTCGCGGCTCTCGACGTTGTCGAAAGCTCTCACCGACGATGGCTTCTTGCCGGGTGTGAACCCGATCTCCGAAACGCTTACGGGCACTCCACGAAACTGTGGAACGAGGCCGGTTGGGTTATGGGAAAAGGGGTCGCGGTCTTCGGCAAACACCATCGATTTCAAATAGAGGTTGTGAGCCGGCACGACACGCAATTCAAGCGCGGGAGTCGAGGGGGGATCGAAGGACTCGAAGTCCGTGGACAAGTTGCCTAACGCATATCCCATCGGCTCGAAGATGAATGACGCCGCATAGTGCTGGGCTCCGTAGAAATCCTGACCCGCGAACTGACCAACTCGCGCTGTGAGGCGTTCGTTGAGCCATCGCTTCTCGATCCACCATGAATCGAGCCGACATGTGTTCGCGCTGGACATGCCACTGGGACTGGTCAGGAGGCCCAGGTAGGTCACGAGTTTGCCTCCACCCTGCCAGAGCGCTGTCGCATGGAAGTACAATCCGTGCTGACCGGTCAGCGCACCAAAGTCGATATCTACGGTTCCCCGGAATCGGTTCCAACTGGCAAATCGCTCCTGCTGCTCGCTCTTGATATTCCAGAGCGAATCGCTGACGTATTGAAAATCGAATTTCACTCCACGCTCCAAAAGCCGGGACCGCTCGCCGCCCCAGTCCCCAAAGAGGTGACCGTGTGGGCCCTGACCGGTCTCGTGACTGTCCGGACCGCTTAGAGTTTCCTCTTGCGCAGCCTGGGAAAAAGCGGGAGCCGCGAAGACGCACCAGGCGGCCCACACCAGAAAAACGAATTTGCCAGTTAGCTCTTGCATTGCTCGCGTCCAGGTGGCCTTTTCAGGCCACTATGCTCAATTGTTTCGACTCCGGCTTGTATTCCGGCTTGTAGACATGCTCACGAATGAACCCGTCCATGTCAGCGGGACGCGGGACGCGAGCGAGGCCTGAATCGAAGACCAGTTTTGCTACACGCGCGGCGGTCTGAATCTCGGTCTCCAGGATGTTTGACTGCAGCGGATAAAGCAGACCTTGGTTCAGTAGTTCGGACGGTACCTGATCCGCCACAGCCTGCCCGGCTTCGATAAACATCTCGTCTGTTACACGCTTCGCTTGCGTTGCGAAGATCGCCATACCAACCGCCGGGAATATGTAGAAGTTGTTTGCTTGCCCTGGCAGAAATGTCTCTCCGTTGTAGTGGACCGGTTCGAACTGCACTCCGGCCGCGTAGATCGCTTTGCCCTTCGACCAGGTATAGGCTTGCTCCGCCGTGCACTCGGCATGCTCGGTCGGGTTGGAGAGAGCAAGGATTACAGGGCGGTCGTTAGTCCTCGCCATACTTTCGACAACCTTCTGCGTGAAGGCCCCACCAATCGTGCTTACACCGATGATCGTGGTCGGCTTAATGCTCTCGATAGCACCGACGAAATCCCGCGTCGGCACGTGCTGGTGTGCGTACGGTTGTTGGAAATCGACAAGGTCTTTGCGGGTCGACTCCAGCAGGCCGTTGATGTCGAACATGTAAACCCGCGATTGCGCTTCCTTTAGCGTCAGGCCTTGTGCAACAAGCGCGGAGCAGAGCAGGTTGGCAAGGCCAATGCCGGCAGAGCCGGCGCCGAGGAATAGGTACTTTTCGTCCTTCAGCTTTGTGCCCTTGAGCTTGGTCGCATTGATCATCCCAGCAAGAGTGATCCCAGCCGTACCCTGCACGTCGTCGTTATAGACGCAGTACTTGTCGCGGTAGCGCTGGAGCAAGTGCACGGCGTCCGTCCCCGTCCAATCCTCAAAGTGAATGCAACATTTCGGAAATACCTCCTGAACCGCCTCGACGAACTCGTCGACAAAGGAATCAAGATCCGCGGTTGACGGGCGGGTATTGCGCGTACCCAAGTACAGAGGATCGTGCAGGTACTGCTCATTGTTAGTGCCCGCATCTAGGTACATGGGAAGCAGATATTGCGGCGGCACTCCGGCGCAGGCGGTGTAGAGTTGCAGCTTGCCGATGGGGATGCCCGCTCCATTTGCGCCCAGATCACCAAGGCCAAGGATTCTGCCCCCGTCAGTGACGCAGATGAATCGGACATCTTTCTGGGGCCAGTTCTTCAAAATCTCCTTCACTTTGCCGCGGCGCGTGATCGATAGATACATGCCGCGTGCCTGGCGATAAATGTGGCCGAATTTGAGGCACGCTTCCCCGATGGTCGGGTCGTAAACGATCGGCAGAAAGCGAGCCGGGTCGGACATTACAGTCCGATAGAAGAGTGTTTCGTTGTGGTCGAGCAGACTGATCAGGTAAATGTAGCGATCGAGGTCCGTGTTCTTGTGGCCGAGTTGCATCATGACCCGACTTAACTGCAGGTCGTCGCTCTCAGTCACGTCAGGTACCAGGCCAACGATTCCGAGGGCCTGCTTTTCGGCCTCGGTAAAGGCTGTCGACTTGTTGAGGGACGGATCGTGAAGCAATTCAATTCCGCGCTTATTGGTCGTCATATTCCTTCTCCTTCGTCTTCGCAATGTTCGGTGTCGTATCGGCAGAAACTACGATTTCTCCTCAGCTCGCTTTTGCCACGTAGGGGTGCACCATCTTCGCCGGATCGACAACGCGGTCGAACTCGTCTTCCGTTACAAATCCCAGCTTTAGTGCGGCTTCCTTGAGCGTGAGGTCGTTGTCCAATGCGTAGTGGGCAATCTTCGACGATTTGTCATAGCCAATGACGGGCGAGAGTGCGGTCACCAGCATTAGAGAGCGGTCCACGTATTCCTTGATCTTCTTCAGATTCGGCTTCGTCCCTTCGACCAGGAATTTGCGGAAGTTGGTGCAGCCGTCGGTCAAGATCGTGATGGAGTGAGTAATGTTGAAAATGATCAAAGGCTTGTAGACGTTCATCTCCAAATAGCCGCCAGCGCCGCCGAAACCCACGGCCACATCGTTGGCCATGACCTGTACAGCAATCATCGTCAGCGCTTCGGCCTGGGTCGGGTTCACTTTGCCAGGCATGATCGAGGAGCCCGGCTCGTTTGCGGGAATCACTAGTTCCGCGAAACCGGCACGTGGACCACACGACATCAGCCGGATGTCATTCGCGATCTTGTAGAGCGAGACTGCGAGCGTGCGCTGTGCACCGGAGAGCTGAACCTGAGCATCGTGAGCGCCCTGCACGGTGAATTTGTTCGGCGCGCTAATAAAAGGCAGACTCGTAAGCTTCGCAATCTCAGCAGCTGCCGCGTCGCCGAATCCGGGATCGGCATTGATGCCGGTTCCTACAGCGGTGCCACCGAGCGCGAGGCGGTACACGCCTTTCAACGCATCCTCGATCCGCTCGAGATTGTCCGTAAGCATTCCCGCGTAACCCGACCACTCCTCCCCGAGCGTGATCGGTGTGGCGTCCTGCATGTGCGTTCGTCCGATCTTCACGATGTCCTTCCACTCATCCGCCTTTGCCGTTATCGCATCGCGCAGGGCTTTCACCGCTGGTATCAGCCGTTCTTTCACATTTACTGCCGCCGCTATATTCATCGCGGTGGGAAAGGAATCGTTTGAAGACTGCGACATATTGACGTGGTCGTTAGGATGAACTGGCGCCTTGCTCCCGAGCGGCGTGCCTGCGAGCTGGCAGCAGCGGTTGGAAATCACCTCGTTCACGTTCATGTTGAATTGCGTGCCACTTCCCGTCATCCAAACATGTAGAGGAAACATGTCCTGGTGACGTCCGGCGAAGATCTCATCACAGGTCTGAACGATCAGTCTGTGCCGCTCGTCGTCGAGCCGCCCGCCGGCTTGATTCGCATTAGCGGCGGCTTTCTTCAGGGTGGCGTATGCCGCGATCATCTCGCGCGGGATTAGATCCTGCCCGATGTTGAAATGTTCAAGCGAACGTTGCGTTTGCGCTCCCCACAGCTTGGCGCTAGGCACATCGACTTCACCGAGGCTGTCGGTTTCCTTGCGAACGCCCGACACCTTCACGTTACTGATTGCACTCATCACTTCCTCCTTTTGTTTCTCTTTTTCGTACCACGGTCGTTGAATCCCGCTCGCTCCTGACCGTGCAACCGGCACGCCAAAACACGGCGCGCTGCAAACACGTGGCTTAGAGAATTTCGGGCGAATCAGTCAGTAGAAACATGAATTGCGGACCGCCAACTGTGGCGTCGACGCCAAATCTGGACACCAAATGCGGCGTTCATATCTGCGGAAAGCGAAACCAGGAAATGGACGAGGTCTGAGATCAAGCTCTCGTGATCAATGAGGTGCGTTTGATGAATTCGGGGCGGCCACTCTTCTTGAAACCTCTCTAGGCTCAAGAGATCACGGGTTTCTCGCAAGCACCGGCGAAACATTTATTCCCTAGGAGGTCGAGCATCGTTCGATACGCTCGGTTGCGTTTGGTCACGAAGTTGCTGTTCTCCGAGCGGTAGCAAGGAGAAAACAGCACATGGCCCGTAGCCGAATCAAAGTTCACACACACCTTGTGCCCCCATTTGAAATATCGCGCCGCAACGTTCTCGTTGGCGGTGCGGCCATGGTGGCTGCTTTCGGACTGCCGATGAGGTTACTTGCCGATCAACCAAGCCTTGCGAACGCTCTAGCACCACATGCCAATAACCAAGGAGAAAATCATATGAGCACGATCACTACTAAAGACGGAACGCAGATTTACTACAAGGACTGGGGCACCGGGCAGCCGGTCGTCTTCAGCCACGGCTGGCCGCTCTCCGCGGACGCCTTTGAAGATCAGATGTTCTTTCTGGCTTCGCGCGGATACCGCTGCATCGCCCATGACCGCCGCGGCCACGGGCGTTCGAGCCAACCGTGGAACGGCAACGACATGGACACGTACGCCGACGACCTCGCGGAGCTCGTTCAGAAACTTGATCTCCAGAATGCTGTACATGTCGGCCATTCCACGGGCGGTGGCGAGGTCGCGCGCTATATTGCCCGCTACGGCACGAAGCGCGTGGCGAAGGCAGTGCTGATCGCTTCCGTACCGCCGGTCATGGTTAAGACGGCCGCCAATCCCGGTGGAACGCCGATCTCGGTCTTTGACCAACTTCGCGCCGGCGTCGTCGCGGACCGCGCCCAGTTCTTCAAGGATTTCAGCTTGCCGTTCTACGGCTACAACCGCCCGGGCGCAAAGGTTTCGGAAGGGGTGCGCGAGTCATTCTGGGACCAGGGAATGATGGCGGGCTTTCCTGCCGCATACTTTTGCGTCAAGGCGTTCTCCGAGACGGATCAAACCGAGGACCTGAAGAAGTTCGACGTACCGACGCTCATCATGCAGGGCGACGACGACCAGATCGTGCCGTTCTCCGACTCCGGCCTGCTCCAGTCCCAACTCATCAAGGGCGCGACCCTGAAGGTCTACAAGGGCGCCCCGCATGGCCTATGCACGACCCAGAAAGAAAACGTGAACGCCGACTTGCTCGCGTTCTTGAAGGCCTGAAGGCTAAGAGCCTGGCGCGGACTTGTTCATTCGTCAGGTCCGCGCTCAAGAAAATGCAAGCCAATACATTAAAGATACGCAGAACCAGGAACGAGGTAAGCGATGTTGTCGGTACACAGACCCACTTAGAGCGCGTGGTTGTAAAGTGGCGAAGATGTTCGCCTTCAGCGAGATACCCAAGCATTCGAACTCTTGATCCCCTGGTTTTGGCATAGAGGATCATTCCAGTTCCTAAGTTATTGATTATAAACAGCGTTTGGCCGGAAAAACGGGAACTTAAAACTACCGAAACAGGGCGGCTGAAACGTATCTTCTTGCTTGTAATTAGATGATTTTAAATAAGTTGGTCGGGGAGAGAGGATTTGAACCTCCGACCCCCTGGTCCCGAACCAGGTGCTCTACCAGGCTGAGCCACTCCCCGACAAACGCTGCGCGCCATCGCATGGCGACGGCTGTGGTTCGCAGCCACCTCTTGACACTCTTCAATCTTGCTATCGCAACAAAAGTATAGCATCCCGATGATTTGGGAGTTTCCGGCTGCTAGTATTTTCAACGAAACGCGAACGACGGCCCACAGGACCTGCTTTCCCGAAGGGGGACGGATGGTGGGGCCTAGGGAAATTGGGCCGGGTTCGTTACAATATGTCCAGTATTAAAACGATTCAATGCAATCGGTGATCACAGCGACCCGTCTTTACACGCCAGTTGAGGAAATCGAGCGCCCGCTGATCTTTGTCGACGATGGGATGATCACCGAAGTCAGGTCTCAGACTTCCCGCGAGATTCCCGCCGGCTCGCCCGTGGCCGACCTGGGGGACGTCATCCTGGCCCCGGGCTTCATCGACATTCACATTCATGGCGGCGCTGGGCATGACGTGATGAAAGCGGATCCGACAGCTCTGCCGGCCGTGGAACGACTGCTGCGGCTGCACGGGGTCACAAGTTATGTTCCCACGACGGTGACAGCTCCCGTCGACCTGACCCTTGCGGCGCTCGAACGATTGGCAGACGCCATTGAAGCCGGCGGCGATTCCGGAGATGGCGAACTCAGGGCGAGGCCGGTGGGGATCCACCTGGAAGGACCTTTTATCAGCCACGCGCGGCGGGGTGTTCATCCGCTCGAGAATCTTCTGCCACCCACTCTGGACATGTTTGAACGATTCTGGGAAGCCTCGCGCGGCCACATCAAGATCATCACCATCGCCCCTGAACTGGAAGGCGCTCGGGCAGTGATTGCCGAAGCGACGGGGCGTGGGGTTTGTGTGAGTCTGGGACACTCCGATGCTGATCTGCAAGCGACCCAGTCTGGCGTGGCAGCGGGCGCCCGGCATGCTACCCATTGTTTCAACGCGATGCGGCCCCTTGACCATCGGGAGCCTGGAATCTTAGGCGAGGTTCTAACAGATGGGCGGCTCACGGCGGAGATCATCGCCGACGGAATTCACGTTGACCCGCTGATCGTTCGCCTGTTCCTGCGCGCAAAAGGGGTTGAGGGTGCGCTGTTAGTGACGGATGCCACGGCAGCAACCGGAATGCCGAACGGGCGTTATTACCTGGGATCTCTTGAGGTCGACGTGAAAGATGGCCGGTGTATGGCGGGCGGCAAACTTGCGGGTAGCGTACTCACCTTGGATAAAGCGGTGCAGAACGTGATGAAGTTTGCCAACTGGAACTTGCAGCAAGCAGTCCGTCTGGCCACGCTGAACCCGGCACGCACCGCGGGGCTGCCGTCGAGTCTGGGGAGTATTGTCGTTGGTGGGGCCGCGGACATGGTGGCCTTAAGTCCGAGCGGCGAAGTACTAACCACCATCGTGCGGGGTCAAGTCGCGTGAGCAGCTCTGGCAAGTTGAGGAGAAGTTGAGCATGGCAGAAAAACGGGAATTTTCCCATCACATGATCAAAGAGATCTTCGAGCAGCCGCAGGGGTTGCACGACACCATTGCTCCGCGGATCTCGTTGCCCGAAGGGGTGGTGCAGCTCAATGAAGTGCCGATCCGGCGCGACGAATTGCGCGCACTGCAGCGCATCAACATCGTCGCTTCCGGGACCAGCCGGCACGCGGGCATGGTGGGCCAGTACATGATCCAGGAACTGGCCGGGATTCCGGTCGACGTCGACTATGCCAGCGAATTCGAATACCGCAACCCGATGATCGGGCAGAGCGAACTGACCATCGTGATTACGCAGTCGGGGGAAACCGCCGACACTGGAGCGGCGCAGCGGGAGGCAAAGGCGAAGGGGTCTCGCACCGTTGCCATCTCGAACGTCGCGGGTACGACGATCGCGCGCGAGGCCGACGGCGTCATTTATACACTGGCTGGACCCGAGATTAGCATCGCCTCGACGAAGGCTTTCACAGCTCAGATGGCGGCGCTCTTCCTGTTCGCGCTGCACCTGGCGCAGGCACGCGAAACGCAGCCGAAGGATCGCCTAGCCTATTACATCAGAGAGCTACTGGACCTTCCCGGCAGACTGAAGACGTTGCTGGCCTGCGCTCCGCATGGTGAGCAGATCGCAACGGAGTTTCACAAGTTCGATGACTTCCTCTTTCTAGGACGAGCCATCCATTACCCGGTGGCGATGGATGGAGCTCTCAAGCTGAAAGAGGTCTCTTATGTACACGCCGAGGGCTACCCGACAGGAGAAACCAAACACGGGCCCAACGCTCTGATCGACGAGAACCTTCCGGTTGTGATTATCGCGACGCGAGACATTAAGGATCCAGGTTCCGTTCTTCGTTACGAGAGGAGCATGGGGAACATTAAGGGATTTAAGAAGCAGTCGAGTCGGGTGATCGCGCTGGCTTCCGAAGGTGACGGGGAAGTGCCGAAGTTGGCGGACCACACGATATTTATTCCTGACGCTCCCGAACTGCTGCTGCCGATTCTCGAGATTGTGCCGCTGCAACTGTTCGCTTACTACATGGCTGTGAAGCGCGGGCTGGATGTCGACCGGCCGCGAAATCTGGTGAAGTCGGTCACGTTGGAGTAGGGGATCTACTGCTGGGTACCGCGCAGCTTCTAGTTGGGTTTCCGGGTCTTCCCATCAGCCAGATACTGCAGCATAAGAGCTTCAGCCGCGTTGCGGATGCGGTCGTTCAGCGGATTGGGCGGTTGCAGCAGGGCGTCGTTCGAGGGCTTCTGGCGGATGGTTTCGCGTAACTTCTCGCCGAATTCGGACTCGTTGGTCATCACCTGCAAATAGAACCAGAGGAAGTGACGCATCTGATCGAGCGCGGACTTCAGGACCTGGAGGGACTCGAGTTCGGGCACTTCGCTGAGGGCTTCCATCAGTTCGGGGTTGCCGGGAGCCTCCATGGCGGCGCAGTTGAGTTCCCGTTGAATGACTCGGAGATCGTCGGTAACACGCAGGATCCGGAGATGAACTTCTTCGAGGTAGTCGTTCTTATCCATGCTCGGGGCCCGTGTAAATACAGCCTCAACATCTCATCGGCAAAACCAAGCGAATAGATACCCCACGGGCATGAGCTTTGGTAATTCTGCGTTACCACGTGCGAAAAAGGCCATCTGGCGCGGGTTTCAGGCGGTTACCGCGAAGGCGTTATATCGAAAGTACCATCACGAATCTCTGGAACGCCCAGAACACGGACGCCATTGCAGGGATTCTCGACGGCGGCGAGCAGGGCCTGCAGCATCTGCTCGAGAGGAACCAACCCCAGGGGGCGCGCCCCATGACGCGTTGAGGGGAACTGCGCCATCAGCCAATAAGCGGGGATCAAAGCCTAGAGGGCCAGCGATGCCCCGGACCGAGGACGTACCAGGGGCGCAAGATCGTTGCGTTCAACCCACTTTCGCGAATCAGGGTTTCGCATTCGGCTCGCACGGCGATACACGCCTTCATCATCGGAGCTGGCTGCGCGACGCTCACGTAGACGAAATGCTGAATGCCCGCGCCAACAGCCCGACCACCGCCTCTCGGCCGGCAACGAGGTCAATGCTCTCGAATTCCGCCGTCTTGGCGGGACCGGGGTGAGCCACTCCGACTAATTGCACAAAAGTAGTCGCCGGCCGTATCGCATCCAGGAAAGAATTCGAGGCAAGCGCATTCCCCTCGACCGGAGTGCAACCTGCCGGTAGCTTGCCCAGGGATTGAAGGCGCACGAGAGCGCGACCCTAGTGGCCAACCTTGAGCAGGAGGCGTATCAAGCGACTGCCCATGTAGCCGGTACCGCCTGTGATAAAACGGACTGAGTGACGGGTTTCATGGCGCTTGTCGATCCTATCTCGATTGTCAATACGGATGAGCGGCCCATACGGATTGGGCATCCCACGCCTCCCTGCTGAGGTCGCCGTGCAGCCTCGCCCTGATGCAGCGCATTCGGCCGACCGGGTGCTTCCGGTATAATTCGCGCCATCTGCCGTACCCCTGCGCCGGAGCCGGAGGAGACCCTTTGTCGGTCAGAAAGTCGGTTGTTGTCTCCATCTTTACCCTAGCTGTTTCCGGTTCCTCCCTGGCGCAACGAGAGCCCGTCCTCAAGCAGATCGACGGGCCCCATCCCTATTACTTCCGCGAGATGTATCTGCCTCAGCTGACAACCGGACCGAGTTCGGTGGCGTGGTCCCCCGATTCGAAGGCGGTGGTGTACTCGATGGCAGGCTACCTCTGGCTGCAGAAGCTCGACTCATCCGTGGCCGAGCAACTGACGGCAGGACCGGGATACGACTACCAGCCGGACTGGTCTTCCGACGGGCGGTGGATCGTTTACGCGAAGTATGACAAGGACGCAGTCGAACTGTGGGCGCTCGACGTGGCTCACAAGCAGTCGCACTCTTTGACCCAGGGCGGCGCGGTCAACGTTGAGCCTCGTTTCTCGCCAAACTGCCGTCGTATTGCGTTCGTGTCGACTTCCTACAACGGACGCTTCCACATTTTTGCAGCATCGTTCGCGGGTGGCGCGCTGCAAGATGTGGAGCAAATGACCAGCGAAAGCCGCAGTTCCCTGCCGCGCTACTACTACAGCGAGTTCGATCACGAGATCAGCCCAGCGTGGTCCCCGGACAGCTCGGAGTTGCTCTTCGTCTCCAACCGCCGGCACATCTACGGCACAGGTAGTTTCTGGCGTATGAAGGCTGCGCCGGGGGCCGAAGCCTGGGAAATTCACTACGAAGAAACTTCCTGGAAAGCCCGGCCGGAGTTTTCCCCCGATGGCAAGCGTATTGTGTACGCGTCTTACCTAGGCCGGGCGTGGCACCAGTTGTGGGTCATGCCTTCCGATGGGGGCGACGCGTTCCCACTTACCTACGGAGACTATGACAACATCAATCCCCGCTGGTCGCCGGATGGGCACGCCATCGCATTTATCTCGAATCGCGACGGGAACACTTCGCTGTGGATCGAAAACGTTCTGGGTGGCCTGCAACAGCAAGTCATGGCGAAGGAGAGACACTACCTGGCCGACATGGGCCGGATCGCGGTCACAGTCCTGAATCCTGCCGGACACGAAGTGGCAGCCCGGGTTTCGATCACGGGTGAAGACGGGCGTGCGTACGCTCCCGAGGGTGCATGGATGCACGCGGACGACGGTTTCGACCGGACGGAGCGCCCCTTCGAAGCGCACTACTTCCATTCCGCGGGCAAGGCAGAAGCGGAAGTGCCGGCGGGTCACGCGACCGTGGAAGTCATGAAAGGACTTGAATACCGGTGCGAGCGGCGGACGATCGACGTAAAAGCCGGGCAGACGAGTCCAGTCACGATTCGCTTGCAAACCCTCGATGTACCGAAGAACAGCGGCTCGCGTTGGGTAAGCGGCGATGTGCACGTGCACATGAACTACGCAGGTGCGTACCGCAATACTCCGGCCAATCTTGTATTCCAGGCCGCAGCGGAGAATCTGCCGATTGTCGAGAACCTTGTGGTGAACAAGGAGCAGCGGATCCCGGACATGCCGTATTTCCGGACCACACCGGACCCGGCATCGACCGCGGACAATCTTCTTTTGCATGGCCAGGAGTTCCACACCAGCTACTGGGGACATCTGGGCCTGCTGCACCTGACCCGGAACTTCCTGATACCGGACTATGCCGCGTATCCGAATACTGCAGCAGCAAGCTTGTCTCCGACAAACGGCGACGCGGCCGACATGGCGCACGAACAGCAGGGCGTGGTCGGTTATGTTCATCCGTTCGACACGTATCCCGACCCCGCGAAAGAATCCCTTACCGACGAGTTGCCGGTGGATGTGGCGCTGGGTAAGGTCGATTACATCGAAGTGCTCGGCTTCAGCGATCACAAGTCGACAGCTCGCGTCTGGTACCAGCTGCTGAATTGCGGCTTCCACCTGCCTGCTGCGGCAGGAACGGACGCGATGGCTGACTTCGCTTCACTGCGAGGCCCGGTGGGACTGAATCGGGTCTACGTGAATGTGCCGAATGGCCCGCTTGACGTCGAACCCTGGCTGGCGAACTTGAAGCAAGGGCGAACGTTTGCCACCAATGGCCCGTTGCTTGGATTTTCACTCGGCGGCCAACAAGTCGGAGATGAACTGAAGCTGGCCGCGGACGCGCATGAGGCGAAGTTTAAGGTCTGGATGCGGTCGATCGTCCCCGTGGACCACCTGGAAGTGATCTGTAACGGGCAGCTCGCCCTTGACGTAATGCTTGCCCGAAATCGCGACACCGCCGACGAAGAGGGATCCTTG
>Ga0307479_10000737_pt1 | contig 29626 bp, 24 predicted proteins | sample atmos_gasesECM4C_FD_203743 | JGI IMG/M metagenome (GOLD analysis project Ga0307479, IMG submission 203743) | Hardwood forest soil microbial communities from Morgan-Monroe State Forest, Indiana, United States - atmos_gasesECM4C_515 | ecosystem: Environmental > Terrestrial > Soil > Temperate...
TGCGCGAGGCGCACCGGCAGGCGACAGAATTGGAAGAAGAGATTCTGAGAATTCGCGACGGCTCGGCGGAGGTGACTATCCACATCGAGCCGCTGGGGAGGCATATCGCCACGCCAGATGCGGGAATCGGGGAGATGGAGCAGCTCTCGCAACTGGTCGAGGATTTCATCAACACACTGCCTGCGGAATACCCCGAGCTGGTGAATTGCCACGACGTGCACGTGCGCCGAGTGGAGCACCGCACCCTGGCTTCCTGTCACTGCACGATGAAGGGCGGGCTGCCGATCACGCAGGTGCATGACGTTACGGCGGCGCTGGAAGTCCGCGTGAAAGAAAAATTTCCGCAGATTGCGCGGGTGACGATACATCCGGAGCCGGCGGAGGAGCGATAGCGACACTGGCTTGTGCATGCGCTGGAGCGGGGAGAAGAGCACGGATGGAATCCCGTGCTACCGAGACTCGGAGGGACGAGCGAAAAGCTGGGCGGCGAGGGCGATCAGCGCGGGGAAACAGACAAGCATGTAGCGAGGCTCGGGCGCTTCGACGGTGGTGAGGAACGCCGTACGAAGCGCGATGAAGGCAGCAAATAACAGGACGGGCGGACGGGCCGAGGGATGGCGGCGCCAAAGACGCAAAGCGCCCCAAAGAGCCAGCGAGAGGAAGAGAACATTCAGCAAAAATAAAGTGATGGTGACGAATTGATCGACGGGGTCGTCTTCCCAGGTTTGCGCGAGCGGGAAAACATGGCCGGAATAGGGCAAGCGCTCGATGCGAGGAGAAAACCATAAGGTGAGGGCGCGAGCGGCCGGCAACAAGAGGTAGGTGCGCAGCGGGTGGCGGGCGGTGCGTTCGCGTGCGAGCTGGGCGAAGGCGGCGTCTTCCTCCAGCGTGAGCGTGAAGTCATCGTTGTATTGTTCGAGGACGTCGGCGACGCGCTGCTTTTCTTCGGGCGTGTCGAATGCGCGAGCGGGAATGTCTTCGAGATTGATCACGTCATCGTCCAGCTTCCAGGTCACGCGATAACAGTCGCTCATACGGAAGAGCCAGGTTTTTTCCCAGTTCATGAAACCGCGGGGGACGAGTTCGCCGGGGAGATTCGAATACCTGGGCGCGAGAAACCGCAGTTCATTCAACGTAACCAGATTGCGAATGCCCCAGGGCACCAGCGGCAAGAAACAGCTTGCCGCGAGGACGGCGAACACACGGAGGCAGCGCAAGGTTTCTTTGCGACGAAGAAAAATCCAGAAATAAACCAGCGCGGCGGCAATCAAGAGCAGAGGAGTTTCGGGACGAAAAAGGGTTCCCATTCCAGCGAGAATCCCCGCGCCGATTGCGGTGTACTCCACGGAGCGGCGGGGGTCGGCATTCGGACTATTCAACCGAAAGAGAGGCTCGTCGATTCTTTTGAGCAGCAGGACGAGGTAGTACAGAGCGCCGGCAGTGAAAAGCATGGCCCAAACTTCGGTGAGGGGGATGGCGGTGTAGTTCGCGGTGAAAGGGCAGAGCACAGAAAGCCAAAGCGCGGCGGTGAAGACGCGGCTTGGCCGTGAGTTCGCGTTCGCGATGGAGGCGAGCGTGGCGGCGAGGCTGGCGATGACGAGGCAGGTGATTAAATCGACCGCGACTTGCGCGAGCATGACCGTCAGGCGGGCCGCTTCTCCGGTGCGACCGGTCAGAGCGTAGAGAATGGCGAGAAACGCAGGGTAGCCGGGCACGCGAATGTCCACGGGCGTGACCACGCCTCCCACGTTCATCGCATAGGCGCCATACTTCAGCCAGTTAGTGGCGATTTGTTCATAGAGAACGACGTCGCCGGAAGTGGTGGGGAACTTCAGGACGAAGAACAACCGGAGACAAAATCCCACTGCAATTGCGGCAAAGGTGCTGGAGAAAATTCGCTTCATTTACGGAACGCATCTTACAATAGGGCAGACGGATTCGAGCAGACGGACCCAGCCCCGGCTTGACATTGCAAGTGTGACCCTGTCCGAGGTCAGCAGGTCTCTGCCGTGCCGCCAGGTTAAAAGGACCCATGAAGGAACGCAGTCCAATATTTTATGACGCGGAGCGTGTGCGCTGGCGCCGCACGCGGCGGGTGATGGAAATCACAGGCGCGCTGCTGACGATGCTGCTGGCGTATTTCTTCGTGACGATCGCGGCGAGCGTGGACCTGCCGGCAGGTTTGTTGCCGGATGTGAAACCCGGATATCACGCGCTCAAACAGAAGAAGAACGGGAAAGCGGTGCAAGTGCGCGAAGGGCGGCACCGCCGGGTGGCGAATCTCGGAAAAGTACCTGCCAGCTACGATCCTCTTCGCGCGGCATTTTACGTGAGCTGGGATGCGAACAGCCTCGCCTCTTTGAAAAAGCACTACAAGGATATTGACCTGCTCATGCCAGAGGAGTTGCACACGGTCACGACGGACGGCGCATTGACGATCGTTGATTATGAGCGGTACCAGACGGTGCAGGCCGCGCCGATGGAAGCGGTAGCGTTGTTGAAAGACGACAAGCTGCACCAGTGGATGAAGTCCACAAACATTGAGCTGCCCATGATGGCGCAACTCAACAACTATGACGGCGTGACGTGGCATGTGAAAGAGCTCGCGGGGCTGCTCCGCAAACCGGACGCACGGAGAACGCTCGTCGCAAACACCGTCGAATACGCCGTGCAGGCCCATGAGGCGGGCATCGTGGTCGACATCGAGGAAATTCCGGATCAGAGCCAGGCAAATTTTAGAGCTTTCATCGGAGAGCTTGCGCCGGCGCTGCATGCGGTCGGGCTGAAACTGATGGTGGCATTGCCCGCGCGGGACGACGCATACGATTACGAATATTTTGGAAAACAATGCGATGCGATCGTGCTGATGAACTACGACCAGCACTGGCAGACTTCGCCCCCGGGGCCAATCGCGGCGCAAGACTGGTTTGTCGAAAACCTGCGACAGGTCATGGAGGTGGTGCCCGCACCGAAAATTGTCGTGGGCGTTGCCAATTATGCCTACGACTGGATCGAGGTTCCAAAGAAGGCCGCGAATTCCGCTCAGGAGTTCAGCGTGCAGACAGCGTTATTGCACGCGTACGAGTCCGAGACACAGGTGGAGTTCGACGCAGTTTCCCTGAATCCGCACTACTCGTATTCCGATGAACAGGACCACGTTCACCAGGTGTGGATGTTGGACGCCGTCACAGCCTATAACGAACTGAGAGCCAGCGACCGGCTGGGCGTCCAGGGAACGGCATTGTGGCGGCTGGGTTCATCGGATTCCTCTCTCTGGCCGATTTGGGACGCGTCGCGGCCCGACGATGCGACGCGGCAGAAAATCATGGATATCCCGCCAGGGCCGGACCTGATTCTCGAAGGCGCCGGGGACATCTGGCGCATCGTCGACACACCCAAAAGCGGGCGCCGCAGCTTCACCTACGATGCGGCCAGCGATCTTTTTACCGGCGAAAAGTACGAAGCCTACCCTCTGTCGTATGACATCGAGCAAATCGGAGCGGCGAAAAACAAAATCGCGCTGTCTTTCGACGATGGCCCGGACCCGCAGTGGACGCCGAAGATTCTCGACGTTCTCAAAGAGAAAAATGTGAGCGGGACGTTTTTCGTGATCGGGGACGAAGCGAATCGCTACCCCGGAATCTTGAAGCGCGAGTACGCCGAAGGCCACGTAATTGGAAACCACACGTTTACGCATCCGCGGTTCGATGAAATCTCGCACACGCAGATCAAGTGGGAGCTGAACCTGACGCAGCGGCTCTTTGAAAGCACGCTGGGGATCAAGTCGGTGCTTTTCCGGCCGCCATACGGAATCGATCACCAGCCGGAATACGCCGAGGAAGTGGCGCAACTCCCCCTGCCCCAGGAGATGGGCTATCTGATTGTCGGCCAGCAGATCGACCCGAACGACTGGAGACAGCGCGACGGGAAACAGATTCCAGCCCAGGAAATCGTCGACAACGTGCTGCGGCAAGCATCGAAGGGCAACATCGTGCTTTTTCACGACGGCGGCGGGGACCGCAGCCAAACCGTCGCCGCGCTACCACAAGCGATCGACAAGCTACGCGAGAACGGCTACCAGATTATTGCTGTCCCGGAATTGATCGGGAAGACGCGCGCGGAAGTGATGCTGCCGTTGACGACGGAAGAACGATTCGAGGCACGCGCAGATGGATTTATTTTTGGGATCGTGCAATGGTTCCGCCTGGGCATCGCCACGATTTTCGTCGTCGGCATCGTGCTAGTGAGCGGGCGCGCGTTAATCATCGGGCTGCTTGCAATCATCGAGAAATTGAGGCCGGACCACGCGGTGCTGTCCGATCCGCCACCCAGCGTCACGGTCTTAATTCCTGCGCATAACGAAGAAAGCGTGATCGTGCAGACGGTATCTTCAGTGCTGGCTTCGACTCTTCCGCATCTGCGCGTGATTGTGGTGAATGACGGCTCGGCGGACCGCACCGGCGAATTGCTGGACACACACTTCGGTGCGGATGAACGCGTGCGAATCATCCACCAGGTGAATCGGGGGAAGGCTGCGGCGCTGAGTCTCGCGATGTCGCTGGCGGAAACGGAGATCGTGGTTACGATTGACGCGGACACAGAAGTCGAGCCGGACGCCATCGGAAAATTGCTGCGCCATTTCTCGGACCCGAAGACCGGAGCGGTGGCGGGAAACGTGAAGGTGGGCAACCGCTCACGCTGGCTCACGCGCTGGCAGGCGCTGGAATACATCACCAGCCAGAACATGGAGAAGCGCGCATTTGATTTGCTCAATTGCATCACCGTGGTGCCGGGCGCATTGGGTGCGTGGAGAAAGAGAGCTATCGACGAGGCGGGAGGGATCACAGCGGATACGGTAGCGGAAGATGCCGACCTGACGATTGCAATCCGGCGGATGGGCTGGCGCGTGAGCTACGACGAAGAAGCGATCGCCTGGACCGAAGCGCCGGAAACGCCGGGCGCATTGATCCGCCAGCGCTTCCGCTGGACGTTTGGCACGCTGCAATCTTTTTGGAAGCACAGCAGCACTTTATTCAGGCCAAAATATGGAACTCTTGGGTGGATCGCGCTGCCGAATATTTTTATTTTTCAGCTGGCCCTGCCGCTCATCTCGCCGATCATCGACCTGATGTTTCTCGGTTCGGTGGCGCTGTGGGGGCTGGCCCAATTGCGCATCGCGCAGATGCCGCAGCTGTGGACTACGGCGGACGTGGAACGCTCGGTACTGTTCTTTCTGGGATTTCTGCTGATCGATGTGTTCACGTGTATTTTGGCGTTCGCACTGGAGAAGGATGAAGACTGGACGCTGCTCGTTCCGGTGCTGTTGCAGCGCTTCTACTACCGCCAATTAATGTACGTGGTGCTCTTCCGGTCGGTGAAGGAAGCGGTGAGCGGGCGGCCGGTGGGCTGGCGTGGCGTCGAGCGGGAAGCGCCTCCAACCGTAGCCACGGCCTGACGCAGTCCGGTTTGCTCACGCCGGACGCGCGGCGACGTCTGAAAACATGGGGCATGGCCTTGCCTTCGACCGTCACGCGCCGCGCATTCCTGAAAACCTCGAGCGTAGGAGGCACCGGCCTGGTGTTGGCGTTTCACCTGCCCGGCCGACGCGCATCCCTGCCAAAAATAGCCGGCTCGCCTGCAAGCAAACCGTTCACGCCAAATGCATGGCTCGAAATCGCGCCGTCCGGCGCGGTGAAAATCTGGTGCGGCAAATCCGAAATGGGACAGGGTGTGCGCACGGCCCTGCCGATGATTGTCGCGGAAGAACTTTGCTGCGACTGGCAGCGCGTTGAAGTCGTGCAGGCGGCCCTTGATTCGAAATACGGCGAGCAGCTCACGGGCGGAAGCTTGAGCGTTCGAACGTCTTACGAGAATCTGCGCAAGGCGGGCGCGGCCGCGCGAGAGATGCTGATCTCAGCGGCGGCGGAGAAGTTCAACGTGGATCGCCGGGAATGCCGCGCGGAAAATGGACGAGTCTTACACGCGAACTCGAAGCGCGAACTGGCGTTTTCGGAACTTGTCGGAAGCGCGGTGGCTTTTCCGGCGCCGTCGGATCCGCCGCTCAAGCCGCCTGAGGATTTTCGGATTGTAGGCCACCCGAGACGCCGCACGGATACTCCGCTGAAGGTTAATGGAGCGGCGCAATTCGGAATCGACGTGCGCATTCCGGGAATGCTGATCGCGTCGGTGGAGCGTTGCCCAGTGTATGGCGGAACGGTACGGCGCTTCAACGCGGAAAAAGTGAAGAGCCTGCCGGGCGTACGCATGGTGATCGAAGTGAAGCCCGTTCACCTGACGCATCAATTTGGAGAAAAATCGGGGCCCGGCAGCCGGAATTACAGCTGCGCGGGGGTCGCGGTGCTGGCGGATTCCACGTGGGGCGCGATGCAGGCACGCCAGGAGCTTCAGTTCGAGTGGGAGGAAGGGGCGTTCGCGCAAGAGAGCAGCACGGGACTTCACGAGCAATTTGTGAAGCTCGCCACCGGACCGGCAACTGTGCTGCGAAATGACGGCGATTTCGACAAGGCCTACGACGCGTCGGCGCAGAGAATTGAGGCAATTTACGAGGTGCCGTTTCTTGCGCACGCCACCATGGAACCGATGAATTGCACGGCGCACTTTCACAATGGGGAGTGCGAACTATGGGTGCCGACGCAAGTTCCGGGGGCCGCGTCAGAGTCCGTGGCGCAGGCGCTTGGGATCCAGCGCGATCACGTGAAGGTGCACGTGACATTTCTCGGCGGAGGTTTTGGACGCCGGCTGATCCAGGACTATGCCGTGGAAGCGGCGTTGATCTCGCGAGAAGCGAGCGCCCCGGTGCAAGTGGTGTGGACGCGCGAGGACGATATCCGCCACGATTTCTACCGCCCTGCGGCGTACCATGTATTCAAAGCGGGCGTGGACGCGGCGGGGAAGCCGCTAGCGTGGTTGCATCGTGCGGTGTCACCCTCGATCGCGGTTTTTTACAGCGGCACGGGCATTTCAGCGGGCGCGGCAGCGGAGGTAAACGCTCCCGATTTCCCCGCGTTCGGAGTGCCGAATTTTCGGCTGGAATTTGCGCGGGCGGAGTCCGGCATGCCATTGGGATATTGGCGTTCGGTGGAGAATTCCGGGAATCAATTTGCCATCTTTAGTTTCCTAGATGAAGTGGCAAAGGCGGCAGGCCGCGACCCGGTCGAGTTTCTGCTGTCGGTGCTTGGGCCGTCGAGAAAAATCAATCTGGGCGACGAAGGGATGATTGATGTGGAACGGCGGAGGCGTGTGATTCAACTTGCGGCGCAGAAGGCCGAGTGGGGGAAACCCCTGCCAAAGGGAGCAGGGCGCGGAATTGCCGCGCACTTCGGCTATGGCAGCTACGTGGCACAGGTCGCAGAGGTTTCCTATGATGCGGAGCATGGAGGGCTGCGCGTGGAGCGCGTGGTGTGCGCAATTGACTGCGGACTTGCCGTGAATCCCAGCGGCGTGCAGGCGCAAATGGAGAGCGCTATCAACTTCGGGCTTGCGGCGACGTTGAAGAGCGCGATTACCCTGGAGCACGGGCGAGTTCAGCAAAGTAATTTTGACGATTTCGAGGTGTTGCGGATGAAAGATGCCCCGCCGGTGATTGATGTACACATCGTGCCGAGCTCCGATTCGCCGGGCGGGTGCGGCGAGCCCGGCGTGCCGCCGATCGCCCCGGCGGTAGGCAACGCAATTTTCGCGGCGACCGGCAAACGCATTCGGAGGCTGCCCATTCGCGAGGCCGATTTGGGGGACGATTAGACGATATTCCGCGGATATTCATCCAGGATTTTTATTTGGACGGGGAATTGTTGTAGGATAGCGGTCTGCTGGAGGGAGGGTTCCATGGCCATCAGCTTCACTCTGAACGGGAAACCGCAAACGGTGGATGTCAGCCCGGACATGCCGCTCCTGTGGGTGCTGCGCGACACCCTGAACATGACAGGCACAAAGTTTGGCTGCGGAATGGCGCTGTGCGGTGCGTGTACCGTGCACATCAACGGCGAAGCCACGCGTTCGTGCATCACGCAGATTTCGAGCGTGGCGGGAAAAAGAGTTACGACCATCGAGGGACTGTCCGCCGATGGAAGCCATCCGGTGCAGCAGGCGTGGATGGAGGAAGATGTACCGCAGTGCGGCTACTGCCAGTCGGGACAGATCATGTCCGCGGTGGCGCTGCTGAGCAAGAAGGCCAATCCCACCGACGCAGACATCGACGATGCCATGAGCGGCAATATTTGCCGTTGCGGCACGTACCAGCGCATCCGCAAAGCCATCCATAAGGCGGCGGCAATGCAATCCGGCAAAGCAAAATCCGCTGCTTAATTGCCCGCCCGAAATCCTAGCTACCCGAGGTGCCTCATGGCTAGTGCTTCCGTTGTGAACCGCTGTGAGTTTTTGAGAAAAGGTCCCGCCTAGCCGAGCAGCCCCGGCTGGATGCAGAATGGCGTGTGCCTTCTGCGGCTACCCTTATCGCGGCGGTATCTCTCGCTATTTGGATCTACCTCGTTTTCGCCAGAGGATGGTTCTGGCGCAACGGCGAATTTGATCACGACAGTATAGAAGCTCCGCCGCCAAAAGAATGGCCGCGTGTCATCGCGGTCGTGCCCGCGCGAAATGAAGCGGCAACGATTGGTCGGACAGTCGGCGGGCTCGGCCGACAAGATTATCCGGGTGATTTCGCGATCGTCGTTGTGGACGATCACAGCGAAGACGGCACCGCGGAGATTGCGAGGCACGCTGCGGGGGAGTGTGGCGCGCCGGAGAAATTCTCGATTTATTCGGCCGCTCCACTGCCTGCGGGCTGGACAGGGAAAGTGTGGTCGCTCAACGAGGGCATGACGCAGGCAGCTAAGCATGAGCCGGAATTTTATTGGTTTACTGACGCGGATGTGGCGCAAGCGCCCGAGACGCTACGGCGGCTGGTCGCACGAGCGGAAGCGGACGATCTTGACCTTGCCTCGCTGATGGTGCTGTTGCAGGCAAGGACGCTGCCGGAGCGCGCACTGATTCCTGCTTTTGTCTATTTTTTTCTGAAACTTTACCCGCCGCGATGGATCGCGGATTCGAATGCGCGCACCGCAGGGGCCGCGGGCGGCTGCATCCTTCTTCGGCGGTCGGTGCTCGAGCGCATCGGTGGACTAAAAGCGATTCGCGGCGAGGTCATCGATGACTGCGCGCTGGCGCGAGCGGTAAAAAACAGCGGCGGGCGAATCTGGATGGGACTGACGCGAGCGAGCCTCAGCCTGCGGGAATATGGGAGTTCCAGCGAGATCCGCGACCTGATTGCGCGGACGGCTTTCACGCAGCTCGGTTACTCAGCGTTCTTATTATTCGGCGCGCTCGCCGGAATGTTTTTGACTTACACCGCGCCAGTCGTTGTTCTTTTTGCGCACGATTCCATAGCCCGTATCCTGGGCGCGACCGCGTTGGCGCTGATGTTGCTGACGTTTTTTCCGACGGTGCGCTTTTATCGCCTCTCGCGATTGTGGGCGCCTCTTTTGCCGCTCGTTGCGCTTTTCTATTGCTACGCGACTTGCGTGTCGGCTGTGCGGTATTGGCTGGGACGCGGCGGGCACTGGAAGGGCCGCACCCAAGCACCTCGTGCGACCTGAAGGTCAACGCCCGACTCCGGTGTTAGTGGTCAATCTCTTCGAGTTTTGGTATCCTTCGGGAGTATCAGGTACAGGGCTGTATCCCGTAGTCAGGGAACGGCACCGGAGGCCACCATGAGCGTTGTTGCGAATGCGGGCAACGGAAAAGTCACCGTGCCCGATCTCCTGCAGCGGAAGTCCTTTGCTGCGGGCTCTCCATCCATCACGAAGAAGATCACCTGTTTGACAGCCTATGATTATCCTACGGCGCGTTTGCTGGATGAAGCCGGCGTGGACATCATACTTGTCGGCGATTCGCTCGGGATGGTCGTGCTCGGGTATGAGAGCACGCTGCCGGTGACGATCGAGGAGATGCTGCACCACACGCGGGCAGTGCGCCGAGGCACACGCCGCGCGCTGGTTGTTGCGGACATGCCCTACGGCAGCTATCACGCGGACAACGCGGAATCACTGCGCAACGCGGTGCGCTTCGTAAAGGAAGCGGGGGCGGAAGCGGTGAAGATCGAGGGCGGCGAGCGGCGGCTGGAGCTGATCGCGCGGCTGACGGAAGCGGAAATTCCGGTGATGGGACACGTTGGTTTGACACCACAATCGCTCCATGCCCTGGGCGGATACCGCGTGCAAGGCAAAACGCCCGATGCGGCGGAACAATTGCTCCGCGACACTCGAGCGGTCGAAGCTGCGGGGGCATTTGCGGTGGTGCTCGAGGCGGTGCCACGGGAGCTGGCGGCGCAGATCACGCGCGAGCTGCACATCCCGACGATTGGCATCGGTGCGGGACCCGACTGCGACGGCCAGGTGCTCGTGATTCATGATTTGCTGGGGTTGACGTTCAACGCGCCGCCAAAATTTGCGCGGCAGTACGCAAACGCCAGCGAGGTCATTTCGAATGCCGTGCGGGGATATTGCGAGGACGTGCGCAACGGCAGCTTCCCATCCGACGCGGAGTCGTACCATGCGCCGGAAACAGGGAAAAGCCGGAAGACGATTTATATCGCACGCTAAATTAAATACAAGAATTGCAGAACAAAGAGGCTGAAACATGTCACCAGAAGACATTCGCCAATTGTATGACTACAACGCCTGGGCCAACCGGCGGGTGATGGAAGCAGCCGCAGCTCTCACATCGGAACAATTTACGACGCCACTCGGATCGAGTTTTACGTCGGTGCGCGATACGCTGGCGCACATCTACGGGGCGGAATGGCTCTGGCTGGAGCGATTTCAGGGCCGTTCCCCGGTTTCCTTGCCGGAGGTCAAAGAATTCACAAACCTGGCAAGCCTTCGCGAGCGCTGGCTCGAACATGAGGCGCGGTTGCTGGGCTTCGTGCGGGGGCTCATGCAAGCGGATCTTGATCGCGTGACGGAATACAAGACGCTGAAGTTCGGCGTCTATCGTAATGCGTTGTGGCAATCGATGCAGCATCTCGTCAATCACGGCACATACCATCGCGGCCAGGTGACGACGCTTCTACGGCAGCTCGGTGCGCAGCCGATCTTGACGGACCTTATGCATTTTTATCGCGAGCGGGCGACGGCCGCCGGCGCGTAGCCTCACCATTCTCCTTCTTGTGGAAATAATCCGGACCATCGCCTGGATGAAAGAACACGCGCGGCAGACGCGCGTCGAGGGCCGCATCGTGGGGCTGGTGCCGACGATGGGTGCGCTACACGAAGGACACCTCTCCCTTATAAAGCGCGCGAAGCAGGATTGTGCGCCGGTAATCGCTTCCCTTTTTGTGAATCCCAAACAGTTCGGGCCCAAGGAGGACTTTGCGAATTATCCGCGGTCGTTCGAAGAGGACGTGAAAAAATTCACCGCAGCGGGCGTTGAAGGGCTCTTCGCACCGGAGCTGGCGGAAGTGTACCCGCCGGGGTTTTGCACCTACGTGAACGTGGACGGATTGAGCGAGCGTCTCGAAGGGCGTTCGCGGCCCGGGCATTTCCGCGGCGTCGCAACAGTGGTCTTGAAACTGCTCGAGATTGTGCAGCCTCACTTTGCCTATTTTGGACGCAAGGACGCGCAGCAGGCGCGGGTGATCCAGCAGATGGCGCACGATTTGAATGTGGATACGGAAATTGTGGTTTGCCCAATCGTGCGGGAACCGGATGGACTGGGACTTTCTTCACGCAATGCATATCTAAACGCAGAGGAGCGCCGCGCGGCGACGGTCCTGTATCGTGCGCTGGACGCGGCTCGGCGCGAAATGACTGCGGGGGTGCGGGATGCGCTGCAATTGCAGGCCGCGATGCGGAAAGTGTTGGATTCTGAACCGCTCGCGGGCGTGGATTACGCGGAAATTGTGGATGCGAACACGTTCGAGCCGGTGAACCAGATGCGCCGGTCTTGTTATGCACTTCTCGCTGTTTTTATTGGGAAAACGCGCCTTATCGACAACCTACTGATCGAACGGACAGGTGCGGATTCAGAAGAGCTGCTGTTTCAACTGTAGCACACCGCACGTCTCGGGTATCTGCTCCCTGTTAGACTGAATCATCAGCCCCAAATCCTGGAATGAGGTGACGGAGATGAATCTTCGGATTCGAATGACAATAATTTCCCTGGTCAGCGCTTTTCTGCTGCCTAGTCTGGTGTCCGCGGCGGAGTCCGTGCCCGCGGGGACGACTATCAGCGTGACGATCGATCAATCTGTTAGTTCCAAGGACGCGAAAGCAGGACAGACGGTGACAGGAACGGTTGCACGGGATGTTTTGTCCGACGGAAAAGTCGTCATTCCGAAGGGTTCGCGCGCAAAATTGAGCGTGAGCAGCGTCCAGGCTTCGGGCAGGCTGTCGACTCCCGCAAAGCTCTGGCTGCGACTGCGCAGCGTGACGTTACACGGGAAAACCTATGATGTGGGGACAAATTCTGCGGGAAAGACTGAGGGCGGCAAAGGAAAGCGAGATGCGGCGTTCATCGGTGGCGGAGCCGGTGCCGGAGCGTTGATTGGTGCAGTAGCCGGCGGCGGCAAGGGAGCGGTCATCGGTGCAGCGGCGGGAGCAGGAGCAGGCACAGCGGGCGCTGCCGCGACGGGCAAAAAGGATGTTGTCTTTCCCGCGGAAACGCGGCTCTCCTTTAAGACGCGTGCGCCGATTTCGATTGACTGACGCGCAATTTCAATCCAGAGGAATTGAGGGGCGGTTCTCGAATCGCCCCTCGTTTTTTATCTGCATCTTGCGGCTTGCTGGAACAATTACTATTGCTTCTTTGTGGCCGCCGCGAGGACTTCGGCGGCGTGGCCCTTGGCTTTGACGTTCTCCCAGAATTCTTCAATCCTACCGTCGCTGTCGATCAAAACGGAACTGCGCGCGATGCCCATGTAGGATCTGCCCAGGAACTTCTTCATCCGCCAGGCTCCGTAGGCTTCTATCATCTGGTGTGAAGGATCGCTGAGGAGTGTGAAATTCAGTTTTTGTTTGGCTTTGAAACTGGCGAGAGCGTTTTCGGAATCAGCGCTCGCGCCAAGAATTACCACACTCAGTTTGTCGAAATGTTTCTTTGCGTCACGAAACTCGGACGCTTCAATGGTTCAACCGGAGGTGTTGGCCTTCGGAAAGAAAAAAAGAAGCACGCGCTTGCCGCGGAAATCCGATAGAGAAACTTCCTTGCCATCGTCAGTTTTCAGACGGAATTCGGGAGCTTTGTCGGCGATTTTAAGCATTGGCATACCTCAGAGAGCGTGGAGTCAAGACAGCAATTTACGCAAAATGTCGTTCACTGCCTGCGGATTGGCCTGACCGCGCGTAGCACGCATCACCTGGCCGACAAAAAACTTGAAGACGCCTTCGTTGCCGGCTTTGTATTTGACAACATTGTCTGGATTATTTTTGATTACTTCGAGCGCCGCTAATTCGATCGCCGATGTATCGCTGATCTGGCCGAGGCCCTCGGCGGCCACAATCTCCGCAGCGCCGCGGCCGGTTTCAAACATGGCAGCAAATACTTTCTTTCCTACGGAGCCGGTAACCTGGCCGGAATCGACAAGCTTCACCAGTTCCGAGAGCGCCGCCGGTGAAACCGGGCTCACTTCGATTTCCTTGTTCGAGTCGTTCAAACGGCGCAGCAGTTCCGTCTGGATCCAATTGGCGGCGCTCTTCGCAGTCGCTCCGGCTTTTACGACTGCTTCGAAATAATCCGCGAGGGCCCGCGCGCCGGTGAGAACGTCGGCGTCATATGGCGTTATGCCGTAGGCGCTGACGAAGCGGGCGCGCTTGGCTTCTGGGAGCTCGGGAAGCATGCGAAGAACTTCTTCGCGCCAAGCGGCGCTGATGTGGACGGGAAGCAGGTCCGGCTCGGGGAAATAGCGGTAATCGTGCGCCTTTTCTTTGGAGCGCATGGATTCGGTGTGGCCTGCGGCTTGGTTCCACAGTCGCGTTTCCTGCGAGATGCGCCCGCCGCCTTCGAGCACGCCGATGTGGCGTTCGATTTCGTATTCCAGCGCCTTCTGCAAGTAGCGGAAAGAGTTGAGATTCTTGACTTCGACCTTGGTGCCGAATTCATTCGAGCCGCGATGGCGTACGCTCACGTTGGCGTCACAGCGGAGAGAACCTTCCTCCATGTTGCAGTCGCTCACGCCGGTGTAGAGAAGGATCTGCCGCAATGTGGTGAGGTAGGCATAGGCTTCGGGCGGCGTGCGGATGTCCGGATCGGAGACAATCTCGATGAGCGGCGTGCCGCAGCGGTTGTAGTCAATGTAGGCTTTCTGCGCGGACTGCGAGAAGCCTTCGTGAAGATTTTTCGCAGCGTCTTCCTCGAGGTGAAGTCGAGTGATGCCGATGCGCTTTTTCGCGCCGTCATGTTCGATTTCGAGCCAGCCGCCCGTTGCGAGCGGCAGCTCGTATTGCGAGATTTGATATCCCTTGGGCAGATCGGGATAGAAGTAGTTCTTGCGCGCGAAGCGGGAACGCTCCTGCACGGTGCAATGCAGGGCCAGAGAAGCGCGCATGGCCATTTCGACGGCGCGTTTGTTCAGAACCGGGAGCGAGCCGGGGAGCCCGAGGCAAACCGGGCAAACATTGGTGTTCGGCGGATCGCCAAAACGCGTGGAGCAGCCACAGAAAATCTTGGTTTTGGTGAGGAGCTGGACGTGCACCTCAAGCCCGATCACTGGCTCGTACTTGGCCAGCAGTTCGGGCACAATAGCCGCTCCTTCTGACGCCGCTTTCGTCATAGCGAGACGAAGATTATAGCATCAGCGCGGAAACAGCACGGACACGGGCGCCGCGGTCAAACTTGTTCGGCGATAGGCTTTTGAAATACAGGAAAGAGGCGCTCGGCCAAGGCGAACCCCCCGAAAAGCAGGGTCACATAAAGCGCGTCGCTGGCGAGAGTGTTCCAGAAAAGTGGAGCGCCCGCGATGTAGCAAGCCACGAGGCCCAGCGTTGTTTTTGGAAACGTTCCCAGGAGCAGCCAGACCCCGAAGTTGGTGACAAGGAAGAATTGAATTGCCCCGAGCAAGGTCACACTGGCGATGCGCCAGAAGGTCTTGGGGTCTCGGAGCAGGAACCCTAGGACCACACTTACAAGAGTGCTAGCGTAGACCAGGAGGATCAGCTTATGGAAACCGATGAAAAGATCGCCGGCGATGAGAGTCAACAAAGGGAAGAATAGCGCTAGACGTTTGTCGTGTATCATCGCGCCGGAAAATAGCGCCATTGCGCCAATCGGGGCGAAATTCCATGGATGAGGCACGATTCGCAGAACGGCGGCGAGCACGACCAACGCGAGTGCGAGCATGGTACGAGAAAGCAAACCATTTCTATTGGAAATCTTCAGCTTCATTTGCGTGCAACCTCCTCCAGCGGCAACAAATCGCAGAATACGAAGGAATCGCGTTTGATGATTTCGCCAGCACGAACGCGAAGCGGCGCGCGAAAAATCGGCCCATCGAAAACGAATGTGTGAAACTCGCCGTTTTCGCCGCAGGGATCGGCTTGCGGCGGCAAGTCTCGGAAGAAGGCCTCGTCCAATTCGCGTCCTGCAAAGCTCGGGTCGAGAACTTTGCTGTCGATGCAGACGGCGATGGCACGATAATTGGCAGCGTGAAAAGCACGAATGAGTTCGCGCGTGTCGCGTTTCCAGATGGGAAAAAGGGTGGTCATGCCAATGCGCGCGAGGTTTTTCTCGCGATAGGCGCGCAAGTCTTCGAGGTAAATATCGCCGAATGCGACGGTTCGAACGCCCTCGTCGTAGTGCGTGCGCAACGCGGCTTCCATTTGCGCTTCGTAGACGGGATTGATGCATTGCGGAGGAATGAGAACTTCGTGAAGCGGCAGGCCGATCGATTCCGCCTGCCGCTTCAGAAGTTCTCGGCGCACCCCGTGCATGCTGATGCGGTCGTATCCTTCCGTCACCGTAGTGAGGAGCGCATTGATCTGGATATCGCTCCTCTGGAGCAGGGCATGCAGGGCCATGGCGCTGTCTTTGCCGCCGCTCCAGCAGAAGAGGACCGGTTCGCGCTTCACCGCTTCCGTGCAGTCGCCGGGACGTAGATCACGTGTGGTCATGTCGCTACGTGCCTGAATTACCGCGCCGGGAAGTGGAAACGGATCCCCGTCAAGAAGTTGAGGTGCAGCGCGGGAAAGCCGAGCGCTTCCTCGTATTTCTGGTTCAAGAAATTGTTGAGCCGTCCGTGGATCTCAAGGCCCTTGGGAAGTTCGTAAGAAAAGCCTGCGTCCATGATGAGGTAGCCTCCGTTACGGAACAAGCAAGGCAAGCCGAGCGAACAGGCGAAGGTTCCGTCATTCGGCTCAACGTCGAGGACTCCGCCGCGGATGTAAGCGTTGGTGTTGAGCATGAGTCGCTGGCGTCGCCACGTGGCGTTGTAACCGGCGGAGCCGCGCGGGCGGCGGAGAAGCTGCTGGCCGACCTCGAAGGGAGTCTGCACCAGGGTGCTGCCATCAAGCGCCAGGATGACAGAATCCAGCCAAGTATATTCGGCGGCTAATTCGACGGAGCGGAAGGGGCGAATACGAAGAGTTGTTTCGAGCCCTTGCGCACGCGAATTTGCCAGGTTGTCGGAGCTAAAGGTGCTGAGGTTTTGCAGGTTGCCGCCGAGCACCACGATCTGGTCCTTGAAGCGGTTGTAGAAATAAGTGACGTCAAAGACGGCACGGTCATTGAAAAACCTTTGTTCGATTCCTGCGTCGAAGCTGATGCTTTTCTCCGGCTTGAGTTTGGGATTGTTAGTGAAGGCCAGATCGAATCCGTTGGGCGCGCGGATCCCGGTGCCGAAGCTTCCGTGGAGTCGCGAAGCACCGAGCTGGCTGGACGAATTCGAACTGCGCAGGAGGTAGGCAACGGCAACTCGCGGATTGACCTTGACCACGGAGCTTGCCGGCAAGAACGGGCGCGGCACAAACGCGTTCGGCGGCAGAGAACCGGTGCGAAGGTCGTCCAAGCGAAGTCCGGTAGTGAGAAACAGCCGGCTCACCGGATTCCAGCGATTTTCTGCGAAATAGGCATAACTCGCGCGCGGAAGGACGAAAGGAGTGTTATTGGCCCTGGTGATGAAGGTGTCCTGGATTTGTTCGTGGTTGTATTCGAAGCCGTAGACGAAAAGGGCTTTTGTCGAAGCTGCCCACTCCCCGTGGATATTGGCTATCACGCGCAGATTCTTGAGGTAGGAATCACCGAAAGGCGAATGAAAGAAGGAGCGATCGGGCGACACGCTCACCGAAAAAACCTGCTTCAGGTGATTGGTGAACTGCTCGGAATAATTGGCCTGATATGCGAATAAATTCTGTTTGTCGCGGGAAATCGTGTCGATGCCGGGAAAAAGATGGTCGGGATCGGAGCCGTAGGGGCCGGGCGCGCCGACGTCATTGGCATTCCCAAAAAAGTGAAATGTGAATTGACGTTTCGGCGTGCGCGAATATCCGAGACTCACGTACGAGCTCTGATTCCGGTAGTGGTCGTTCGCGACCACACCACCGGAATCGAGCCGCGAGAGGTTATACGCCCAGCTGAAACTGCGCGTGAGGCCGCTGCCTCCAGAGGCAAATCGCCGGGTGGTGAAGCTTCCTCCCTCCGCGAGAAATGAAAAATGCGGGGGGCCTTCGCCTCGTTCGCTGACGATGTTAATTGCGCCGGCAACGGCATTGGAGCCGTACAGCGCGCTTTGCGGGCCGCGCGACACTTCGATGTGATCCACACCATCGGTTGTCAAGGAAGCGAAATCAAAATCACCGCCGAACAGATTTACCTGGACCCCATCGATCATCACCAGGTTGTAGTTCGAATTGCCGCCGCGAATAAAAACGCCGGTTGCACCGCCATACCGGCCGCTTTGATTGACTTCCAATCCCGGAAGCCCGCGCAGAACTTCGAAGACACCCGCTGCGTCGCGGTCCGTGATTTCCTCTTGGGTGATGACGCTGACTGAGGATCCGATCTGGGCAGCGAGCGCACCGCCGATCGCCGCGGAGACAACGACGCGTTCTTCCAGCGCGCCCAGCTTCATATGCAGATCGGCCGTCGCCGTTTCCCCGGGTAAAAGCTGTACTTCGTTGGAAAGAGTCGAGAATCCGGGCATATTTGCAACCAGGGTGAATTTTCCGGCGGGTAGACCCTCGAAGAGATACTCTCCGCCGGCGCCGGTTTCCCGTTCTTCCACCGGAGTCAATCCGGAAAGCAAACTGACGCGAGCGCCGGACACCGTGCGGCCATCGGGATCAAACACCTTGCCACGAAGCGATGCTTTCTCTGTTCGCTTCCGAATGCTGGTTGATTGCCTCTGGGGAGTGGTGGATTGCGAAAAAGCAAGGCAAGGAGCAAAACAAACAAATCCAAAAACTAAAAAAGAGAACTGGCGGCGTATTGTCATTTTTTCCTCCGCTCCCTCTCGCGCGGGAGTTGAAGGCTGGCCTGGCGATCAGCAAACGATCGCGCAGGCTGCGGACTTCGCCGGTCTCCTGGCTTGGCGGTATATCCAGCCCCGATTTCCTCGAGGCCGGCACGCAACCTTCCCGCGGCGCCGCCCCTTTTCGAGCGATTGGCCGCAGTGGCCTGCGTGCTTGCTTTTTCCGCCTTACAGTCGCGCGGCGGCGACGGCTTTGTCACATTGACCCCGGCTAACCCGGAGTCGATGCACCGTCTTCCCGTGCACGAAGTCCACGGTGATTGTGGTGGGGCGTTGCCGCCCGCTGTGGGTTACGTTGTGCCGCGACGCAAATCCGCGGCTTCGTAGTACACAAAAATATGTCTTCCAGCTATCCAGACAAAACGTTGACTCGCGGGCGCCCTGAAGAACCGAGCTCCACGCTGAGCGAAGTCTGGAAAACGTGTTCGAGCAATTCGCGCTGATACACATTCGCGGGCGGACCGATGCGCAGGCTCTTGCCGCGCTGCAGCAGGACGACTTGATCCGCATATTCCGCCGCAAGATTCAACTCGTGAGTCACTACCACGACCGTGTAGCGGTTCTCCGCCGCGAGCCGCCGCAGCGCATCCAGCAGGTCGACCTGAGCTCCGATGTCGAGGTGCAGTGTCGGCTCGTCGAGCAGCAAGAGCAGCGGCTGTTGCGCCAGCGCTCGTGCCAGGATGACGCGTTGCTTCTCGCCGCCAGAGAGTTGGTCCATCCAACGGTCGCCGAGATGTTCGGCGCCGACTTGCGCGAGTGCGTTCCGCGCGATGATCACGTCGTCTTCCGTTTCAAAGCGCATCGGCCTGGCATAGGGATGCCTCCCTTGGAGGACAAATTCCCACGCGCGGGATGGGAAGAGCAGCCGGCTCTCCTGTTGCACGACGGCGATGCGCTGGGCGCGGGTCTTTGGGGAGAGCGAGTGGGTGACAAAACCGTTAAGCAGGACGCGGCCGGAAAGCGGCTGGAGCGCCCCGGAAATCAGTTTTAACAGAGTGGATTTGCCGCTCGCGTTGGGGCCAAGAATGGCAAGGATCTCGCCGGCGCGCGCTTGAAAACTCGTGGCCTCGAGCGTGAAGAGCGGCGCTTGCGAGGGATTCGCCGAATACGCATAGCTGACCTGCTCGACGCTCAGGCGAGCCTCGCCACTTGCGCGTGCTGTGTCGGCGGAGGTTCGCGCCGCTGTTTGAGCGCTCATGCCAGCCTCCGGCGCAGGAGATAGATGAAGAGCGGAGCGCCTGCCATAGCGGTCATTACTCCCACAGGAAGTTCTGCCGGCGCAACCACAGTGCGCGCGAGCGTGTCCGCGATAACTACGGCGATGGCCCCGCCGAACGCCGCGGCCGGCAGTAACATCCGATGATCGGAGCCAAAGATGAAACGCATCACGTGTGGCACAAGCAGCCCGACGTAGCCGATCGCTCCACTGACCGAAACCGCCAATCCGGTCAGCACGGAGGCAGCGATGTAAACGACAAGGTGGACGCGCGGCACATCCACACCCAGGTGCATGGCTTCTTTTTCACCGGCGAGGAGCAAATTCAAGTCCGACGCCGTCGTGTAAATTGCCCCCGCCGCGGCGACAAATCCCACTCCCAAAACCCACCGCAATTTCTGCTGCAAGGGGGTGGAGAGGTCGCCCATGATCCAGAAAGCGATGCCGTGCATGTCGCGCCCGATCTGCGTGGTCATCAGAAACAAGATGATCGCGGAGAGAAACGAGGCACTGATGATGCCCGCGAGAAGCAGAGTGCTGCTGTCAATCTGGCCTTCGCGCCGCCCAAGGAAATAAACCGCGGCGATTGTCGCCGCAGCGCCAAGAAAAGCGCCCAGCGGCGTGAACAGCGCAGCAAGCTCCGGGGAAATGGCCAAATGCGGCTCCGCGATGATCGCAAGGATTGCTCCCAGAGCCGCGCCGCTGGAAACGCCGAGAACATAGGGATCCGCCAATGGATTGCGCAGGAGCGCTTGAAAGCTTGTGCCCGCGACGGAAAGTGACGCCCCAACGACAATTCCGAGAAGAATGCGCGGGAGCCGGATATCAATTACGATCATGCCGTAGTCTGTTGAGAGTTCGCTGCTCCGGCCCAGCATCACCCGGATCAGGTCGCGTCCGAGGCCATAAAGCGACACAGGCACGGCACCAAGCTTCAGCGCAATCACCACGACCACGAATAGCACCGCGGCGAGCGCTGCACAGCGCAACAGAAGGCGTTGCAGACTCAGCGGGCGCACGCGCGAGCCTCCCCTAGAGTTGCTTCCCGGTTCTCCGCCCCGGACGTGGAATGCACGGCGGGACGTTCACTGGCTGGCGGGTTCTCTTTTTTGATTTTTTCCTTCACGGGCATCTCGACAAAAGCTTCCGGGTGGAGTTGACGCGCGAGATCTTCGATGGCGGAAACGATTCGCGGCGCAGGCCGGTTCACGGCATCGCTGATCACGGCGAATTTCCGGTTGCGCACTGCGTCCAGAAGCCGCCACCCCGGCAAGCCGGAAAAGGCGTCCATGTCGTGCGCGACGCTTTCGCCGTGGCCAGTCGCAAAAACCAGATACTCCGGATGCAGCTTGACCACTTCTTCGAGATTCACCTGCGGCCAGCTTTGCGAGGAATCCACGATCGAAACAGCACCGGCACGGCGCAGGGCATCGGCGATGAAAGTGTCCTTGCCGATGGAGATGAGGGGTTCCGCCCAGACGATAAACAGCACCTTTCGCGGTGGGAGCGGGGCGAGACGCTTCTGCAAATCGGAAAGGCGATGTTCCATGTCCGCCGCAAGCGCGCTTCCCGTTTCCTCCGTGCCCAATATTTCGGCCAATCGCCCGGTCGAGGAGATGATTTCGTCGACGGTGCGCGGGTCGGTCGCATAGACGGGAATGCCCAGTTCATCCAGTGCGCGTACGGTGTCGTAGCGATTTAAACTTTTGATGACGAGAACAAGATCCGGCCGCAGCGCCGCGATCTCCTCAAAATTCGGATTGATGGCGCCCCCCACTTTTCTTTTCTTTTGCGCATCCTCGGGGTAATCGCAATAATCCGTATCGCCCACCAGGCGATCCTGCAGGCCAAGGGCATAAAGCGTTTCCGTCAGACTCGGCGCGAGCGAGACGATGCGCTGCACCGGCTGCGGAATCCGCACCGTGCGGCCGGCCTCGTCCACGACATCCCGGCCGGCGAGAGTGGAGTCGCGGTTTGCCAGAGCGGATTGCGCGTGTGCCGATCCTGAACCCAGCAAAAGCAGCACAAGCGAGGTGAGCGCGACATCTCGATGGCTGAAGCGCATTTTCCCTTGCACGAAACTCCTCTGACGAACAGAACCGAACGGCCAGTTCAAAACAAAAAAGCCCCACGAGACAATCTGGGGCTTTCGCCGGAGTTCCTTCTCGCGAAGAACGCGGTCACTGCGGCATGGGAGGGTAGCCTGGCTTACGGCCTCTCGGCCGATTACAGTGGCGGGACCGCGGCCGATTTGCACGGCCTTCCCCGCTTCCCCTGCCTGCAAATTGAAAGACGAGTGTATTCCGCGCGCGCGCGAGTGTCAACGCGTGTTCGAGATAGCGCTCGTGCCAGATCAGCGGTTCTTCCAGTTTGGTTTGCGTTTTTCGACCAGGGCGCGCAGGCCTTCCTGCGAGTCTTCAAGCCGGTAGAGTTCATTAAGGAATATATTCATGGAGTGCTTCATGCCGTCGCGCAAGGACATCCCCATGCCCCCGAGGATCGCTTTTTTCGCCATCGTAAGCACCGGGCCGGAGTGTTCCGTGATTCGCGAAACCAATTCATTTACAGTTTGCTCGATCTTCGCCTCGGGAACGAGGCGATTCACGAGGCCCAATTCCAGAGCCCGGTCCGCCGTCACCGCTTCTCCTGTTAATACCAGTTCGAGTGCTATCTTCGGCCCGACGAGGAACGGCAGGATCGTCGAAGCCAGAGGTGGAAAGATGCCGATGGAAATTTCCGGTTGGGCAAAGCGCGCTTTCGGCGTGGCGATCACCAGATCACCGAATGCCGCCAGCTCCGCGCCGCCTCCGATAGCGGGGCCGTTTACCACGCACACTACCGGCTTGGACACTTCAAGCATGCCGGAGAATGCCGCGTGGAAGGCGTCGAGCATCTGGAAGACTCTCTGGGAGGTGTATTCGCCAATATCGATGCCTCCGCAAAACACCTTCTGGGCGGAATCGAGAACGATGAGCTTCACGTCGGCGCGCTCGCCGGCAAAGCTGACTCCGTCCGCCAATTCTCGCAGCATTGCTTCGTTCAGCAGATTGTGCTCAGGACGGTCCAGCGTCATGCGCGCGACACCGGCGTCTATGCGCATCTTGATGGACTGAAACCGCTCCGGCTTGCGCCTCTCGGGTCGCGTCAGAAATTCTTCGGTGTTGACTGGTTCAATCATGGCTGCCCTCCTGGGAATTGCGCGCGCCGGTGTTATTTCCAGGCACCGGAAAAGGATACAAATCTGATGCTAGCACGGCGATTCCAGGAGCCCTGGAGGAGAGAGCACGAGCGTGCGCAAACAGTTTGCAGGGGCATGGCACATAGATGGCCTCCATTGAAAAAGAAAGCATTGCCACCTCACGATTTTCCGTTCGAGGTTATGCTCAGGGCTGTCTGAAGACTTGCGGAAACCAAATGAGTGCAGTTCTTGGTGGAAAAAGGATGACTCGACGCTTTCCGAGCTTCGTTCTGGCTTGCGTGGTAACTCTCGCGACCACACTACCCAGCAGTTCAGTGTTTGGGAACCAGCTTTCTAGAGTTATTGGTTCCATCTCAATCCAGGCCTGCTTGATTTCTGCGTCGCCTCGGGAACATGGCATACGGAATACTCGAACACTTTATGGCAACATCGAAAGAGATGATCCCATGACCACGGACACCGCCACAGCCGTACGGTTCACCGGCGCGACAGATTCGCAAGGATTCCCGGCCGCCGCGGCCTGGGAAATAGCGCCGGCGCTTCGCTTCGACGCGGATTGGCAGAGGAAGAATCCCGACGCGCTTCGCGAAACAGAAGTGCGGCTGCTGTGGACACCAGAAATGTTTTATCTGCGTTTCCGGGCGCGCTATCGCGCGATTACGGTATTTCCCGATTCCGAAGCGAACGGCCGCCGCGACCGACTCTGGGACCGCGACGTCGCGGAAGCTTTTCTCCAGCCCGATTCATCCGAACTGCGCCGCTACAGGGAATTTGAGATCAGCCCGAACGGGTTCTGGATCGACCTGGACATCGCGCCGGGTGAAAATCGCGACCTGCAGAGCGGGCTGAAGAGCCGCGTGCGAATCAACGACGACAAGAAACTTTGGATAGCAGAATTGTCCATACCGATGAAAAGTCTGGTCGAGCGTTTCGATCCGACTGCCATCTGGAGAGTGAATTTTTATCGCGTGGAAGGGGCCGCGGAGCCGCGTTTTTACTCGGCCTGGCGCCCGACCCATACGCCGGAACCTAACTTCCACGTCCCTGAAGCCTTCGGGCGAATGATCTTTGTCGAGTCCCCAGCGTCAGGTACCTCGAAACAGGCCTCTCTTCACTAGCTCCCAAGATTATTGAGTCTTGCCAGCACCGCGCGGAGACGGCGAAATGCTGGCGTGCCACGCCTGATTTTCTTATCCTGTCGGAGTGAAGCCGCCTCCTCTATGTTTCGCGAAGCTCGCGCATCGTTTAATTTTTTCTCTTTTCTTTTTTCTTGTGATTATTCCCCACACGGTCTTCCGACGCGCAACTCTCTTTGCCGCTCCGCAACAATCAGCCGCTGCGCTTGAAGTCACAAAAATCGAACCGCCCAACTGGTGGATCGGCCTCACACCCGAAGTGCTGCTCCTCCTCACCGGGCATGGCCTGGAAGCGACGCACGTCAGTTGTAATCTTCAATCCATCCGCGTGACGCGGACGGAGGCGACGGCAGGAGGCGACTATCTCTTCGTGTGGCTGAAGATCGGGCCGGAGACGCGATCAGGGACGGCCGTCTGCCGCATTAAGACGCCGACAGGTCCCGCGGCTTTTGAGTTGCCGCTCGCCATACGGTCCGACTCCACGGGAAAGTTTCAAGGGCTTTCACCAGGTGACGTTCCGTACTTAATCGTGCCAGCGTCTACCGCTAGCGAAAACTCCGCAGACGACAAATCCGGCGCGGTGCACAAGCCCGGTGACCAGTCGGCGGCAGGTGCTCATGTCTTTGGCGATCTGCGCGAGATTCGTAGCCACCTCGCCGAATTGAAAAATCTCGGTGCGACCGCACTCCGATTATCGCCGTTAGCCATCCCGGATTCGGCTGATGGGTCGCGTGGGACGGCTGATTTCTACTCGGTGGATCCAATTCTGGGTTCGCTGAAGGATTTTCAAGAACTCGTCGGTTCTGCGCACGCACAGAAAATGAAGGTCGTTCTCGACCTGGATCTGCTCCACCTAAGCGAGCATCATCCCTGGTTGTCAAGGCCTCCGCTTGCTGAATGGTTTGGTATGTCCGCAAATCCGCGAGGCAATCCCGCGAAGCCTTCCGGCGAGTCTCCTAATGCCAAACCAATCTTGGACACGGAGAATCCGCTCGTCGCGCTCTATTTACAGCAGAACAGCATCTGGTGGGTGGAAACCGCGGGCCTTGACGGAATTCACGTCGCCAGGGGGCCAGGTGCAACGAATTCATTTTGGCGCAGTTGGCGGGCGGGGCTGCAGAAAATCTATCCCCATCTCTCGATCATTAACGAATAATCAAATCACGAGTGCGATAGTACGCCTTCTTCTGCGCTGCCATCCTGCTGTTGAATCACGCGGCGAGCCATTCTTCGAAAAAGGCGCACGCTTTTGCGCCCTCCATCCTCCGCCGCAGGGCGTCCATCACCCGGCAATGTATGGCTCCCCGTTTTTCGTGAAAACCCAGCCAGTAGGGAACGTGCAATTCCACCGGCTCGCGAACGAAGGTGAGACCCCGCCTGCGCAATTTGAAAAAGCCTTGTTGAAAAATCACGCGCAGAACTTTCTCCCGAATCAATTCCCCTGCGCGCGCTTCTGTCAAAGAAGGCCGCAGAAAATTTCGCGTCTCAATGGAAAAGAGTTCTTGTGCGCCCGGCAGCCACGGAAATTCCAAGAGATCGAGCGAGCCATCGACCGCATCCAGTGCAAACCAGCAAGTCTGCAGCGTCCCGCCCAATTCATAGCGTGTCTGATAAAGCCAGTAAGGCACATAGGCATCCGCGATGCGTCGGAGGGGCCCGTTGCGCATTTGCCAGAGCTTATTGGCGAATCCATGAGAAGAAAATGCTTGTATCGCGTCGACTCGCGAGGCGTTCGGTTTCAAACTTTTTATCGCCATAGTTGCCGTGGATCTGCCTTGCATATTTCTGCTAACGAAAATAGATCCACAACCCAATCACAGTAACGAGCAGCAGCCCGGTGAACGCCAGATTTACGGTACGCTCCCTGCGCGTCTCTCTCCGCAAATGTGGTGTCGCCAGGTTGATTGTGTCCAGCTTTTGATCCACCGTCGCGAACGTCAGCCCCGCGATTTTCTTACTTTCTGGCGCGGGATAGAACATACTCACGCCAACCAGAACGACAGCGCACACGATAAACATCAAGATCGCGTAGTGCAGGAAATTCATGTCCACGAGCCGGCGTAGCGCGGTCGATTCGTAATGCCGCGTCTTATCCAGCACTTCAAAAATAAATCTCACCGCGCCGAGGACAAACCCCGTCAGAAGAGAACTGATGGCCCCCTGGCCATTTAGCCGCGGCCAGAGGATGCCGAAGATGAAGCAAACCGCGATCGGCGGGCTGATGTAAGCCTGCACGCTCTGCAGGTAGAGCCAGAGCTGCTTGCTCAGCAAATGAATGTAGGGAACCCAGAGCAATCCTAAAACGACCATGATGACGGTCGCGATGCGGCCAAAAAGGACGAGCTGCGCTTCGTTCGCGCTGGGGCGGAGTTTTTTGTAGAAATCGAGCGTGACCATTGTCGAAGCGGAATTGAAAACAGCGCTCATCGCTCCCATAAGCGCGGCAAGAAGCGCTGCAATCATGAGCCCCACAAGGCCGGGCGGCAGCAGCCTGACGATCATTTCCGGATACGCCGCATCGCCGTTCGTGACCTTGCCGTTGACGACAGGAAAAACATCCGGATAGAGAGCAAAGGCAGTCAGGCCCGGGAGTACGAGCAAAAATACCGGAAGAATTTTCAGAAAGCCGGCAAATATCGCTCCCGCTTTTGCGTGTCTCTCATCTCTTGCCGATAAAACGCGCTGAACGATGACCTGGTCGGTGCACCAGTACCAGATTCCGAGAATCGGTGCACCTAAAAAAATGCCCGTCCAGGGATAGTCGGGATCGCTGACAGGTTTGATCATGTGGAAGTAATCGACGGGAACCGCAGCGCGGAGACCCGCGAAGCCGCCTACCTTTTCGAGTCCGATAAGAGTCAAAACACAAGCGCCCGCGAGAAGAATAAGCGTCTGCACAAGGTCGGTGTAAATAACCGCGGCGAGACCTCGGGCAACCGTATAAATGCCGGTGGCGATAACGAGAACGATCGCCGCTGTCCGCGGATCAGTCCAGCCCATGACGCGATCCATGACAAGGGCCGCCGCATAGAGATGCACGGAAATCTTCGTGAAGATATACGCAATGACGGAAATGCTCGCGAGATAGGTCGCGCAATTGCGGTTGAAGCGGCGTTCCAGAAATTCCGGCATGGTGAAAACATTCGACCGCAGATAAAAAGGAACGAAGACCCATCCAAGTAAAAGAAGAATGAGAACAGCGAGCCATTCGTAGTGCCCGGGAGCGAGGCCGGAGCTGACACCGGAGCCGGCGAGGCCGATGAAATGCTCGGTCGAGATGTTCGAAACAAATAAGGAAGCGCCGATAGCGAACCAGCCGATGTTGCGGCCAGCGAGAAAATAGCCCTCAGACGTACGTTCTTTCCTTGAAAAATAAAAGCCGATGCCGAAGATTAGGGCGAAGTAGAATCCGATGATCACCCAATCCACGGTCTCGAGATCACGGTGCGTTGCGGCGACCGTTGATGCAAAAAGCATCCCTGCCTCCCGGGCATTCATCATCAACATCCGTGCCGGAATCGATGCGCTAAAACATTGCTAGAATCGCCGCTCGTGAGCTTAAATCGCCCGCTGGCCACAAGCATTCGATTGCGGAGTCTATAACAGGGTACTGGAGGGCTCAATGGGCCTGAACCTGAGGTGACGCCGGATTCGCCCGAGGTTTTTGCCACGATCGAAAAAGCTCTCAACGACCTCAAGCGCTAACCCTGCAAGTCAACTGTGGGATACTGTGCGCAGCAGCCTTGGACGCTGACTCACGCCAGTATCCGTCAGCCATCGCCTGCGTTGACACGCAAACAGCCCGTTTCTCGGCGGCCTGTTGATGAACTATGCCCATCGTCTCACTGCAGAATGTCGTCAAGGACTACCTCACCGACGGCCAGAGCGTGCGTGCACTGGATGGGCTCTCACTGGAAGTTTCGCGCGGCGAAATTGTCGCGCTCGTAGGCCGCAGCGGCTGCGGCAAATCGACTCTGCTAAATCTGGCAGGCGCGATGGACTTTCCCACTTCGGGCCAGGTGTTCCTCGACGGAGTTTCGACCGCCACGCTGAAAGATGCAGCCCTCACGCAGCTTCGCCGGGAAAAAGTCGGCTTCATCTTTCAATCTTTCCAGTTGCTGCACACGCTCACTGCTCTCGAAAACATCGAATTGCCGCTACTGCTTGCCGGCAAAGCGCATGCGCGTGCCACGGCTCGCGAACGTCTTGCCTGGGTCGAGATGGAAGGTCTCGGCGAGCGCTATCCTCATCAACTCTCCGGCGGAGAAATGCAACGCGTCGCAATCGCACGTGCGCTGGTTCATTCGACCCGCATATTGCTTGCTGACGAACCCACGGGGAATCTCGACACGGTGACCGGTAACTCGATCCTGCAACTGTTGCGGCGCCTGACGCGCGAACAAAAAACTGCGACGCTTATGGCCACGCACAGTCCAGAGGCTGCCGCGCTTGCTGATACGCTCGTCCGTCTGCGCGACGGCAAAATTGAAGAGAGCACGCGGCGCTGAAATGTCTCGCCTCCTCCTCTTTTACCGCCTGATGGTACGTCCGCTGTTGCAAGAACCAGTCCGCGCTGCCTTGACCGTCTTTGCCGTGGCGCTAGGCGTCGCCGTGGTCCTGGCCATCGATCTCGCCGGGAACTCTGCCACCGGATCGTTCCGCTCCTCCATGGAGACGCTGGCTGGCGACGATGATCTCGAAATCACCGCTTCGGGCGGAGTTCCGGAAACTGTCGTCGGAACGCTCGCGACGCTGCCCTACGCGCTGCGCATTTCCCCACGCATGCAGGATTACGCCGTCGTCGTCGAATCCAAACAGTCTTTGCCTCTCATCGGTCTCGACCTGGTCGCCGAAGGCGATGCCAATTCAGGCAGCGCGTCCAGCGCCACAAGTATCTCCCAGGCCGCAGAGGTCCTAAAGCATCTTGGCGACAACTGCAGCGTCTGGATCGGCGCGAGCCTCGGCCGCAAGCCCGGCGAGCACCTGCAATTGTCAATCAATGGTCGCGTCGCGGACTATACGGTGCGCGGTGTTTATCCCGATTCGAAAGGAAACGAAGCCGCCGTCGTGATGGATCTCGCAGCGGCGCAGCGCACGCTCCATCGTTTCGGCCGCGTCGATCTCGTCCTGGTGAAGGTCCCGCTAACGCCCGACCTCGAAGAATGGCAGCGACGCCTGCGAGCGGCTTTGCCTTCCGGCGTCGACGTGAATCCTCAAGGCACGGGCACAGTGGAAAACCGCCGCATGCTTGGGGCATTTCGCTGGAATCTTCGCTTACTCAGCTACGTTGCGCTCGTCGTTGGCGCTTTCCTCATCTACAACACGATCTCCATCTCCGTCGTCCGACGGCGGGCAGAGATCGGCGTTGTCCGGGCGTTCGGCGCCAGTCGTTTCGCCGTGCTTGCCGCATTTCTCGGCGAAGCCGCTTTTTTTGGTTTGGCCGGGGTCGCGATCGGCGTCCCGCTCGGCCGCGTGATGGCCATCGGTGCCGTGAAATTGATGTCCGCCACCGTTGAATCTCTGTATGTCAGCAGCCGGCCCGGCCCGCTCGAGCTGGATTTCGCGTCCGTCTTGTTCTCCTTTGTAGTCGGAGTCGGGAT
>Ga0307479_10000738_pt1 | contig 29608 bp, 36 predicted proteins | sample atmos_gasesECM4C_FD_203743 | JGI IMG/M metagenome (GOLD analysis project Ga0307479, IMG submission 203743) | Hardwood forest soil microbial communities from Morgan-Monroe State Forest, Indiana, United States - atmos_gasesECM4C_515 | ecosystem: Environmental > Terrestrial > Soil > Temperate...
GCGACAGCGACTGGCGGGGCGACGACCTGCGCCGGCTCGGCGGCGCCTCCGAGGCGAAGCGCAGCCCCGCGGGCTCCGCGGACCCGCGCGGCGATTCCGACGAGGAACACGCGGACCGGTAACGCCGCGGTCGAGAGTCCGCTGCGCCCGATGAAGGCGCGCCGGCGCGGGGCGACGATGGCGGCGACATGGTCGGTTGCGGCCGCGTGTGCCCACGGCGCTTCATGCGCGCGCTCGTCACCGCCGCGGCGATGACGGCGCTCCTCGCCTGCCTGGCGGCGCGCGTCGGGCCGCCCGCGCTGAGCATCCAGACGGCTTCCGCCGACTTCGAGGTCCCTGGCCACCCCGGCCCGTCACCGACACCGACCCCGCGCCCATCGCCCACGCCCACCCCGCATCCCACGGCGACGCCGCACCCGACGCCGACTCCCGCCCCGACGCCCAAGCCCTCCGAGACGCCCCAGCCGTCGCCCTCCGCCGAGCCGTCGCACACTCCGGAGCCCGAGCACTCGCCGACCGCCGCTCCCGCTCCGGCGCACGCCGCACCGACCGCGGCGCCGACCGCTCCCCCCACCGACGACGCGTCGCCGTCAGCCGCGCCGCCCACGTCCACCCCGCACCTGCCCACCCCGAACGCAACGCCGAGCCTGGTCACCCAGCTCAGCGCCCTCCCCGCGGCCGTCGCCGCCTACGCCCAGGACAGCCACGGGCAGATCAGCCCCTACGTCGTCGGCGCCGACGCCATGGCGGGGGTGGCGGTGACGTCGTCACTCGCGCTGGCCCTGCTGCGCCGTCGCGGCCTGCTCTAGCTGGTCAGCCCCCGCCCTACTTCCAGTCGCAGCCTGCGATCTCGAAGCTGGCGTCCTCCGCACACAGAGTGCGAATGCGCGCCACCACGTAGCGCCGATCCCCGGGCTGCAGCTCGATCGCGTCGCTGCCGCTCACCGTCCCGCGGCGATACACCGTGGTCGGCTGGCTGAGCCGCGAGCGCAGCAGGACCACCAGCTCCTCGTCGCCGTCGATCGCACCGTCCTCGCCCACCTGCGCGGTGTGATCGCCGCGCACGATCGTCCACACCAGCGTGTCCATGCGCTACTCGTCCTCCTCGGCGCTCTCCTCGTCGTCGTCGAGGAATGGCAGCAGCGACTCGTCGCTGAGGGCGCGCGCCTCGGCGAGCATCTCGGCGACCGCCTCCACGTGGTCCACAGTCCACTCCAGCGCGGCGGCCACCTCGACAGACGTGGCGGGGCGCCCGAACCGCTGGCGCAGCTCCACCTCGACCAGCTCGTACGCCTGCGCGTCGCGGACGAACGCCTCGCCCGCCGCCTTCTCCTCCGCCTCGCGTTCCAGCGCCGCGTCGAGGTGGAGGTCGACGACGCGCTTCACGTAGTCGCGCAATCCCGACGGCGCACCGCGGCGACGCGCGTACTCGTCGACCGCGGTGACCACGGCGATCGAGCCCTCCTGGTAGAGGTCGCCGACGTCGAGGCCCTGGTCGTGCCTGGCCAGCGCGGCGTCCAGGGCGAGGTCGAGGTTGTGGCGCACCAGGGTCGCCGCGGCGGCGGTGCCACCGTCGCGCTCGATGCGGTCGATCAGCGCGGCGATCTCGCTGTCGGGCAGCGGCGGAAAGCTGCGCACCTGTGCGGCGATGGCGTCGAGCGGGCTGTCGTCGGCCCAGTCGGTGTCGGACATGGGTCAGCCGGCGAGCGACTTGCGTCCGAAGCGGGCGGCGAGGTTCTCGACGGCGCGGGCGACCTCGTGGCGCGCGGCGCCGACGGTGGCGCGTTCCACGGCACCGCCCAGCGGGCCACCGCCGACCGCGTACTTGGCGATCACTTCGAGACGGCAGCCCCCGGCGAGCGGCTCGATCTGGATCACGATGCTCAGGTCGAGCCCGTCCTCCAGCGCGTAGAGCGCGCGGGTGGGGGCGTCGCTCTCGCGGCAGACGAGGATGCCGCGCAGGTGGCGTCCGACCATGCCGACCTCGACCTCGTAGCGCGCGCCAACACCGGTCTCGGGTCCGCCGGCGTGGCGGAGACCGCGCACGGCGGGAAGCCAGTCGGCGTGGCGCAGGTCGGTCGCTGCGGCGAAGGCTTCGGACGGGGGGACGGGGAGGGTGACGTCGGCGCGGGCCTCGATCATCGACGGCACGGTACCACCGCCGTATCGGGCGGGTGCAGTCAGTACATCAGGGTGGCCAGGCTGGCCACCTGCTCGAAGCCGAGGCGGTCGTAGACGCGGCGCGCGGCCGCGTTGTAGTGGTTGACGTAGAGGGTGCAGGCGGGCACGTCGTCGAGCACCGCATCGCACACCGCGGCCATCGCGGCGGTGGCGATGCCCCGGTTGCGGTGGCGGGGCGCGGTGTAGACGCCCTGGATCTGCACCGCGTCGGGAGTCCAGGCGCTGAGCTCGGCCTTGAAGACGACCTCGTCGTGTTCGGTCCACACCCAGCTCCAGCCGCGCTGGATGAGGGTGCTCATGCGGGTGCGCCACCCCGCGGGGTCGATGGCCAGGGGGTCGACGCCCATCTCCTCGCGGTGCATGTCGGCGGCGGCGACGGTGAGGCGGTCGAGATCGTCGAGCGTGCCCCTGCGGACGCGCACGTTGCCGCTGCCGTGCCGGGCAGCGGTCCTGTGCCGCTCCAGCCTGAGCAGCGGCTGCGGGTCGCGCAGCTCCCGCAGCGGCGGCGCCGGGCGCCGGGCCTGGTGCAGCGCCAGCACCTGGGCGCGCGGTCCGACCAGCATCCGCGGCGCCTGCTGCCGGCTCAGCGCTTCGGCGAGGCGCTCGACGTCGTCGGCGTCGGGCACCCAGGGGACGACCAGCGGCCCACCGAGCAGCGCCGCCCTGAGCTCGCCGGGACGCGCCCCGTCGATCCCCCACCACTGGCCTGTGGCCAGCCCGGCGAGACGGAGCTCGCTGCGCAGGTAGACGTTCTGCAGCCGGTCCTCGTCGAGCAGTGCGGCAAGGCTCGGCGCGTCGTCGGCGGTGAGTCGGCGCAGCGTGCTGGTGATCACGGCGACCCCGATCGTAATCTGGCCGCGGCTACCATTGCCGCCATGCTGATCCTGATGCACGCCCACGCCTCGCAGGCGGAGATCGACGAGGTGATGGCCCACGTCCGCGAGCACGGCTACGAGCCCATCGAGCTGCCCGGGACGGACCGCATCGCCATCGGCGTGCTCGGCTCCCACCCCGCGTCGATCCGGGACAACGTGGTCGGGCTGCCCGGCGTGGTCGACGCCATCCCGGTGTCGAAGCCGTACAAGATGGTCGGGCTGGAGTGGCACCCGGCGCGCACCGTGGTGCAGGTGGGGTCTGCGTCGTTCGGCGGAGCGGAGTTCGCCGTTGCCGCCGGCCCGTGTGCCATCGAGGGCGCAGCGCAGATGACCCAGGTGGCGCGCGGCGTGCGCTCCTTCGGCGCGTCGATGCTGCGCGGCGGCGCCTACAAGCCGCGGACGTCGCCGTACGCGTTCCGCGGCATGGGGGTTGCCGGGCTGGAGCTGCTGGCGGCGGCGCGCGAGGAGACGGGGTTGCCGGTGGTGACCGAGGTGCTGACACCGTCGGAGGTCGACGTCGTCGCCGAGTGGGCGGACATGCTCCAGGTCGGCACCAGGAACGCCCAGAACTTCGCGCTGCTCGAAGCCGTCGGACAGGCGGGCAAGCCGGTGCTGCTGAAGCGCGGCATGAGCAACACCGTCGAGGAGTGGCTGCTGTCGGCGGAGTACGTCCTCTCCCAGGGGAATCCCGACGTCGTGCTGTGTGAGCGCGGCATCCGCTCGTTCGAGACGGCGACGCGCAACACCCTGGACCTGTCGGCGGTGCCGCTGGTGCGCTCGCTGTCGCACCTGCCGGTGGTGGTCGATCCGTCGCACGCGACGGGGCATCGCCACCTGGTGGCGCCGATGGCGCTGGCCGCTCTGGCCTGCGGAGCGGACGGGTTGCTCATCGAGGTGCATCCGCAGCCGGACGAGGCGCTGTCGGACGGCGCGCAGTCGCTGACGCTGGAGCAGTTCGGGTCATTGATGTCCGAATTGCGGCGGATCGCCCCGGTGGTGGGACGGGAGATGTCGGCGGTTTCCGTGGGCTAGGATCGCGGCTTGCGCGGGCGGCCGGGATGGCGTTTCGGCTGCGGTTGCAGGCGCGCGCGTTCCTGCCCTTCACGCGTCGATTTGCGTTGCTGGGCAACGGCATTGACATACGTGGTGTCAAGTCTCCAGCCGATTCTGCCCCCATACGGAGCGCCCAGGAGCTCACCGGCACGCAGGAGTTTTCTGACGTGGTCCTCGCTCATGTCCAGGATCACGGCGGCTTCACTGACGGTCATTCCGGAGTAGCGGAGCGATGGCTCCGGTGACGGTCGTGGCTCGTCTCGAAGCGTCAGGTCATCGCGACGTTGGGAGGGTGGCTCGCGGTCCAGCTCGCGCAGAAACCGTCGCACCGTCTGCAGTGACGCAAGCGCCTGGTCGACTTCGTCGATGATGGCTCCGAGCAGTGGAGAGCGCGCCATGCACACATGTTCGAGCGCGCAGGGAGCACACAGCTACAGTCACGCCACCGACTTTTTTGTGTAAGGCGTGGCGTAAGGCGGCTCTACCATGCTGATTTATCGTGCTGCTCAGGCTGTTCAACACAATATTCAGTGCGCAACGACAACGATCATAGCTCTCACCTGGCCTACGCTCGACACCATGAACGTGAGCCGCCCCGTCTGGGGCTTCCTGCCGCTCGGCCGCGAGCTGCGTGGGGTCCCCGACGAGGTGCAGGCGCGCTTCCTGCAACTCTGGCACGACCTCGGCGAGCGCGACGTCGCGCCAGACCACGTCTGGCGTCTGCACGGTCACATCGTGTGGGTGTACGAGTGCACGTCAGAGCGACGCATGTTCCGCACGGTCATCGAGGTGATGCCCGGTGGATGGATCATGGTGTGGGCTCAAGGGCCGGCGGCGACGGTGCGGCGGCGGCTCGACCAGCGGCTGGTCCGCATCGGCTCGACCACGGCGGCGCGGAGAGCACCTGCGGCATCATGAGTCCGCAATCAGAAGCATGAAGGGATCAGCGGAAATGAACGAGTTCACCAGCTTCGAGGACTTCTTCCCCTCCTACGTGGCCGAGCACTCCAAGCCGGCGACGCGCTGGATGCACTTTGCCGGGACGCACCTCGGCGTCGCGCTGGGGACGACGGGCATCGCCAGGCGGCGGTGGGGACGGCTGGCCGCGGCGCCGGTGGTGGCGTACGGGATGGCCTGGTTCAGCCACTTCGTCATCGAGAGCAACAGGCCGGCGACCTTCGGTCACCCCGCCTGGTCGCTCCGGGGCGACTGGAAGATGCTGGGCATGATGTGGACGGGCCGCGACGCCGAGCTGGGCCGCATCGCCGCGGAGGCGAAGCGTGAGCGCGTCGAGCTCGCCGGGTCGCCACAGGAGTTGGACCGCACCCTCGAGGGCGTCGCGGCCCTTCGCTAGCTCGAGCCGAAACCGGCGGGCAGCTCCCAGTCGGTCCCGGACGGCGAGTCCTTGATCTCCACGCCGACGTGGAGCAGCGCGTCGCGCAACGCGTCGGCATCGGCGAAGCGCCGCTCGTCGCGTGCGGTGCGGCGCAGCGCCAGGATCGCCTCCACGAACGGCGCGACCATGGCCCGCGGGTCGCGGGCGCCGAGCCTGGCCAGGTCTCCCAGCCGGACCAGCATGCTGCGCATCAGCGCCCGCGCCCGGTCCATCTCGTCGGTGGCGAATGACTCGCGGGACCACTCCCACAGGAACGCGTCGAGGTCGAGCAGCGCCGCCTGCGCGGCGCCGACGTCCGCCGTCGCGACGGCCGCGTCGAAGCGATCGCGACGCTCTTCGACGCCGTCGCTGAACGGGTTGACGGGCGCCGCAGGCGCGAGCGGCGCCGCTGCCTCACCACCGGCAGCCGGCGCGCTGTGAGTCTCCTCCGCCCCTGATCGCAGCACGTCGAGCGGCACCACGCTGCCCGCCTCGATGCGCCGCTCGCTGCCGCGGTGTCGCAGCACCACGCCGCTGTTCCCCCGCACCGTCGCCGTGCCGGCCTCGAGGTCGAGGATCAACGCGGTGTGCTCGTCGACCCCGAGGACGAAGGAGTCCGGCGGCATCATCTCCTCGAGGATGCGCAGCCGGCGCTCGCCCATGTAGCAGCGCGAGGTGTCGTGGGTGCCGCCCTCGGCGTTGTTGTAGTGCGGCACCACCGCCGCGTTGATGCCAGCCGTGGCCAGAACGTTCAGCCCCGGCAGCCAGTACGGGTCGGCGCCCACCTTGTAGATCTCGTACACCGGCAGCGCCACCACACCCAGCGTGGCCGCGGCGGCGCTGGCGAACACCACGCAGCCGCCGTCGCGCAGCTTGTCGACGAGCAGCGGCGGCATGGCGCTGTCCGACCACTGGCGCAACGCGTAGGTCGGGCTTCCCGGCCCGGCGAAGACGTACGACGCCGCGCGCACCCGGGCGAGCATCGTCTCGTAGTCCCCCGTGGCGGACCACGGCTCGCCGCGGTACGACGCCAGTGCCATCTCCCGGCGCACGTTCTCGCGGAAGTACGTCGTCGCCTTGGCCGCGATCTCCGCGGCGTTCTCCTGGAAGCCGAACGGCGTGTCCAGCATCACGGCGGCGACCGGCGGCGGGTCGAAGCGCGCGAACAGATCGGCGTGCACCGACGTCATGGTCGGGCTGGTCTCGCCGGATCCCATGATGGCGAGCAGGCGAGCAGGGGCTGGCACGGCCCTATTCTGCCGTGCGGCGCAGGCGGGACCTCGCCGCCGCCCTCAGCGCTGCAGCGACTTCACCTCGAGGAACTCCTCCAGCCCGAAGCGACCCAGCTCGCGGCCCACGCCCGACTGCTTGAAGCCGCCGAAGGGGGCCATGGGGTTGAAGCGCCCGCCGTTGACGTCGACCTGCCCGGTGCGCAGCCGGCGGGCGACGCGCTCGGCGCGCGACGCGTCGCCCGACCACACCGCGCCGGCCAGGCCGTAGATGGTGTCGTTGGCGATTCGCACCGCGTCCTCTTCGGTGTCGTAGGGGATGATCGACAGCACCGGGCCGAAGATCTCCTCCTGGGCGATGGTCATGTCGGGTCGGACGTCGGCGAAGATGGTCGGCTGCACGTAGTAGCCGCGCTGCAGTCCTGCGGGCGCGTCGGCGCCGCCCGTGACCAGACGCGCACCGTCGGAGACACCCTTGCGGATGTAGCCGCGCACCCGTTCACGCTGCACGTCGGACACCAGCGGGCCGAGCCGCGACGTCTCCTCGAAGGGATCGCCGAGGGTCAGCTTGGCGGCCTGGTCGGCGGCGATGCGCTCCGCCTCGTCCTGGCGGCTCCGCGGCACCAGCATTCGCGTCAGCGCGGTGCAGGTCTGGCCGCTGTTGAGGAAGGCGTTGTTGACGCCGCTGCGCACCGCCTTCTCCAGGTCGGCGTCGTCGAGGATGACGTTGGCCGACTTGCCGCCCATCTCCAGGGTGACACGCTTCACCGTCGCGGCGGCCAGCTCGGCGATGCGCCGGCCCGCGCGCGTCGACCCGGTAAAGGAGATGGCGTCGACCAGCGGATGGGTGACGATGGCCTCGCCGACCACCGGTCCCGTGCCGCTGACCAGGTTGAAGACCCCAGCCGGCACACCGGCTTCGTCGATGATCTCGGCGAGCACGAAGGCGCTGAAGGGCGCCACCTCGCTGGGCTTCAGCACCACCGTGCATCCCGCCGCGAGCGCCGGCGCGACCTTGTTGACCACCTGGTGCAGCGGGTAGTTCCACGGCGTGATGCAGCCGACCACGCCGACGGGCTCGCGCACCACCAGCGAGTTGCCCACCTCCTCCTCGAAGGCGAACCCGCGGACGATCTGCGCCATCTGCCCGCTGGTCATGATCGGCAGTCCCGCCTGGATCGCGGTGGACATGGTCAGCGGCATGCCCACCTCCGCCGTGATGGTCCTGGCGATGAGGTCGATGCGTGCGGCAAGGCCCTGGCTGATCTTCTCCAGGTACTGCGCGCGCTCCTCGACGCTCGTCTGCGACCACGTCGCGAAGGCGCGACTGGCGGCGTTGACCGCGCGGTCGACATCCTCCGGCGTGCCCTCGGGGACGCTGCCCAGCACCTCCTCGGTCGAGGCGCTGAGCACCTCGATGCGTCCGCTGCCGGTCGAGGGCACCCAGGCGCCGTCGATGTAGAGGCGCTCGCGATCGTCGCGACCCGCCGCGGTCTGGGCAGGACGAACACCCGTCTCGGTCATGGGTCGCACCTCGTCGTCAGGGGGCCGGTGGGGCGGCTATTGTCCGACTCGTGCACGTCGCGGTGTTGCGTGGGCTCGTCGTCGCGGCCGCCTGTGCGGTGGTCGCCGGCTGCGGCGACCCACAGGTGGACAACGCCGCGGTGGCGTCGGCGATCGCCGCGGCGCAGACGGTGGAGGTGACGGTGCAGGGCCGCGTCGTCGAGCTGCTCGGCGACGGCAACGGCACCGACGGGCCACACCAGCGCTTCCGCGTCGACCTGGGCTCCGGTGTTGTGGTCGAAGTGGACCACAACCTGTCGCTGGCGCCACGGGTGCCCGTCGCGGTTGGGGACACGGTGACGATGCACGGTGAGTTCGCCCCAGATCCCGGGCATCCGGTGATCCATTACACGCACCATGCGACGGGCCGCCACGAAGGCGGGTGGATCATGCTGAACGGGCAGACGTACAGCTAGATCGGCGGGCGGACGCCTTCCGCGCCCGGGGTTCGCGGCCCCGGCACACCGCCGAAGCGGAACTCGATCGGCTCACGCCCCGGCTGCACCGCGTAGCACGCGCCGGGCTTGCGTTCGCGCAGCGCCAGCATCACCGCGGCTGCGATGTCCTCGGGCCGCAGCATGGGGAATCCGGCGTCGCGCAGCACGGTGGCGTCATGACCGATGAGCGGCGTCTCGACGATCCCCGGACACACCGCGGCGATGTGGATGCCCTTCTCATTCAACTGCGCGCCGAGCGCGCGCACGAGCCCGACCACCGCGTGCTTGCTCGCGGTGTACACGGGATCATGCTCGAAGGCCACGATCCCGGCCAGCGACGCGGTGGCGATGATCTGCCCGCCACCGTGCTGCTGCATGGCGCGGGCCGCCTCGCGCACCCCGAAGGCGACGCCGTCGACGTTGACGCGCATCACCCGGCGCCACTGCTCGTCGCTGATGGCGGTGAAGTCCTTCTCGCCGGTGACGACGCCGGCGTTGAGGTAGGCGACGTCGAGCGGTCCAAGCTGGGCCTCGACACGCCCCACGATGCCAGGCCAGGCCGACGGGTCGCCGACGTCGGCGACGACGTGCAGGTCGGAGGGATCGTCGCCCGCCGCCTCGGCGAGATCGACGGACGCGACGCGCGCGCCCTCGCCCTTGAACCGCCGCACCGTGGCCAGGCCGATCCCCGATGCGCCACCGGTGACCAGCGCGACCTTGCCGTTCAGACCTTCCATGGCCCGCAAGGATGGCACGCGGTCACTCGGTCGCGCCGCTGCCGATCACCGCGGTGGCCTCGATCTCGACCAGCAGCCCGGGAGCGATCAGCGCGCTGACCTCGACCATCGACGTCGCCGGACGGACGTCGCCGAACACCTCCCCGTGGGCGCGTCCCACCTCCTCCCAGCGCGCGATGTCGGTGACGTAGATGCGCGTGCGCACCACGTCGGCGATGCTGGCGCCCGCCTGCTGCAGGGCGCGCTCGATGCGGCGCAACGCCTCGCGCGCCTGGGCGTGGGCGTCGCCGGGATGCAGCGGCGTGCCGTCCTCCGCGGCGGCCACGGTGCCGGACACCTCGACCACCTCGCCCACGCGGACCGCGCGCGAGAAGCCGACCAGCCGCTCCCAGGGCGACGGCGACGCAATGAACTGGCGCTTGGGCATGGTGCGCCGAATCATAATGCGGGCTCCCATGCGCATCTTCTCCGGCATCCAGGCGACGGGCGCCAAGCACATCGGCAACTACAGCGGCGGCTTCCGCCAGTACGCGGCGACCCAGGAGCTGGGTGAGGCCTTCTTCTGCGTCGTCGATCTGCACTCGATCACCGTCGACTACCAGCCGCAGGACCTGCACGAGCGCACCCTCGACCTCGCCGCCATGCTCGTCGCCACCGGGATCGACCCGGAGCGGTCGGTGGTGTTCCTGCAGTCACACAACCCCGCGCATCCCGAGGGCGCCTGGCTGCTCAGCGCGGTGGCCACGTTCGGCGAGCTGCGCCGCATGACACAGTTCAAGGACAAGTCGGAGGGACAGTCGACGGTGTCCGCCGGGCTGTTCACCTACCCGGTGCTGATGGCGGCGGACATCCTGCTCTACCAGACCGACGTCGTCCCCGTCGGCGAGGACCAGCGCCAGCACCTGGAGCTGGCCCGCGACGTGGCCCAGCGCTTCAACGCGCGCTTCGGCGACACCTTCCGCGTCCCCGAGGCGCGCATCCCCGAGTCGGGCGCGCGGATCATGGACCTGCAGGAGCCGGCGCGCAAGATGTCGACCACCAACGGCACGCCGCAGGGCACGGTCTACATGCTCGACCCGCCCGACGTTGTGCGCAAGAAGTTTCGGACAGCCGTGACTGATTCTGGACGCGACGTGCGCCGCGCCGAGGACAAGCCGGGCATCTCCAACCTGATCGAGATCATGTCCATGGCCACCGGGGAGCCCATGGACGCCATCGAGTCGGGCTGGGACGGCAAGGGCTACGGCGTCTTCAAGGACGCCGTCGCCGATTCCGTCATCGAGCTGCTCGGCCCCATCCAGTTGCGTTACGAGGAGCTGCGCGGCGACCGCGCCGAGCTCGACCGCATCCTCGCCCACGGCGCCGACAGCGCCCGCGCCGCCTCGGCCCCGACGCTCATGGCGATGTACGACCGCATGGGGTTCGTCAGGCCCGCTGCGAGCTGACGGGCTCGGCGCTCACGCCCGAGCGACGCCGGCGTGCACACCTTGCAGGGACGGTAGCCGGCGCGCGCTGCGTCCTCCGTGGTTGAGAACGGGACGCGGTGCGGCTCGGTGATGCGACGGGCGGCGCGGCAGGTCGGGTAGCAGAAGACGTGGGTGCTGTCGCTGCCGACGAAGCGGACGCGGCGGCGGGCGAGGCTCTCCAGCTCCGCGGCGTCGACGCCCTCCCAACCCAGGATGGCGCGCTTCGAGCCCGGCCCGCCACCGCTGTAATTGCCGATCTGCCCGTCGGCGCGGACCACGCGGTGGCAGGGGATCAGGAAGGGGATGGGGTTGTTGGCCAGCGCCGTGCCGACGGCGCGCACCGCCCCGGGACGGCCGATGCGTCGCGCCACCCAGTTGTACGGACGCACCTCGCCGCGCGGGATGCGCAGCGTCGTCTCCAACACGTCGCGCTCGAACGGCGTCAGCGCGGCAAGGTCGAAGCGCACCGAGGCGCTCGCGCCCGTGCCGCGCGCCGACCCGCGGAGCAACGCAAGCACGCCGCGCTGCAACGCCTCGGGCAGGGCACCGACGCGCACCGGCGTGACCCCGAAGTGGTCCGCGTACCAGCGGGCGAAGTCGTCCGCGGTGGCGTCGCGCATCGCCGCCCGCACTCCGCGCGAGCCGAAGGCGATCCAGATGTCGCCGATCTCCGTGGACACCGAGGCGAAGCGCACACCGGCACCCACGGCGGCCAGCACGTCACCGAGAAACGACGGCGGCGCCTGCACCGCACCCGCGCGCTGCAGGGCGTCGATCACCATGTCGTCGGACAGCGTCCTCACCATCTCAGCTCACCTCCCGATCTTCCAATGCCAGCCTGAGCAATCCCAGGCCGCGATGCACGTTCGCCTTGACCGTTCCCACCGGCTTGCCGAGCACCTCCGCGGCCTCGGCGTAGGACAGCTGCTGCACGTGTCGCAACACCACGGAGTCGCGATAGATGACGGGCAGCGACGCCACCAGTGCGCGCATCTCCGCCGCGGAGGCGCGCCCCACGACGACGGACTCGGGGCCTGCCGCGCCGTCCGGGACGACGGCCGATGCCGCGTCGAGCCCGACCGTGGCCACCCGCCGCGTGCGCGCCCGGTTGCGCACCACGTTGAGCGTGATCCGGTGCAGCCAGGCGCGCAGCTTCAGTGCGGCGATGCGTTCCCCGCCGTAGGTGCACAGGGCGCGATGGGCGCGGACGAAGGTGTCCTGGGCCACCTCCTCCGCATCGGCGTGGCTGCCCGTCAGGTTGAGCGCTAACCCGAAGATGCGGTGCTGGAAGGTGACGACCAGGCGTTCGAAGCCGGCGTCCACGTCGCGGGCGAGCAGGGCAAGCAGTGCGTCGTCCATTCTCGTCAGCATGAAACACCGCCCCGCCCCGGCGGGTTGCAGCATCGAGGTCGCGCTCCGGGCGCCGCTGGACGTCGCCGCGTCGGTCGAAGGCTTCCGCCGCTGGGGCGACGACCTCCTCGACCGCTGGGACGGCACCACCCTGCTGCGCAGCGTCCGGGTCGCGGGCGAGGCCATCCCGGTGGCCTGCGTCAGCGTCGGCAGCACGAACGCGCCGCGGCTCCGCGTCACCACCAACGATCCCTGCCACCTCGACGCGGTCGCCCAGGCGGCCGCGGGCTTCTTCGCCACCGTCGCCCCGGAGTCGCTGCGACGCCTCACCGAACGCGACCCCGTCGTCCGCGCAGCGGACGCCATGCAGCCCGGGGTGCGTCCTGTGCTGCAGCGGGACGTCCTCACCGCGCTGGTCCGCTCGATCAGCGCGCAGCAGATCAACCTGCGCTTCGCGGCCACCGTCCGCGCCCGCCTGGCCCGCCGCTACGGTCGGCGCCACGAGGTCGACGGGCACGAGGTGTGGAGCCTGGAGGCCGGCCCGCTCGCTGCAGCCGGCGCCGCCGACCTGCGCGCACTGCAGTTCACCACGCGCAAGGCCGAGTACATCATCGGCGTCGCCGGCGCAGTGCAGGACGGCGCGCTCGACTTCGCGCGTCTCGCCGCCGCAACTGACGAGTCGGTCATCACCACCCTGACCGCGCTCAGCGGCATCGGTCGCTGGAGCGCCGAATGGCTGCTCGCCCGCAGCCTGGGGCGCCCGGTGGTGGTGGCCGGCGACCTCGGCGTGCGCAAGGCCGTCGGACACGCCTACAACGACGGAGCCATGCCCACTGTCAGGGGGAGACTCCCCCGACCCCCCTGCGAGCAGGAGGTGCGACGGCTCACGGCGCACTGGGGTGAGGCCGCGGGCGTCGCCCAGCAGCTGCTGCTCAACGTGCTCACCGCCGATCGCTGGGACGAGCTGCGCGCAAGGACCGTCAGCGGCGCAGCAGCTCGCTGAACTCGTTGCGCGTCCGCTCGTCGGACATGAAGGCGCCGCGCATGCACGACGTCACCGTGCTGCTGTTCTGCTTCTGAATGCCGCGCATCATCATGCAGAGGTGCGACGCCTCGATGACCACGGCGACGCCGAGCGGCTGGAGCACGTCGTCGATGGCCTCGGCGACCTGCGTGGTCAGCCGCTCCTGCACCTGCATCCGGCGGGCGAACACGTCGACGATGCGCGGCAGCTTGCTCAGCCCGATGATCCGTCCGTCGGGGATGTAGGCGACGTGCGCCTTGCCGAAGAAGGGCAGCAGGTGGTGCTCGCAGAGCGAGTAGACCTCGATGTCCTTGACCACCACCATCTCGCTGTACTGCTCGGCGAAGACGGCGCCGTTGACCACCTCGTCGACCGACTGCCGGTAGCCGCCGCACAGGAAGTGCAGCGACTCGGCGACGCGCTCCGGCGTGTTCAGCAGTCCTTCGCGGCGCGGGTCCTCGCCGACGAGCTCGAGGATCTCGGCGACCAGCTGGGGCAGGGCGCGGTCGCGTTCACGCACCAGGGCGAGCTCGGAGATGGCCATGGTCAGTGCAGCGGCTCGGTGAGCTCGACGGTGACCTTGCCGCCCGCTTCGACGACGTGCAGAGCGGGCTCGCTGAAGGTCGCCGGGCCGCCGCGGACGCGACCGGTGCGCACGTCGAATCGTGAGGCGTGCCAGGGACATGTGACCACGAAGCCGTCCAGGCTGCCCTCGTCCAGCGGTCCACCGGCGTGGGTGCAGGTGGCGGAGATGGCGAAGAGCTGACCGCCGCGGCGGACCATCAGCACCGGCATGGCGCTGGCCATGACGCGTCGCAGCTCGCCCTCGGGGAAGTCGGTCGACGCGCCGACTTCGGCGGCGCCCTCGAAGCCGTCGACGAAGGCCATGTGGTTGACCATCGTGGCGCTGCCGAAGACGACGTGGCCGCCGAAGTATCCGCCGAAGACGACCAGAACATATCCCGCGGTGGAGATCCCCACCGCCAGCGGATGCGCACCGGGGCCCGCCCACCAGCGCAGGGCCAGCGAGGCGAACATCACCACCTGCACCACGGACATGGTCAAGCCGTGCAGCAGGGCGACGCGACGCTCCTGGGCGAAGGTGTCGTGGAAGTCGGTGTAGCCGCTGATCGCGGCCAGCATGCCGGCGAGCAACCCGACCGCCAGGGCAATGTCACCCGCCTCGGTGGGCAGGCGCGCGGTGAAGTGGGCGGCGTAGTCGGCGACCACCCCGACCGTCCAGGCGCCGATGGGGACGTCGGTGATCGCCGGGTGCAGCGGGTGTCCCAGGAACCTGGTGCCGTGCATGAGGTCCTTGAGCACCCGGCCGGGTGCGCCCAGCGCCCCGTAGATGCCGCCGACCGCGCCCTGGATGGCGTCGCCCCAGCCCTCCATCCAGCCCTGGCGGCGAACCAGGCGGTCCAGCCTCGACTCGGCCATGCCCTGACCTCCTGAGTTTGTTGCGCCGCTATGCTATGGCCGCCCTCGGGTACCTCGGCACCTCGCGGCGTCGCGGCGGCGCGGGATGCGGGCTCAGATGCCCTCCGGCATCTGCCATGGCTGCTCCACGCAGCGGGTCAGCCGGCGGGCGATGGCGTCCGCCGTGAAGGCGCGGCGCCGCTCGCGGGCGGCGGACAGTTCCTCGGGTGCGACGGTCAGCGCGGCCATGTCGGCGAGGTCGTCGATCTCCTGCCGCCAGGCGAGGAAGAGCTCCGACTCGGGCTCCGCGACCGCCGCAGCCACCGCGCCGGCCTGCAGCCTGGCCAGCCGCCGGCGCGGGCGGAGCACCCGCCAGGCCACGGCCATGCCCACCAGGGCGGCGGTGCCACCCAGCGCGGCCGCCGTCTCCAACGTCGCGCGCTCGCTCGACACCGGCGCCGCACCGCCCGGCGCGCCTCCGCCGCGGGTGATCGCGGTGACGCTCGTCCCCGCGGTTGGGCGGGGAGTCGGGGCGGTGGTGCCGAGCACGCCTCCCGCCGGGGTGGCCGCGGCCCTCACCGGCGCCGGGGACGGAGTCCGCACGACCACAGCGGGGTGCACCGGCACCGCGGAGGGCGGCTGAGCGCTGGGCGGCGCCGGGAAGGTGGGATGCGGCCAGGTCGGCAGCGGGGTCGGGCGGGGAGTTGCCGTGGGCCGCGGCGTCGGCCTGGGTGTCGGGGTGGGCGTGGGCTTGGGCGTCGGTGCCGGCGTGCCGCTCGGCGAGGGAGAGGTGGTGTCCGTGGCGTAGGCGACCATGGGCAGCAGCGCGGCGGGGCTCCGGGTCGTGGGCGCGGCGGGCACCAGCAGCGCGGCGAAGCTGAGCGCCGCCACCACGGCGGACGCGAAGCCCACGGCGCGACGGCGCCGTCGCGGTCGGATCGAGGTCACGGTGGGGAGAACCTCCTGCCCCCGCTCCCCTCAGCCGTTCAACGCCGTCCGTTGATGGGACGGCCTGGTCACCCTGGGGTGAGTCCGCCCTGCGTGCCGGGGATGTAGTTGTACGTGGTGGCGATCGTGCAGTTGAGCGTCTGGCCGTTGACCGAGCACCCCGCCGCGGGGGGGCCCCAGTACTGCGGCCACGTCAGTGTGATCGAAGTGGCGTACTCGATGGTGTAGCTGAGCCCGGGAACGGGCCCGCCGCCGGTCACCGTCGAGGGTAGCTGGCCGGTGGGCTGGACGGCGTAGTCGCCCTGCGACGTGCCGACACCCCAGGTCTGGGCGTAGCTGTTCCCGGTGGCGACGACCTCGCTGAAGATGTCGACGAGGCTGGTCTGGCCGGTGAGCTGCGGGGCGTAGACCCCCGAGCCGCAGGCGCTCTGGCCGCGGAAGACCGAGCTGAGCGGGGCCGAGTGGGTGTTGTCGAAGCTGCTGTCGATGACACAGCCGGTCGGCGCCGGGGGCCCGGTGAGGGTCGCCACGCTGGGAGCTGAGATCACCAGCGTGATCGGCTGGTTCGTGGACGGCAGGCCGGGCAGGGGAGGAACGTCCGCCTGCGCCACCCCGCCGAAGAGCAGCGACGCCGCTGCCCCGGCGAGGACGGCGGCGAGGCGAGGTCTCAGGCGCAGGGCGCGTCGAGGCATCCGCACATACCCTCTGTCCACATCACTTAAGACGGGTGGCGGACCCGAAATCCGTCACTCCACGGGCAGATCGATGGAGCGGAGTTCCGATTCCAGGCGGATCACCGCCTCAGCCCGCCGGGTGGCACGGTCGGCGACGGAGGCGAAGGTGCGGAACGAGCGCCAGCGGGCGTCGCTCTCGGCCTCACCGGCGTCGGCCAGCCGCTGCAGGAGTCGCGAACGCACCGGCCGGCCCGCGAAGGCAGCCGGGACGGCGTCTTCCGTCTCTTCGGTGGCGACGAGCTGCGCGGTCTGGGTGGCGCGCTTCCCCGCCAGGCTGACCACCCGACAGGAGATGCAGCTGCCGCGGCGGGCACGGCGCGGGTCGCGGGGCAGGCCGGTCCACTCCCAGCCGCAGCGGGCGCACGCCGTCGCCTCGCGACCGCACGCCACGCACAGCACCGGGGTGCTCGCGCCTTCTGTGGCGCCGGACCAGGCGCGTGCTCCGCCGCATCGTGGACAGGGGCTTGGCTGGCTCATGCCAGGGATAACGACGCCCACGTCGCCGACCTTTCGGTGGGTCGCGATACCATCGGACCCGCTCGTTCCGAACCCGGGTTTGGGGGTGCTTGCCTTGGCTGACGCACTCGTGCTGGTGGGGACCCGCAAGGGCCTGGTGATCGCCCGCGGCGACGCCTCGCGCCGCTCCTGGGCGCTGGATCCGATGCACTTCGCCAACAAGGAGGTGAGCGCGGTCGCCGTCGACACGCGGCGCTCGACGCCACGCATCCTCTGCGGCGTCAGCTTCGGACACTTCGGCACCACCGTGGCCTACTCCGACGACCTGGGACGCTCCTGGGTGGAGACGGAGACGGCGCCGATTGCGTTTCCTGAGGCGTGCGGGGTCGCACTCGCTCGCATCTGGCAGCTGCATCCCGCGCCGGCGAACCAGCCCGACGTCGTGTATGCGGGCGTCGAGCCGCACGCGCTGTTCCGCTCCGACGACGGCGGTCAGTCGTTCTCGCTGGTACAGGGCCACTGGGACATCCCCGATCGCACCTCGTGGATGCCGGGCGGTGGCGGTGCGTGCCTGCACACAGTGGTCACCCACCCTGACGATCCGCAATGGCTCATGACGGTGATGTCGGCGGGCGGCGTGTACCGCTCGCGCGACGGTGGTGCTTCGTGGGTGCGCGCGAACCGCGGCATCCAGCAGGCGCACGTCCCGGAGGACCAGCGCTTTCCCGAGTTCGGACAGTGCGTGCACAAGGTGGCCATGCACCCCAGCCGTCCGTCGCGGCTGTTCGCCCAGAACCACTTCGGCGTCTATCGCAGCGACGACGCCGGCGACTCGTGGGTGGCCATCGAGGACGGCCTGCCGAGCAACTTCGGCTTCCCCATGGTGGTGCACCCGGAGAACCCTGACGTGCTCTTCAACTTCCCGCTGGAAGCCGACATGAACCGCGTGCCCGTGGGCGGACGCTGCGCCGTGTACCGCAGCACCGACGCGGGTGCGTCGTGGCACCCGATGATCGAAGGCCTGCCCTCCGACATCTACTACGCCGCGGTGCTGCGCGACGCGATGTGCCACGACGGCGGCTCGCCCGCGGGCGTCTACTTCGGGACGCGGGTCGGCGAGGTGTTCGGCTCGGTGGACTCAGGCGAATCTTGGGATGTCGTCGCCACACATCTGCCCGACGTCCTCTCGGTGCGCGCCGCCGTCCTGCAATGAGCGCGCGGCTGGTGGTGCCGTCCTCGCTGCGCTCCAGCGCGGGCGGGGCCAAGGAGGTTGCGGTCGAGGGCGCCACTCTGCGCGCGGTGCTCGACGACCTTGGGGTGCGCATGCCGGGGCTGGAGCGTCGCATCCGCGACGAGCGCGGGCTGCTGCGTCCGCACGTGTTGGTGTTCGTCGACGGGCTCATGGTGCGCAGCGAGTCCGATCTGTCCACCCCCGTGCCTGAGGGATGCGAGGTCCTCATCGCCCCCGCCGTCTCCGGTGGCTGAGTCCCGGTCTACTCCTCGCCGCCGACCACGACGGTCCAGGCTCTTACTCTCCAGCGGGTGACCAGGCCGTTGATCACGTAGGGATCGGACTCGGCGAAGCGCACGGCCGGGGACGCGTCGTCGCCGCGGAAGACGAGGACGGCGCCGTCGGCCGGGTCGGCGAGTGCACCGGCGAGGACGAGCTCACCGCGGTCATGAGCTTCGCGGGCGCGGCGGAGGTGGTCGTCGCGGTACATGCCACGCCGTTCGACGTAGTCGGGGACGACGTCGTAGAGGAGAAGGAAGTAGGCCAAGGTCGTGCTACCTCGTCATGTGGACGCCAGCTCGGCGATGCGGAGCGGCGCGTGCTTGGCGATGGTGTCGTAGTCGCGGTCGGTGTGGAGCAGCTCGGCGTCGGCCTTCATCGCCACCGTCGCGATGACGCAGTCGATCAGCGAGCGGACGGTCGCGCCCGCAGACCGACAACGCCGATACAGCGCGGCGGCGTCCTCGAAGTCGGCGAGCCCGTCGAGGGGCAGCAACGTCTGGCTGAGGACGACGTCGCGCAGCCGATGCATGTGCGCGTCGTCCCGGGCGCCCGCGAGCACCTCCATAACCACCGGCTCAGTGGTGGCCAGCGCCTCGCCGCTCGCCAAGAGCTCGCGAAGTCGAATATGCCCTGGGCTGCCGGTTGCGCGCAGGAACTCCACCCACGCGGAAGTGTCAACCAGGATCATCGCTGCGCCGGTTCTCGCGCATCGCCGCCAGGTCGCCTTCCCACCCGGAGCCCTCGAGCGACAGCGCCTCGGCGGTACTCGACACCTCACCGACGAGCCGTCGCAGGGCCAGGTCGATCGCCTCCCGCTTGGTGCGCAGGTGGTAGCGGCGAATGACCTCGGTGACCAGTTGCTCGTCGACGTCGACGTTCGTCCGTGCCATTGCCGCCAGTCTACACCTTCATACACCACATGGTGTACGGCGGTGTCTCAGCCGCTCCACCTCGATCGCGGCTCGGAGAGGCCGATGCTATGATCCGGGCTCCGCGGCCCCGTGGTGTAGCCTGGCCTAACACGCCACCCTGTCAAGGTGGAGATCGTCGGTTCGAATCCGATCGGGGTCGCCAGCTGAGTGCAGTGCAACAGCGCACGGCAGTGAGCGCCTGTACCCGATACAAGCGAGCGCAGCGAGCGACGTATCGGGGTCACCAGCAACCACTGGATTCGAACCATTGGCGACGCGGTCGCACCCTAGCGGTGGCGATTTGGAGGGTCGATCCTCACGGGCCCGAAGCCCCGCGGGTGGTCATCCGGGTAAATCCGGGGTTGCTCAGGATCGGCTGTTGTCGGCCACTCCTGTCCAGCGTTCCTGTAGAGCCAGGCGCACCTGAGGCAAAGGGCGTAGACGCCCCACGACAACGGATCGGAGAGGATGTGCGCTCCACAGATCACACATGGCTTCCACCAGTGGCCGTCGATCCGCTGTAAGTCCGATCGCTGCCCGCGGGTGTCCTTGGGCGGTAAGTCGGCCGGCCCGTGCTCAGGATAGAGACAGACGACGCTGCCAAGGTTTCCCATCCCACAGTTGATGCACTCCGGGAACCAGCCTTCGTGACCCTGGTGGCTCATCGACGCCTACGAACTCCGCGCAGATAGGGGGAAGAGCGAGCGTACCAGGCACGGGGTTTCGACGAGGAGCTCGCTTGGTTCGACTCCGCCCCCTCTCTCAAGGAGAGTGGCCCGCCTCGCCAGTTCGCCGCCTGGTACCCCGACGTCATTCCATAGGGGTTCGACGGACAACCTACTGGAGTCGCCACGCGTAGGCTGCGGGGCGATGGCTCGACTGCGGCGCAGGCATGACGAGGTTTCGGCGGGGGGAATCGTGGTCAGGCGCGCCCCGTCGGACGCGACGCAGTGGGAGGCGTGTCTGATCCGGGTGCGCGGCGCGTGGAGCCTGCCCAAGGGGAACTTGGACGCAGGGGAGACGCCGGAGCAGGCGGCGCTGCGCGAGATCTCCGAGGAGACCGGACTGCCGCGGGAGGGGCTCAGCATCAGGGCGGAGCTGCCGCCCGCGGAGTACATGTACCGGCGCGATGGGCGGCTGGTCGGGAAGATCGTCCACCACTACCTGGTCGAGGCCGCCGGCGACGCAGAGCTGCACCCGCAGCTCAGCGAGATCGACGCCGCCGAGTGGGTCCCGCTGGACGAAGCGGCGCGCCGGGTGGCCTACCGCGACCTCAAGGCCGCCTTCGCCGAGGCCCAGCGCATCCTCGCGCCGCACAGCGACGGCACCACGGCTTCGTAGAATCGCGCCAGCCATGCAGATCTACGACACGGCCGCCCGGGTGGTGCGCCCGTTCCGGCCGGCCGGGGACCCCGTGTCGATCTACGTCTGCGGCATCACGCCGTACGACGCGGCGCACCTGGGACACGCGTTCACCTATCACGTGTTCGACGTCGTCACCCGGCGCCTCATGGCCGAGGGGCGCAGCGTCCGCAGCATCCGCAACGTCACCGACGTGGACGACGACATCTTCCGCGTCGCCCGCCAGCGCGGAGTGTCGGCAGCGGAGCTGACCCGGGAGCAGGTCGACCGCTTCGACCGCGAGATGGCCGGGATCGACATCCTGCCGGTCACCGCCGCGCCGCTGGCCAGCGGACACGTGCCGCACATGGTCGACTGGATTGCCCGGCTGCAGCGCGAGGACGCCGCCTACGCCAACGACGGCTGGGTGTACTTCGACGTCACCCGGTTCCCCCGGTACGGAGCGCTGAGCCGGCTGACGCGCGAGCAGATGATCGCGCTGAGCCGCGAGCGCGGCGCCGACCCCGACGACCCGCGCAAGCGCGACCCGCTCGACTTCGTCCTGTGGCAGCCGAGCCTGCCCGACGAGTCGGCGTGGGAGTCGCCGTGGGGCAACGGACGTCCCGGCTGGCACATCGAGTGCAGCGTGCTCGCCACCGACCTGCTCGGCGATACCGTCGACCTGCACGGCGGCGGCGACGACTTGGTCTACCCGCACCACGAATCCGAGGTCGCCCAGGTCGAGGCGATCTCGCACCATCCCTTCGTGCGCCACTGGATGCACGTCGCCATGGTCCAGCTCGACGGCGTGAAGATGAGCAAGTCGCTGGGCAACCTGGTGTTCGTCGGCGACTGTCTGCAGCGCTGCGCGCCGGGCTCGCTGCGACTGGCGCTGGCAGCGCATCACTACCGCAGCGCGTGGTCCTTCGAATGGCCGGAGCTCGACGCGGCCGAGGCGCGCCGGCGCAGCTATCTGCAGGCGCTCACCAGCGCACAACCCCTCGATCCCGACGAAGCCGCCGCCCACGAGCGCGACTTCTTCGCCCGACTCGACGACGACCTCGACACCCCCGGAGCGCTGCGCGTCCTCGACCAGCTCGCCGAACGGATGCGCACGGCCCGCGCCACCGCGACCACCGCGACCACCGCAGCCAGCGCGCCCGGCGCCGACGCCGATCCCCTGCTGCGCCGCCTCCTCGGCGTTCTCGGCGCCAACGTCACCGCCGAGCTAGCCGCCCGCTAGCACTCCCCTAAGCTGACCGACCGGTCAGTCCCCAGTCAGGACGGCGCTGCAGGCGCGACAGCCCGCCACGCGCGCAGCAACTCGGCGACGCTCCACGCCTGCCACGGACATCCCCGCGGCGTGTGCGGCGGCGACGCGTCGGCGATCTCCGACACCGAGCCGACCCCCGCATCACGCAGGTGGTCGGCGAGCGGCTCCAGGAACGACCGCACCACCGCCGCGTCGTTGAAGGCACGCAGATGGGCGACGGCGAAGGGGCCGATCAGCCACGGCCACACCGTCCCCTGGTGGTACGCCGCATCGCGATTGCGCAGGTCGCCGAGGTACGCCGACACATACCCGGGTGATCCCGGCGCCAGCGAGCGCAACCCCAGCGAGGTGAGCAGATCGCGCTGCGCCCGCGAGACCACGGCGGCGATGCGCGCGCTGGACAGCGGCGTGTGGTGCAGCGACGCCGCGATCACCGCGTTGGGACGCACCGCGGCGTCGTCCCCGTCGGGGCCGTCCAGCACGTCGAAAAGATACGCGGCAGAAGCGTTCCAGTACCGGCCAAAGCCGGCCGCAACCTGCGCCCGCAGCGCCGGGACCTCTACTCCCGATGGCCCGGCGAGCCCGAGCCGCCCCATCCATTCCGACATGCAGCACAGCGCGTTGTGCCACAGCGCCGAGATCTCCACCGGCTTGCCGATGCGCGGCGTGACCACCCAGCCGTCGACGCGCGCGTCCATCCAGGTGAGTTGCACCCCCGCCTCGCCGGCGCGGAGCAGCCCGTCGGCGGGGTCGACGCCGATGCCGTGCCGCGTGCCGCGGACGTGCCACGCAAGAATGTCGCAGAGCACCGGCCACAGCTCGCGCACCAGCGCGTCGTCGCCGGTTTCCGCCACGTACGACCGCAACGCCTCGACGTACCAGAGCGTCGCGTCCACGGTGTTGTACTCGGGCGCCTCACCCGAGTCGGGAAAGCGATTGGGGATCAGGCCGCCGTCGACATAGCGCGCGAAGCCGCGCAGCAGTCCCGCGGCGACCTCGGGACGGCCGGTGGCCAGCGCCAGTCCCGGCAGGGCGATCATGGTGTCGCGCCCCCAGTCGGTGAACCACGGGAATCCCGCCAGCACCGTCGACTCGCCGGCGCGGGTGGCGACGAACTGGTCGGCGGCGAGCACCAGCCGCGCCACCCACGGCGCCGACGCCACCGGCGCAGCCCGGAGCAGCGCCGCGCTGTGCTCCGCCTCCTCGACCAGCGACGCGGCGGCGTCCTCGGGGCGCACCGAGGGGTCGAGCGAGATGCTCACCGCGACGGTGGTCGAGGGCAGGAGCGGCGTGACCAGCGTGCCCGCGGCGTACAGGTCCTGGACGTCATCCAGGCCGCGCTCGGCCTCGACGCGCATGCGCAGATCGCGGTACCACTCCCCGTCGGGCGTCACCTCGGCGCCGCTAACGCGCACCCAGTACGTCGGCGCTCCGGCGAAGGTCACGGCCAGCCCGCCGGCGACGGCGTCGACCTGGACCAGCTGTCCCGCGCGGCCGACCGCGTGGTAGTCGCGCCAGGTGCACAGCGGGCGTAGCTGGAGCCGCAATGAGGCGCCCGCCACGGTGCGGGTCAGCGTGTAGGTGACGAACGTCGTGTCGGCGCCGCGCTGCATCCAGACGCGCTTCTCCAGCAGGCCGCCGGGGACGGCGTAGCGCCACGTCGGCACCTGACCTTCCAACTCGAAGGACTCTATGTGGATGTGGCCGCGCGGGTCGACCGCACCGCTCGCCCACTCCTGGGTGTGCAGCCAGAGCGGTCCGGCACCGGGCGCGTCGAGCACGGCCTCGGTCATCCCCGCGACCGCCACCATGCGCCCAACCGGGGGCTGGGTGGCGGTCACCAGCAGCGCGTGGTAGCGGCGGGTCAGGGCCCCGGCGACCGTCCCCATGGCGAAGCCGCCGGTGCCGCCGGCCACCAGCCACTCGCGGCGCAGCGCGTCATCGAGGACGCCGCAGACGTCACGGCCAAGGCGGACTGGGTCGGGCATGGTGGACAACACCGCTGGTATATCCTGCCGCCCAGTCGTGATCGGCCGCCGCGTCCCCCAACGTCTTCGCGCGCTCCGGCTGACGGCGGTGCTGCTGGCGACGCTGACGTGCGCCGTCGCCGCCGCCCTGGCCACCGCCGCGCCCGCGCGCGCCGCCCTCCCCGGCCCCGCCAGGCTGCCCGACCTGGGCAACGGCAGGATCTGGGCGGTCGCGGCCAGTCCTGCCGACCCCAAGACGCTGCTCGCCGCGACCGACGCGGGCGTCTATCGCAGCGGGGACGGCGGCACCACCTGGGAGGCGACGTCGCTCAAGGGCACCCGCGCCTGGACGGTCGGCTTCGACGCCCGCGATCCCCACCCCGCCTTCGCCGGCCTCGACCAGAAGGGCGTGTCGCGCAGCGACGACGGTGGCAAGACCTGGGTCGACGCCTCCGAGGGCCTGACCAACCCCGACGCGCGCTGCTTCGGCTTCGGCCTGCAGGGCATCGCCGTGGGGACGCGCAGCGGGGTCGACGTCAGTCCCGACGGCAAGAAGTGGATCACCGCGGGGCTCGACGGCTTCGCGGTGAGCTCGCTCACGGTGGCCGCCAACCAGCCCAAGCTGGTGCTCGTCGCCGGCGTCGACGGCGCGCCCAGCGGGCAGGGCGGGTTCCTCTTCCGCAACACGGGGGGCGGGGTGCAGTGGGAGACGCTGCAGTCGGGGCTGCCCGCGACCGCGGTGGTGTCGAGCGTGTCGGCCGGCGCCCTGCCTTCGGGGGGGCCGCCGCGACCGCTGCTGGCGACGACCAGCAAGGGCACCTTCCACAGCGGCGACGGCGGCAACACCTGGACGTCGAGCAACGGCGTCCCCGACCAGGTCAGCCTCACCGCCAGCGCCTACAGCCCCGGCGATCCCAACCTCGTCTACGCCGGCGCCGACGCGGGCGGGAGCAGCGGCGGCACACTGATGCGCTCCACCGACTCGGGGGCCACCTTCGCCACCGTGGCGGACGCGCTGCCCAGCGGGCAGACCAACGTGTCGGCGCTGGCGGTGATCGCGGGGACGCCGCCGACCGTGATCGTCGGGGTCAACCCGCCCAGCGGCGGCTCGGCGGTGTTCCACGGTCCCGACGCCGTGGCCCCGGCACCCGGGAGCTCGGCGCAGGACACGGCGGGTGCTGCCCTGCCCACCTCCGCGCCGACGCCCAAGCCGACGGCAAAGCCGCCCAGCTCAGCGCACGGGCCACCGCCGCCCGCGGAGTCGACGGGGTTCCGCCACTTCCTCGAGGTCGTCGTCCGCTTCCCCTTCCCGCTCATACTCGAGGTCGCCGCGATCGCGCTCATCGTCTACCTGGTGATGCGCTGGCGGCGCTCGTACCTCGACGTCGAAGGGCCTCCATGACCGAGTTCGCCTCCATCCCCGACACCATCGCGCGGCTCGACGCCACCGGCTACCTGATGGACCAGGACGCCGCGACCATCACCTACCTCGCCGCGCGGATGGAGAAGCCGCTGCTGGTCGAGGGTCCCGCGGGAGTGGGCAAGACGGAGCTGGCACGCGCGGTGTCGGTGGCGCTGGGACGTGAGCTGGTGCGCCTGCAGTGCTACGAGGGGCTCGATGAGGCCAAGGCGCTGTACGAGTGGGAGTACGCCAAGCAGCTGCTCTACACCCAGATCCTGCGCGACAAGATCGGCGAGACCGTCGGCGACGCCGCCACCCTGCACGACGCGGTCGACCGCATCGCCACCCAGGACGACGTCTTCTTCTCCGAGCGCTTCCTGCTGCCGCGGCCGCTGCTGCGCGCGATCCTCTCGGACCAGCCGGTGGTGCTGCTCATCGACGAGATCGACAAGGCCGACGCCGAGTTCGAGGCCTTCCTCCTCGAGGTGCTCAGCGACTTCGCCGTCACCGTCCCCGAGTTGGGGACAATGAAGGCACATACTCAGCCGATCGTGGTGCTCACCTCCAACGCGGCTCGGGAGATGAGCGATGCGCTGCGCCGCCGCTGCCTGCACCTCCACCTCGACTTCCCCGACGAGGAGCGCGAACGGCAGATCATCCGCCGCCGCGTCCCCGGCGCCTCCGACGCCCTGGCCCACCAGGTGGCCTCGGTGGTTGCACGGCTGCGCAAGCTCGGGCTGCGCAAGCTGCCCTCCATCGCCGAGTCCATCGACTGGGCCCGCGCCCTGGTGCTGCTCAACGCCGACAAGCTCGACCCCGACGTGGTGTCCTCGACGCTGTCGCTCGTCCTCAAGTACGAAGGCGACGTGCGCAAGGGCCGGGAGAACCTCGCCGCCCTGCTGAACTGAACGGCGCATGGACGAGCACATCCACCGCTTCGCCGGGGCGCTGCGCCAGGCGGGCATCCGCATCTCGCCGCCGGAGGTGGCCGACGCGCTGATCGCCGCCGGCGCGGTGGACATCGAGGACCGCCCGTCGTTCCGCTCGGCGCTGCGGGCGACGCTGGTCAAGCGCGACTTCGACCTCGACACCTTCGAGCAGCTCTTCGAGCTGTACTTCTCGCCGTACGGCAGCCGGGCCACCGACATCCCGCCCAAGCCGGAGGAGCCCCGCGACCTCCCCCCGCTGCCGCCCGGCGCGCTCGACGAGCTCGGCCCCGAGCTGCAGCGGCTGTGGGACGCGCTGCGCAGCGCCGACGACCTGGAGCTCGCCCTGCTCATCCGCGAGACGGCGCAGCGCGAGGGCGCGGGACGCATCGACACCGTGCTGCAGCAGGGCATGGCGGGACGGCAGATCCTCCAGGGGATGGGCCTGGGCATGGGCAGCGACGCCGCGCTCGACCGCTTCGCCCAGCGGCTGCGCGAGTCGGGGATGTCCGACGAGGACGCGCAGGCCTGGCGCGACGCGGTGCGCGGGCAGCTCGACCGGCTGCGCGCCGCCGTCCGCGGCTTCGTTCGTGCCGAGTACGACAGAAACGAGGGAGCCGTGCGGGAGTCGCGGCGCGCCCGTGAGCTGAGCAGCCGCAGCATCGACGCCATCAGCCCCCGGGAGGCGGCCGACATGTCCCGGTTGGTCGAGCGCCTCGGCCGCAAGCTCGACTCGCTGCCCGAGCTGCGCAAGGCGCCCAAGCGCAAGGGCGCCCTGGACATGCAGCGCACCTGGCGCGCCAACCTGCAGACCGGCGGCATCCCCTTCCGGCTGCGCTGGGAGAAACCGCCCAAGCGACGTCCCCAGGTGGTGGCGCTGTGCGACATCAGCAACTCGGTGCAATCGACGGTCCGGCTGATGCTGCACTTCCTCTACCGCCTGCAGGATCGATTCAGCCGGGTGCGAACCTTCGTCTTCGTCAGCGACTGCACCGAGGTCAGCGACGAGTTCCTCCACTACGACGCCGAGACCGCCATCGCCCACGCCCTGCAGCCCAAGCAGATCGCCTACTACTCGGCGACCAACTACGGGCGCAGCCTGGAGCGCTTCCTCGCCCAGTACGACGACGCGGTGACCTCGCGGACGATCGTCCTGGTCCTCGGCGACGCGCGCGGCAACTACACGCCGCCACGCGCCGACCTGCTGGTCACCGTCAAGGGGCGGGCGCGCCGCGTCCTCTGGTTCAACCCCGAAGGACGGCTCAGCTGGGGGCTCGGCGACTCCTCGATGAACGTCTACCTGCCCCACTGTACCCAGGCGTTCGAGGTGCGCACCCTCGCCCATCTCGAAGCGGCCATCGAGAATCTCGTCGGCGCAGAGGCGCGCTGAGCCTTTCCTTCCCGAACCTTTACAACCTTTGGCCTTGGTGTGCGCGACCCAACGCACCGAACGGCACTACCGTAGCGGCACAGGGGCTTCGTAACAGGGGTAGTTGGAGTGTGGACGTGCCCGCATCCGCGCACGGTGGCAAAGTCGAAAGTCCGGAGGCGCGGCTGACGGAGCTGGGCATCGAGTTGCCCGCAGCGCCGGAGCCGCTCGGGGACTACCCGTCGGTCCGCGTCGTCGGTGACCTGCTCTACACCACGGCCGTCCTGCCGACCTGGAACGGCGAGCTTCGCTACGTCGGCTCGCTGGGGAGCGAGGTGTCTTTGGCCGATGGCGCCGCCGCCGCGCGCCTCTGCGGCCTCAACCTCCTCGCCCTCGCCCGCAAGTACGCCGGGGGGAGCCTGGACAACGTCCGCCAGGTGGTCCAGGTCATCGGCCTGGTCAACAGCGCGCCCGGCTTCGCCCAGCAGTCGAAGGTCATGAACGGCCTGTCCGACCTGCTCTTCGAGGTCTTCGGCGACGCCGGCAAGCACAACCGCACCGCGCTGGCGACGCTCGACCTGCCGCTCAACGCCTCGGTCCAGGCGACCGCGGTGATGCGCATCGACCCGACCAGGGCGACGCTCCGAGGGGAGGTCGGGATGGACGTGAGTGGGACGCTCTCCGAGCGCACCGCCGAGGAGAAGGCCCACTCGGGGACGTAGCGCCGGGAGCGCCGCGCCGAGGCGTGGCGACGCCGCCCGGTAGGCTTACGTCGTCGTGCTCGCTGACGCCGTCTTCCACCTCAGCTACCCGCTCGCCTTCGCGGCGGGGGTGGTGTCGTTCCTCTCGCCGTGCGTCTTTCCGCTCGCCCCCGGATACCTCGCCTTCCTGAGCGGCCAGGCCGGCCAGGCGGAGCTCGACGACCCGCCGCCGCGCCCCGGTCCCGGCGCGATGCTCGCCGAGGGCGGCAACATCGTGGCGACCGCCGGTGCGGTGGCGGCTCCTACCGCGCGGACCGCCCGCGTCCCGTTGATGCTCAACGGCGTCGCCTTCGTGCTCGGCTTCAGCGCCGTGTTCATCGCCTTCTTCTATGTGCTGCGGGCGCTCAACGTCAGCCTGCTGCTCGAACACCAGAACATCGTCAACGACGTCGCCGGCGCCCTCATCATCGTGCTCGCCCTGCAGACCCTCGGCGTGCTGCGCTGGACGCCGCTGATGCGCGACCGTCGCGTCCACGCGCTACCGCGGTCGCGCGGCCTCCTCCCGGCGTTCCTGCTCGGCGTCACCTTCGCGGCGGGATGGACGCCGTGCATCGGCCCGCAGCTCACCGCGATCCTGGCCGTCGCCGCGCAGGGCGACTTCACCGGGCTCCCCGTGATGCTCGCCTACTGCCTCGGACTCGCGGTGCCGTTCCTGGCCATCGCGGCTCTCGCCGACCGGTTGCAGGGCGCCATCCGCGCCATCAACCGCCACATGGGGGTGGTCAACGTCGTTGCCGGTGCGCTGCTGCTGGTCTTCGGCTTCCTGCTGCTGACCAACCAGTTCACCTTCTTCAACCGCTTCAGCCCGCAGTCCCCCTTCGACCTATGACCGAGCCGGCCCCGGTGCGCGTCCTCGACCTGCGCGGCGTCTCCTGCCCGCTCAACTACGTGAAGACGCGGGTCGCCCTGGAGAAGGTCGAGCCGGGTGAGTGGCTCGAGGTCTGGCTCGATCACGGCGAGCCCGAGGAGAACGTGCCCCGCTCCTGCGAGGAGGACGGCTTCCCCGTGCGCAGCGCCGGCGACGGCGACGGCTACGCGCGGCTGCTGGTGTCGCGCGTCACCTAGCCGGCGAGCGGCAGGCGGACCGACACCGTCGTCCCCCGTCCCTCCTCGCTCTGCAGGGCCACCTCGCCGCCCTGCGCGGTGACCAGGCCGAGCACGATGGAGAGACCCAGGCCGCTGCCACCCTCCTCGCGGGCGCGCGTCTTCTCACCGCGGTAGAAGCGCTCGAAGACGTGGGGCAGGTCGGCGGCGGGGATGCCGGGGCCGTCGTCGTGGATGCTGAAGAGTCCGTCCGT
>Ga0307479_10000739_pt1 | contig 29604 bp, 33 predicted proteins | sample atmos_gasesECM4C_FD_203743 | JGI IMG/M metagenome (GOLD analysis project Ga0307479, IMG submission 203743) | Hardwood forest soil microbial communities from Morgan-Monroe State Forest, Indiana, United States - atmos_gasesECM4C_515 | ecosystem: Environmental > Terrestrial > Soil > Temperate...
GCGGCCTGGATCAAGAGATTGCAACGCTCCGATCGCTGCCAGATGTCTCCGTGGTCGAACCGCCCTTCAACCTCGGTCATCAGCGCGCCATCGTCTATGGCATCCGCACCACGGCGCCGCAAATGTCAGACAGCGACCTGATCGTGACGCTGGATGCCGACGGCGAGGATCGGCCTGAGGATCTGCCCCGTCTGCTCGAACCACTGCTGAAGGACGCCGCAGACTCCCGCCGCGTGGTGCTGGCTCGACGGACCCGGCGGCGAGAGACTCCCGGTTTCAAGGCGCTCTACCTGTCCTTCAAACTGCTGTTTCGAATCCTCACCGGGCTCGCGGTCCGCACCGGCAACTACGCCGCCTACCACGCCTGGCTCGCCCGCCACGTCCTGCTCCACCCCTACTTCGATCTGTGTTACTCGTCGTCGCTCGTCAGCCTGAACCTTCCGATCAGCTTTGTTCCCTGCGAGCGCGGCATCCGATACGCCGGACGATCCCGCATGAATCTCCAGAAGCTCTTCATTCATGGCCTGCGGATGCTGATGCCATTCACCGATCGCATCGCGATTCGCGCGCTGATCGCCTTTTCCTTGATTTTTGGCGCCGGCATCGCCTTATCGCTGACGGTGGTGTCGATTCGCCTCTTCAGCCATGCCGCCATCCCCGGCTGGGCAACCTCCACCCTGCTCCTCATCCTCACCCTGTCGTTCACCGCCGTCGGCAATTTCGTCCTCCTGTTTGCGGTCTTCTCCCAATCGCGCGGAATTTCACTCGCCAACCTGGAGCACAACGCTCGTGAACAGCCTCGAAGCGCATCTGCGTCGGCAGATTGAGCATTCGCGCCACTTCTTCTGGCACCGCCTGCGCTGGCGGGCGGTGGCCTCACACCTGCCGCCCGGCCGGCCCTTCCGGCTGCTGGATATCGGTGCCGGAGCTGGGCTGCTCGGCGTCTTCCTCCTGCGCGACTTTCCAAACGCCCGCTATCTGTTTGTCGAGCCGATCGAATCCCTGCAGCGATCGTTGGAGGCATCCTATGGCGTCGCCGCCAACGCCGGCCGGCTCTCGTCCTACGACGGCATCGAGTACGTGGCGCTCCTCGACGTGCTGGAGCACCAGGCGGATGACCGCCGATTCCTGGTGGACCTGGTCGAGCGGATGACGCCGGGCGCGAGCCTGATCATCACGGTGCCGGCGCTGACGACATTGTGGTCGGGATGGGACGTCGCCCTCGGCCACCACCGGCGCTACGACCGGCCCGCGCTGCACCGGGCGATCGAGGGGTTACCGGTGCGCGTCCTCGAAATGAGCTACCTCTTCCCGGAGATGATCCCCCTCGCGCTCCTTCGCAAGCGGTTGAGAACGGCGACGCCAAATGGCCACGCCAACGAGGAATCGGCGGCCTTTCCGGACCTGCCGCGGCTGCTCAACGATGGCCTCTACGCGGTCGGGCGCTGCTCGCTCGCGCTCCGCCGATACGCGCCGACCGGCAGCTCCCTGTTGACGGTGCTTCGCAGGACCTGAGTCCTCCCGCGGCGCGCGCTACCGATCCAGCACGATGCGGCCCGGCGCGAGCGAGACATACGGCACGGCCGGGCGCGGGTCGGATCGCAATCCGATGCGTGGATCGAGCTGCGATCCGAATCGCAGGGTGATGGCCGGCTGCGAGGGGCCGAGGATGGCGAACAGGTCGGCTCGTCCGGTTCGCTCGTAGCGCGGTAGTTCGACGTAGACGGCGTTGGCTTCGAAGCCGGCCTGCACCTGGTCGCGAGGGACGGACTGGTAGGCGAGCTGCGCCGCCTGGTCGCGCGCCCCCTGCCAGGCCAGGTAGTCCTGTTCGCCGACGACATACAAAGCCAACCCGCCGATCAGCGCGAGCGCCGCCCAGCTCCGGGCCAGGGGTTGGCGCAACGCGCCGGTCCCAACGGCCGCCACCACCGGGATCAGCGGCGCCACCACTGGCAGGAAGTAGCGGTCGTAGATGAACACCTGCACCGCTAGCAGCGGAAGAAACTGCGACGCGCTGACCAGCAGCAGGAGGACCGCATCGCGCGGCATCGCCGTCGGCGTCCACCAGCGTCGACGCACGATGAACAACATCGCGAACGTGATGATGGCGGCGATCTCAACCGCTTGAAAGACCGGACCCGGGAAGATCGGCGGCTTGGATCCGGGCAGGATGGCGGTGAACCCGAGCGGTGAAAAGACGTTGCCGGGAAAGATCATCCCGAAGCGAGCCAGGTCGACCAGGCAGCCGATGGCGCCAAGCACACCCAGGGCGGCGCAGCTGATCGACCATGCGCTCTCGCGGCCAGCGGTTCGAGGACGGAAGGCGAGCGCGGCGCCGAAGGGGATCAGGCCCAGGCCCAGCATGGCGGCGAGCGGAAACAACGCGTGGTCGACGTGCACCTGAAAAAGATCCGTGGGGGCATAGAGCGGCTGGCGGACCAGCAGCCGCCCGGCCGCGGCCACCGTCGCGAAGGGAATCAGCCAGCTGGCCAACAGCGCTGCCGTGTCGGTTCGCACCCAGGCGTGACGCCTCCCGATGACGACCCCCAGGGTTACCGCCGGAATCAAGGCGAGACCAACCTGCCGTTCGAGCGCTGCCAGCACCAGCAGCACCACGCACAGCCAGCGCCGGCGCCCATCAGCGGCCCAGGTCACGCTGGTCAGCGCCACCGCCATCACGACGCCGGTAAAGATGTTGTCCGTCATGAAGGTCGTGGCGTTGCCCATGAAGAGCGGCATCGCCAGCAGCGTGGTGCCGGCCACCGCCGCCCAGAATCGATCGGCGCCCAATCGCCGCGCCAGCACGAAGCTGATCCATGCGGTCAGGGCCACCACGGGGACGACGCTCAGCCGGAGCAACCGGGGATCCGGATGCCCGAGGCTGAAGGCAGCACCCCACAACACCTGCGGCAATGCCAGCGCCGTGCTCTCGGGAAAGATCCGCAGGCCGTGCCCGGCGACCAGCTGCTGGACCGACCAGGCGTACATCCAATCGTCGTTGAACGCAAGCGGCGGCGATAGGTCGAAGATGACCAGCGCGATCAGGGCGGCCACGGCGAGGCCGAAGACCGCGACGACCCCCAGCGGGATGGGGAGCTGGAGGGGACCCACCCGCCGCACGGCTGCCGGGCTGGCGTCGGGCCGGACCATCTCCAGAGAAATGGGCCCGGGAGGCCGATCTTGCACGCGAACCGCTTGCTGGTCGCCTGCAAGGCTCCCCCGCCGCCGCCCGTTTGAAGCGATGTCATTGTGAGGGTACGAGCGTGAGCTGGTGGGCCACCCGCCGGGTGACCGTGACGGGAGGCCGCGGATTCCTGGGACGGCGGGTGACGGCTTTGGTGCGCGAGCAGCATCCCGCCGACCTCTTCACCTTTTCCAGCCGGGAGTACGACCTGACGCGACAGACCGAAGTGGCGCGGCTCTATGCCGAGCAGCGGCCGGACGTGCTCATCCATCTCGCCGCGCGAGTTGGCGGGATCGGCGCCAATCGGGAGAACCCCGGGCGGTTTTTTTACGAGAACGCCATCATGGGCATCGAGCTGATGGACCAGGCTCGCCGGAACGGCGTAGAGAAATTCGTGCAACTCGGAACGGTGTGCGCCTACCCCAAGTTCTCGAAGGTGCCGTTCTCGGAGGATGCCATCTGGGAGGGGTACCCGGAAGAGACGAATGCGCCCTACGGCATCGCCAAGAAGGCCTTACTCGTGCAGGCCCAGGCGTACCGGCAGCAGTACGGGCTCAACGCGATCTTCCTCATCCCCACCAATCTGTACGGCCCCGGCGATAACTTCGACCCCGATTCGTCGCACGTCATCCCCGCACTGATTCGGAAATGCGCCGAGGCACGCAAGCAGAAGCTGCCCAGCATCACCGTCTGGGGCAGCGGGCGCCCGACCAGGGAATTCCTCTACGTGGACGACGCGGCGCGGGCCATCGTGCTCGCCACCGAACATTACAACCGGCCGGAGCCGGTCAACATCGGATCCGCCGAGGAGATCTCGATCCGCGAGCTCGTCGACCGCATCATCAGCGAAACGAAGTTTCAGGGCCAGGTGCTCTGGGACGCGAGCAAGCCCGATGGTCAGCCGCGGCGAAAGCTCAACGTCGAGCGGGCGCAGCGCGAATTTGGTTTTCGGGCCATGGTGCCATTCGCAGAAGGCCTACGCCGTACGGTCGAGTGGTATCTCGCCTCTGACGTCGGAGACGCGAGCCGGGCTGCCTGACATCGGTCCGACGAGAACGGCGATAACGAACGCCGCCTCGCCAATCAGGAGCAGCGGCCCGAGAATCCCGGCTTCCCAGTAGAAGGTCGCCAGCAGGACGGCGTAGCCGGCCATCAGGATCCGGCGTGGCCAGCGGTCCAGCGGTGCGTGCAGCGCGATCCCGCCGGCAAGCAGCAGCGTGGCCAGATCCTGCCAGTGAAGATAGGGCGTCACGAGCAGCGATCCGATCAGCGCGCACGCGACCGGGAGGGCGACGCCCTCGGTCCGCCGCCGGTAGGCGGCGGCGACCGTCAATAGCACCGCCAGGCCACTGGCGAGGATGGTGACCGCGCCGTGGCCGAGCGCGCCCGCCAGCGTGAACTGGGTGGGAACCAGGAATTGCGGCGCCACGGCGGCCGCGCCTAAGAGGCGGGTGGCGTACTCGTGCAGGCCGTCGAGGCCAGTCGTCAGCACGGCCACGGCGGCGATCACCGCCAGCCCGGCGCCGCTGATCACCACCGTACGCCATCGTCCGACCACCAGCAGCACGACCGGGAGCAGGATCGCTACCTGGGGTTTGAAGACCAGCGCCAGCAGAAGCAGGCCGGCCGGAAGCTCGCGGCCGCGGGCGAGGAACCACCAGGCGGCCGCGATGGCGGCCAGCTCCACGATCAGGACCTGGCCGAGAATCACCGCATAGACGACCGGGAAAACCGCCAGCATCGCCGCCAGTGCGGTCCAGCGGGCCAGGCGCGACTCGCTGGGCGCGATCAGCCGCCAGGCCATCAGGGTGAGTCCCACCAGCAGCGCCATCCAGCAGCCGAGCGCCACCGGCAATGGCAGCAGCGTGAAGGGTGTCACCACCCAGGCCAGCGGCGGCGGATAGATCATGGGAAACCAGGGGATCACGTCGGAGCCTCCGTAGCGGAGCCATTCCTGGCGCTGCGCCGCCAGGTCGTAGAGGTGGTTCCATCCATGGTGAAGGCCGAGCTGGGCGTAGAGGTAATAGTTGCCGAAGTCCGAAAAGCCCGGATACTGGAGGATGAATTTGCCTGCGCCTCCAATGGTGACGCGCAGCTGGTTGACCGCCAGCCCGACCAACAGGACGAAGGCGAGGATCCGTCGGTAAGACCCCAGCGCTCGCATGCCTAGGCGGCCATCGATGCGGCGCTCGATGCGTGGCGGGCAACCACGAACTGGTTGACCTGCGGCACCGCGACCACCAGGCCGGTCAGCGGGCTGCGGCGCAGGGCGGCATGCGCCAGCCGGCCGGGCCCGCCGAGGTAGAGAGCCGCCCGGTCGATGAGGAAGCCGACCGTGCAATTCCAGGCAACCGGCCGGCGGACAGCCACCTCGAACCCCGCCGCCGCAAAACAGCGGGTGAGCGTCGCCGGGCTGAAGAACTGGAGGTGCTCACCGGCGGTCTTGTAACCGAACCAGCGCCGGCCGCTCAGCCGGGCCACGACGCTGCCGGCATTGGGCACGGTCGCCGCGACGACGCCTCCCTCGGCGAGGAGCTCGGTCGCCCGGCGGAGAGCCGCGACCGGATCCGCCAGATGTTCGAGCACATCCCAGAAGGTGATCACGTCGATGCTATGCGCCGGGATGTCGGCATCGTCGATGGTGCGTCCTGCGAGGCGCAAGCCGGCGGCCAGGGCCTGCTCGCGGGCCGGTGATGGGTCGACCCCAACGGGATCCCAGCCCCTCTCGCGGGCGACCAGCAGGAAGTCGCCGGTGGCGCATCCCACGTCGAGCAGTCGGCCGGGGCGGTGCAGCCGCGCCAGACGGTCGAGGTGAGTTGTGAACATCCGGCGCCGGGCTGGAATCAGGGCCGCGTAGTCGCTGAATCCGACCGGTCCGTGGCCGCCTTCGTAGTAGCTTCGGTCGTAGATGGCGGCGAGGACGCTCTCGGACGGGGTCGGCGAGACGAAGCGCTGGCCGCATCGGCGGCAGCGAACCACCTGGAGCCGGTTCTGTTCCACCACCTTCTCCTGCTCCACCCCCCGGCAGACGGGACAGGGTTGCCGCTCGTAGCTCAGCGCCATTTGCGCACCCAGCCGCGAAGCTTGAACTTGCGGAAGGCAACGATCGACATCGCGATCAGCAGCAGGCCGTGACGCACGACCCGCACTTTGGTGACGCCGCTCCGCCGTCGCCGATATCGCACCGGAACATCGAGGATGCGCAAGCCGAGGCGCGCGGCGCCGAAGAGCAGATCGAAGTCGCCAAAGGGATCGAAGTCACCAAACTCGGCGCGGCCAGCGCGAATCCGCTGGTACGCGTCCCGACGCAGCGCCTTGGTCCCGCACAGGGTGTCGCGGATCCGCTGGCCGAGCATCCAGGTGAACAGCGCGCTGAACAGTTTGTTGCCCAGGTAATTGACGAACTTCATCGCCCGCTCTTCCATCGGATAGAGAAGGCGGCTGCCGTTGAGAAAGTCGGCCTTATCGCTCGCGATCGCGTGGAAGAAGCGGGGCAGGTCCTCCGGCGGGACGGTGAGGTCGGCGTCGAGAATCATCAACACCTCCCCCTGGGCCGCGTCGAAGCCCTTGCGGACCGCGTCGCCCTTGCCGAGTCTGAGCATGGCGACCGGCGCGTCCGGCGCCACGCTTGCGGGATCGGGATAGGGCGACGCGGGAACCTGGTGCAGTAGTCGGATGTCTTTTCCCCCGGCAAACCGGCGACGCATCGCCTCGATCCGCTCGACGGTCCCGTCAGTCGACGCGCCGTCGACGAACAGGATCTCGGTGTGCGAGCCCATGACCGGCATGCGCGTGACCGCCGCCTCGATGTTGCCCACCTCGTTGCGGCAGGGAATGATGACGCTGCAGCTCAATGGCCAGACCCTGGGACGTGGCCGCATCGGACGCGCGACGATGACGTTGACCGTGTTGAGATACCCGAGCAATGGTGCCCTGTGCACCGCATCCGCGAGCGCGTGAAACCCGGGCAGGAGGGCGGGGAGCAGCAGTCCGCTGTGGACACGCTCGACCTCGAAATCGGCGAGCCTGAGCAGACCGACGGCGTCGACCGGTCCGATCCAGTTTTGGCGCGCCGGCGGCATGGTGAGGCCGAGCCGCTGGGCGATGCGCAGTACGGCTTCCAGCGCCGGGTTATGAAAGGTGAGGATCAGTCGCGTGTCATCGGTGCTGACCGCGTGCAGCCGCTCGAGCATGGCGCTGATGTCGAGCAGCTCGCCGATCAGGTCCGAGGCGACGATGAAATCGAAGCGGCGCTCACCGTCGAGCGCTTCGGCATCCTGGACCTCGAACGTCAGGCCTGTGTACTTGACCCGACTGATCTCCACCATGGCGGGACTCAGATCGACGCCGACCCCGACCGACGGCGCCAGCGCGCTGAGCAAATTGCCGGTTCCGCAGCCGAGCTCGAGCACGGATCGCCCGGCGGGGATCAGGCTCCGTAAGCGAACTTCGAGATAGTCGTGATAACGGCGGTTGCGCCGGTACCAGCCATCGCGCCGTTCGGCGAGCCGGTCGTAGTGGCCCCGCACCTGGGCTTTGAACTCGCGGTCGCCGGCCCGATCGAGGTCGGGCAGGGCAGGCTGACGCCAATCGTGGAGGGCGTCCACACGCGAATAACCCTTGCGTCCGAAGAAGTTTGCGAGCGGGCGTCAGGGGGTGTCGAGCACCCGGCTCAAGTCACGGACGCGTGTGCCGATGTCGTCCCGCAGCCGGCGCACCTGATCGAGAGGCTGACCCGCCGGGTCCGGCAGGTCCCAGTCGATGTACCGCTTCCCAGGAATGAACGGGCATTCGTCTCCGCAACCCATGGTGACGACCACATCCGCCCAGTGGGCCAGGTCGTCGGTCAGTTTCTGCGGCTGGTGCCCGGCGACGTCGATGCCGAGCTCGCGCATCGCCTCCACCACCACCGGGTGCACCTGGGTGGCGGGACGCGTGCCGGCCGAGCGCGCCTCGTGCCGCCCGTCGACCTCCCGACTGAAGAGCGCCTCGCTCATCTGCGACCGTCCGGCGTTCTGTTTGCAAACGAAGAGCACGCGCGCCACGGCGGCCTAAACGAGCACGTCCAGCAGCGCGCGGGTCTTCGATTCGAGATGGCGATTCAACCGGTAGTAGGCCCAGATGCCTTCCTTCGTCACCTCGACCAGGCCGGCCTCGCGCAGCTTCGCCATGTGGTGCGAGATGGTGGGCTGGCTCAGGTCAAAAGCAGCGGTGAAATCGCAGATGCACACCGGCTGCACCGAGCGCTTCAGCACCCCGATCATCTGCAGCCGGGTGGGATCGGCAAGCGCCTTGAGCACCTCGACCGATGCATCGACCCTGGTCAGGTTGAGCGGAATCGACGGCGGGCAGCAAACCCCTTTGACGCGTTCGGTGACGGCCGCCTTCACAGTCAACAGCCTACCACTTCCATTGACAAATGTCTATGGGTTTGCTAGCATCCCATCGACAGCCATCAATCCGTTGCTGAGGAGGTGACCATGGACACGATTCGGGAATCGGTTCGGGCGAAGTACGCGGAGACGGCGATCAAGCTGCGCGAGAGCGGCAGTTGCTGCGACGAAAGCTGTTGCGGCGGGTCGGACGCGATCAGCGGCCCGATCGGCGAAGAGGAGTACTCGAAAGCTGAAGTCGCCGACCTCGGACTCTCCCTCGGCGCCAGCCTCGGATGCGGCAATCCGACGGCGCTCGCCCAATTGCACGCCGGTGAGGTCGTGCTGGACCTCGGCAGTGGGGCCGGTCTCGACGTCCTGCTCTCCGCGCGCCGGGTGTCGCCGGGCGGCCACGCCTACGGCCTGGACATGACTGATGAAATGCTGGCGCTGGCCAACGAGAACCGGGCGAAAGCGGGCGTCCAGAACGCCACCTTCCTCAAGGGCACCATCGAAGCGATCCCATTACCCGACGCTACGGTCGACGTCGTGATCTCCAATTGCGTCATCAACCTCGCCGCGGACAAGACGGCAGTCTTAAAAGAGGCGTTCCGCGTCCTCAAGGCCGGCGGGCGGTTCGCCGTCTCGGACATGGTCGAGGTGGAACCGTTGCCCCCGCAGGTCAAGTCGGCGATGGACGCCTGGGCCGGATGCGTGGCCGGCACCATCCCCGTCGATGCCTACCGCGCCGCCATCGTCGACGCCGGCTTCGATGCCGTCGACGTCGAGATCACCAACATCTTCGGGCCCGGCGAAGCCGGCTTGCCGGAGGGTTCCGGAAAAATCGCAAGCGCGTTCATCCGCGCCACCAAACCCGCTACCGTCCCCGCCGCGTAAATGAAAAAAGACCCGGGCACTCGCCCGGGCCTTTTGGATTCTGGGTTAGTGAGTCGTTAGGCGACGCGCACCCGCGAGGCCCGCGGCCCCTTGGGAGCTGATGCTTCGACGTCGAAGCTGACCTTCTGCCCCTCCTGCAACCCCTCGAACGAGCCCTCGACGGACGACCGATGGAAGAAGTATTCCTTGCCGTCCTCCCCGCTCAAGAATCCGAATCCGCGATCCATCACCAGTCGCTTGATCGTACCGTTCTGCGCCACGTCTGTCGCTAGCTCCTTCGCAAAGTTATCCCCGATCCGCTTGCGTATTCCGGGCGTGCCATGACCGGGCTGAACCCGCCCGTTGTCCAGCATATCACGGGTGCTATTGCGACAGCCAAAACTGCCGGTGGCGACGCGCCCCAGGCGACCGCCCGCGGGTTCGACGGCTCGGTAACGGCACCGGCACAGTGCTGCGCCGGATCGCAAGATCGCCAGACCTCTAACCTGGCCTTAATACTCCAGCGCTACAACGGAGCCAAGCAGGATGTGACTCAACAATGGATGCTACCGGGCAGTTTGAAGCGCTCGTTCCGCAACCGCTCGACGCCAATGGCATCAGCCGGCGCCGCGACCTGGAAGACATCCACGAAGACCTGCTCCTGACCGTCCTCGAGCTCGAAGAGGAGTGGCTGCTCGACGACCGGATCGCCTACGCGGTGCGCCACCTCGACGCCGCCGCCTGAGCCGCTGCTCACCATCGGTCCGCCGCGAGATTGGGCAAATTCCCGGGAAATTCGCACGCTTTTTACGCCATGCCCGTTTGGACCCCACGACAGGGCCGCCGAGCCGGCTCAAATACCCAACGGAGGACACGATGGCGAAAACGCAAAAATGGACCGCTTCGACGTTCGTGAGCACGGTGCATGAGAACCTGGTCAAGAAGGGCTACAAGGTCAAGAAGTCAGACCTCAACTGGGCCGTCCAGGATACCTTCGAGGCCGCGGTCGCGGCCGGTGCCCGCGGTCTGCGGGTGCGCTTCCCGCAGATCGGTGCTCTCGCCTGGCGCGAGGTCAAGGCCCGCAAAGCTGGGAAAGGCACCAATCCCTTCACTGGCGAGGCGATCATGCTGAAGGCCCGGCCGGCGTCGCGCAAGCCGCGCTGGTCGTTCCCCAAGGCCGTTCGCGAGGCCTACGGCCGCCAGTTCCGCAAGGCCGCCTAACTTCGCATCGCCGATTCCGGGGCGCCGCGGCGGAGATGCCGGCGGCGCCCCGGCGCGACTCACAGCAGCTTTCTTGACACGGTTCTGAATTCCCCTGACTATGAGGGGGAAGATGCGTCGAAACCTGATAGCCGGACTACTGATTGCTATCGGCCTGGCGTTGATGGCCACCTCCCTGCCGGTCCTGGGAATCGTTCACCTGGGCACCTCGGAGGTGGCGACTCAGACCCAGTTCATCCCCGCGCTGGGCGATCCGCTTTCTCCGCCTCATCAGCACCCGAAGTTCCTTCCCGGCACCGGCAGCACCGGCGCCGGGCCCAGCCAGGTGGTGGCCTACCTATCGATTCCGAAGCTCGGTATCAAGAACGCCCCCATCTTCGATCGCGGGGTCGATCGCGGCGGCAACATGCTGATCGCCAAGGGATATGCCGTCACCCACTACAGCAACTCCTCCGCGATCGGCAGCGGCAACGCAGTCCTCTACGGCCATGACGACATCGAGGGCAGCGTATTCGGCCGGCTGAAGGACCTCAAAGTCGGCGACGAGGTCGATGTCACCGCTGCGGGCGGATCGCCGGCCGCCTATCACGTCACCGGCCGAAGCATCGTGGCGCCGACCGCTGTCCAGATCCTCCAGCCGACCAACGACGTCCGATTGACCCTGTTTACCTGCTGGCCCAACTGGGTCGACAACCAGCGCGTCGTTGTGACCGCGACCCCGGCGACCGCCTAATGGTTGGTGGCCTGATCTTCGGGCGGCGCCTGAAAATACTTCAGTAACTCTTCGAGCGCCTTGGCGGCCTCCGGATCCCGGAGCAGGCGTTCCTGCATCTCCTGCACCTGCTTGACCAGCTCCTTCGCCTGCGCCTCTTGCGCGACCTGGAGCAGGACCGGTTGGCTCGCCGCCGACACGATCATCTGCAGCTGCTGGCGGAGCATCTCCACGCCCTGGCAGCCCAGGCAAGTCCCGGCATTGTTGCAGTGGCACAGCTGCAGGCGGAGGTTATCCAGCTCACGCTGCATCGGCGAGAGGTCGATTGGGCGGCTCACGTTTCAAGCTTAGCGCGAGCTGCCGGGAACTTTTCAGCGCGATCACCGTCCCAGAGGCGAGGTGACGTTCATGGCATCCAATCGTGTTGTCGGCGCGATGGCCCTGTTCGGCGTCGTCGGTCTGCTGGCCGCCTGCGGCACGGCCTCGACCACCAGCGGCTCGCCAAGCCAGATCAGCGGCGGGCTCGCCCAGGTAAGCTCAGCGGATTCGGTCCACAACCCGGCCTCCGTCGACAAGGCGGCCTTTGGCAGCGGGAACTCGGCGCAAACGTCGACCACGAATCCAATCCTCCAGGCGCAGGGCGATCGAAAGATCATCCAGAACGCCAGCATGGGGATCCAGATCAAATCGGGGTCGTTTTGGGATTCGTACAACCAGGCGGTCGCGATCGCGAACCGCTACAACGGGTTTCTCACCAGCTCACAGGTCGGCGATCCTTCGAGCCAGGAGGTCGAGGCTGGAACGGTCGTCGTCAGCGTTCCGGCAGCGAGCTACTCCGACGCGCTGAGCGCGCTTCGCCAGCTCGGCAAACCGACCCAGCTTCAGGTCACCACCCAGGACGTGAGCGGCGAGTACGTCGATCTCCAGGCCCGCTTGAAGAATCAGCAGGCGCAGCAAGCGATCTTGCTCGGCCTGATGCAGCGCGCCCAAACGATCCAGGACAGCATCACGGTGCAGAACCAGCTCTCGAGCGTGACCGGCGAGATCGAGCAAATCACGGGGCGGATGCGATTCCTCGACCAGCAAACCATCTACTCGACGATCAGCCTGCATCTGTTCACGGTGGCACCGGCGCCGCAGCAACCAGGTCTGTGGGACCGGAGCGGCCTCGGAACGTCATTCGGGACGGCCGGCCAGGCGTTTGTCGCGGTGGTCGGCGGAATGCTGGTCGTCGCCGGCTTCCTGCTGCCCTTCCTGCTCTTGATCGCCCTGGCCCTGGGTGTCTGGCGGCTGTTGCCAGCGTCGATGCGGCCGGCCTTGCGACGACCGACCTCAGTGTGACGCGTCGACCCGGCTGAAGCGATCGTTGAGGAAGCGCCGGTGCGCCAGCAAGCGGTCCATGTCGGCGTGATGGACGACCTCGGCAACCCGTCGCATCTGGGCGTCGAGCAGGTCGAGCTGGTCGACCAGCACCTGCAGCGGCGTCCAGCCGTAGCTCGCCGGCCGCGACGACACGAAGTCCGAAGGCAGGCGCAGGTAGGTGTCGACCGCCGTCGGTAAGTACTCACGGGCCGTCCGGTCGATCAGATACAGCTCGAGCGAGCCCGTCGGCAGGCACTCGAGGCGGGGCAGGATCTCGGAACGGATGGTGAGCTCGATCCGCTGGATCCGGAGCATCGCCTCGGGCGGCACCCGCCCGCTGACGGCGCTGATCTCGTGCCGGAGCGCCTTGACGACATCTTTGGGGTCGTAGCCGTAGCGGCGAACCGCGGGATTCGTTGGAACGGCCGCAGCTCCCAGCAGGTAGAAGCCGACGACCAACAACGCGCCGGCGGGTCCGACTGGATCGGCGAGCGCCAGCCCGGCCCCCACGAGCGCCAGGCCCGTGCCCGCCAGGTGTCGACGGCTGGTCAGGTAGCGCGTGATGCGGCGCAGCAGCATGCTTCCCTCAGCATCCTCTTCATACCCGATTTTCCGCCAGCCGCAACGTGCTCGTAGGCTTAAGGCGTGCAAACGATCGCGATCGACGGCCGCATGTACCTCAACGGTCAGCGGATCTGGGCGAGCTCGGGGTCGACCTTCGACGCCATCGATCCCGCCACCGGACAGGTGTTCACCGCGGTAGCGCTGGCGGACAGACGCGACGTCGATGCGGCCGTGGCAGCGGCCCGGGGCGCAGGCGAGGCCGGCTGGGCCGGTCTCCCGCCCGTGCGGCGGGTCCGCATCCTGAACCGGATGGCCGCCCTGTTGCGGGAGCAGCGGGTCGAATTCGCCCAACTCGAAAGCCTGGACGTGGGCAAGCCGCTCCGCCAGGCCGAGGACGATGTCGCGGCTGCCGCCGGCTACTTCGAATTCTTCGCCGGGGTCGCCGACAAGGTCTTCGGCTCGAGCATCCCCCTCGGCGCCGGCTTCGTCGACTTCACCCTGCGCGAGCCGCTGGGCGTGTCTGCTCAGATCGTGCCCTGGAATTACCCGCTGCGTCTCGCCTCCCGGGGAATCGCCCCGGCGCTCGCCTGCGGCAATGCCGTGGTCGCCAAACCGGCCGCCGAAGCGGGACTCAGCATCGTGCGACTGGCCGAGCTGGCCACGAAGGCCGGCGTTCCGCCGGGTGTCTTCAACGTCGTCACCGGCGGACGCGAAACGGGGGCCGCGCTCGCGGCGCATCCCGGCATCGACCACATCACCTTCACCGGTTCGGTTCCGACCGGGATCGCCATCATGAAGGCGGCCGCCGACAACGTCGTGCCTGTCACCCTCGAGCTGGGCGGCAAGTCAGCCAATATCGTCTTCGCCGATGCCGACCTGGAGCGGGCCGCGGCGTCCGCCGCCACGACGCTGATGCAGAACTCGGCACAGACCTGCACGGCGCCGACCCGGCTGCTGCTCGAGAGCGCCGCGCACGACCGCTTCGTCGAGCTGCTGGCGCAGCGGATTCGGTCGATTCGCCTGGGTCCCGGTCTCGACAACCCCGATATGGGCCCGGTCGTGAGTGAGCGGCAGATGCAGCGCGTGTTGGGCTTCCTCGAAGGCGGCGTCAAAGACGGGGCGACCGCCATCACCGGCGGGGGCCGCTCTCGGGCGCCCGAGCTCGCCAATGGCTACTTCATCGAACCCACCCTGCTGGACGGGGTGCCACGCGGCTCCACGCTCGAGCAGGAGGAAATCTTTGGTCCCGTCCTCACCGTCACCACCTTCGACGCCGTCGATGAAGCGATCGCGATCGCGAACGGCACCCCCTACGGGCTGGTCACGGGTATCTGGACGAAAGACCTCAGCAAGGCGCTGTCCGTCGCGACCGCGGTCAAGTCGGGCCAGGTGCGGGTGAACGCCTACAGCGTGGAGGGAAGTATCGGCCTGCCCTTCGGCGGCTACAAGCGCAGCGGGTTTGGCCGGGAGCAGGGCGTCGAGGCGCTGGCCAACTACACCCAGATCAAGAACGTCATGATCAACTTCGGCTAAACGGTTCGCCATGCCGCTGGAACTGGGCACGGTGGCGTTGAGCTCGGCGTCAGTCGAGCCGTATCGAGAATTGCTCGCTCTCGACGAGTGGGAGACGTTTCTCAAGATCACGGGCCAGGCCAGCAAGCAGTTGCGTGGCCGCACCATCTGGAACATCAACTCGACCGCCCACGGTGGTGGAGTCGCCGAGATGCTCGCCTGGGAAATCCCCTACGAACGCGGACTCAGGATGGACACGCGCTGGCTCGTCATCGAGGGCGACACGCAGTTCTTCAGTTTCACCAAGCGGCTGCACGCGCTGCTGCATGGGGTCGCCGCCAACGGATCGACCATCAGCGCGGCTGAGCGGACCGCGTACGAGCAGACGCTGGCGCGCAACCTGGAGTTGCTGCTCGACCGCATTCGACCGGGCGACGTCGTGATCCTGCACGATCCCCAACCAGCCGGTCTTATTCCCGACATGGTCCGCCACGGCTGTCGCGTCATCTGGCGCTGCCACATTGGCGTCGACCAGCCGAATCAGATCGCCAGGGACGCCTGGAGGTTTCTCTTGCCGGCGGTTCGCGCTGCCCACGCCACCGTCTTTTCCCGACCGGCCTATGTGTGGGAGGGTCTCGACCGGACGAAGGTTGAGATCATCCATCCCGCCATCGACGCCTTCACGCCCAAAAACCAGGAGATGGATGACGACACGGTTGGCGCGATCCTGGGCGCAACCGGAATCCTCTTGAGCGACGCCGACGGCACCGAGCCGTCATTTCGCCGCAGGGACGGCTCCCGCGGGAAGGTGGCGCGCGCCACCGACCTCTTTCCAAACACCAGGCTGCGCGCCGATGCCCGCCTCGTGGTCCAGGTGTCGCGTTGGGACCGGTTGAAGGATCCGGTTGGCGTCATGGACGGATTCGCCAGCTTCGTCGCGCCCAGGGCGGAGGGCGATCTGATCCTCGCCGGCCCAGGTGCGAGCGCGGTCGCAGATGATCCCGAAGAACCCGCGGTGCTGCGGGAGGTTCAGGATCGCTGGCAGCGCCTGCCAGGGCCGGTGCGTGACCGGATCCATCTCGCTCGGCTGCCGATGGATGACGAGGACGAAAATGCCGCGGTGGTGAATGCGCTGCAGCGGCGGGCGCAGGTGGTCGTCCAGAAGAGCCTCCGCGAAGGTTTCGGGTTGACCGTGGCGGAGGCGATGTGGAAGGCGCGGCCGGTGGTCGCCAGCCGGGTGGGCGGGATCCAGGACCAGATCGAAGACCGGGTGAGTGGTGTCCTGATCGACGATCCCGGCGACCTGGCCGCCTTTGGCGGCGCCATTGTCGAGCTGCTCGGCCACGAGGATGACGCGCAGCGACTCGGCGCGGCGGCGAAGGCACGAGTCCGGCGCGAGTTCCTGGCGCCCCGGCTGCTGATCCAGCAGGCTCAGCTGATGGCACGCGTTTTGCGAAGCGAACCGTAACGCCCGACGGCGAGCCCCTAAGCGGGGACCGGCGCCAGCCGCGCCAACAGGGACAAGCCATCGAGGTCATCCAGCTGGTACCACTGGAACATCACCCGCTCGATGCCGACCGCCGCCCAGGCACCCAGCTGCGTGGCGACCTCATCGGGAGTTCCAACCAGCCAGTGCCGCTGCCGGAGCGAAGCGGGCACCGCGCTTGGCGACACGCCGTCGAGCGACAGAAACGAATGAAACCAGCGGGCCTTCTCGGCGACCTCGCGCTGGTCGCGGCCGATCAGAATGCCGCCCATCCAGGAACGATGGATCGAATTCGGATCCCGACCGACCTCGCGGCAGTGTTCTTCCAACCGATTGCGCTTCGCGCGGTACACCTCTGGTCCCGGCGCATGACTGTTCCACTCATCCGCGTGCTGGGCCACGATTCGCAGTAGACGGACCTCGCCATCACCGCCGATCAGGAGCGGCGGCGCCGGTTGTTGAATCGGGCGCGGAAACGCACTCGCGCCGCGGAGCGGATAGTAGCGGCCGTCGAGGTCGACAGGTCCACCGGTCCAGAGCGCCTTGATCACGGCGATCCCCTCCTCGAGCCGGTCGAACCGCTCCTTGAGCGGCGGCAGCGTGATCCCGTACGCCGCGTGTTCGGCCTGGTTCCAGCCCGCCCCCAGGCCCAGCACCAGGCGGCCGTCCGATAGTCCATCGACGGCGGCGGCCATCCGGGCCAGCAACGCCGGATGGCGAAACGTCATCGGACTCACCAGCGGTCCGAACCGGATCCGCTGGGTCCGCTGTGCCAGCGCGGTCAGTGAGGTCCAGCACTCCAACGCGGGTCGGTCGGGATGTCCTGAAAGGCTGAAAAAGTGATCCGAGCGCCAGAGCGAGTCGAGGCCGAGCGACTCCACCCGTTCGGCGATGCGAAACCATCGCTCCCAGGTGAGACCCTCCTGCGCTTCGATCATCACCCCGATCCGCATGGCTGTTGACCTTAGCGGAACACCCGACATGGGCGCCTGTTAGGCTCGTTGCCAACCACGGGCCGACGATGAAGCTCGATGCCTTTCGCCGCACGCTCGGATTCGCGCTCGGGATGCTCATCATCCAGTTCTTGCTCGGGATGGCGGTCAACCTGTTCGTCACGATTCCTAGCAACCATCCCGGGGCGACTCCGCCGGAGTATTTCGGCGGCGTGGTGACCAGCGTCACCTGGGCCGTCCTCCACGGGGGGCTCTGGCTGACGCTGCACGCGGTCTGGGGTCTGCTGCTGGTCCTGGCTGCGTTGGGGACGCTGGTGCAGGCGATCCGGTTGGGCGGCGGGGGCAGGATCACGCTGGCGGCGCTCGGCTTCGTCGGCGTTCTCGGAGCGGGCTTCAACGGCGGCAGCTTTCTGAACTACAACGAGAATTTCAGCTCGATGTTGATGGCGGTCGGCCTCGCGCTCGCCACCTCGGCCTACGTGGCGTTGCTCTACGGCACGCCGAAAGCCGCGACCGCTCGCGGCTGAGATCACCGCGGCGAGCGACGGAATAGCCGCGGACGCGCGATGGTTACCCTTGATGTCATGCCGGCGGTCACCGTCGAGAACATCCTGACACTCCCCCGGATCGCGGATCCCGACCGAGCCGTGTCCGTCGATCGTCCGGTGCTCGCGATCACCACCGCCCCGAAAGGCATCGAAGGCGAGGGCTTTCCGGTGCGGCGCGCGTTTTACGGTATCGACCAGCAGCACCTCGATCCATTCATCCACATGGACCAGATGGGCGAGGTCGAGTATGGCCCGGGTGAGCCGAAAGGCACCGCCTGGCATCCGCACCGCGGCTTCGAGACCGTGACCTACATGATCGACGGCACCTTTCAACACCAGGACTCGACCGGTGGCGGCGGCCTCATCACCAACGGCGCGACGCAATGGATGACGGCGGGCGCCGGCATCCTCCACATCGAACGGCCACCGGAAGCGCTGATCGCCAGCGGCGGGCTGTTCCACGGCATCCAGCTGTGGGTCAACCTGCCGGCGGAGCAAAAGTGGACGGCCCCGCGCTATCAAGACATCGGCGCTAGCCGGGTCACCCTTCTCTCGTCGCCTGACGGCGGCGCCCTGGTACGCGTGATCGCCGGCGAGATCGCCGGTCATGCCGGACCGGGCATCACCCACACACCGATCACGATGCTGCACGCGACCATCAATCCGGGTGCCGAGCTGCGCCTGCCATGGCGGCGCGATTTCAACGGGCTGGTCTACGTGCTCGCCGGACGTGGAACCGTCGGGCCGACCCGGGCCTCGATCGGCACCGGTCAGCTGGCCGCTTTTGGCGCCGGCGACGTGATCGCCCTCACGGCCGACCTCGCCCAGGAAACCCGGTCACCCAACCTGGATGTGCTGGTCATCGGCGGCGAGCCCATCGGCGAACCGATCGCCTGGTACGGACCGTTCGTCATGAATACCCACGCCGAGCTCGCCCAGGCATTCGACGACTACCGCCGCGGGCGGATGGGGACGATCCCGGCGGCTCACATCGGCAACTAGCGCCGGCTCGCAGCGGTCAGCGGATGCCGCTGTCGTACTGGACCGTCACCGAGGCGTAGGTGCCCTGCGTCACCGTGACGGAGGTCGGGATCGGTCTCGGCAGGAAGCTGGAGCCAACCGTCTGGCCGAGCAAGGTATAGCTTCCCGCCGCCAGGTTGACCTTGAATCGCCCATCGGCGCCGGAGTGGAAGCGGGTGACCTCCGTCCCGTTCCCATCACGCACGACGATGGTGGCGGCCAGCGGGCGGGGCGGACAGGGCGAGTTGAGCCGCTCCACCGGACAGGTGGGACCCACCTGGACGATGCCCTGGATCCCGGTTCCGGGCTGCGCCGCCGGGCTGCCGCAGGCAGCCAGCATCAGGCTCAGCCCGAGGGGTACGATCAGCCATTTCATGCAGCGCCTCCATGGCTAAGACGCCGCTGCCGGTAAAAGGTTCCGGGCGCCTCGGGAGGCCAGCGCCATGGCAGCGAACCAGAGGAGATTTAGCGACGGCGCGAGGCCGCGCCCGTACCATTGACGTGTGGCCGTCCGCTCCTATGCCGGCAGCGTTCGAGCCCCCGACTTTCCGGACGGGCTGGACTGGCTCAACGTGTCCCGACCGCTGCGCCTCAGCGATCTCCGCGGACGGCTGGCCATCATCGATTTCTGGACCTTCTGCTGAATCAACTGCATGCATGCCTTTCCGCAGTTGCGGAAGATCGAGCGAAAATACGGCGACCGGGTGATCGTCGTCGGGGTGCATTCACCCAAGTTCCCCGCCGAACGCGAGACGGCCAACCTGCGTGAGGCGGTGCTGCGCTATCGAATCGAGCACCCGGTGGTCAACGATCGGGACTTCGCGGTCTGGCAGCGATTCGGCGGGCGCGCCTGGCCGACGCTGCTATTCCTCGACCCGGAAGGTCGAGTCATCGGCAAGCACGAGGGCGAGCTTCCCTTCGAGCAGTTCGATCCCCTCGTGGGAGGCATGCTGAAGGAGTTCGAGGCGCGCGGCCTCCTCAACCCGGCAGCCTCGCCGATTGCCCTCGAAGGAATCCGCGAGCCGGCGCATACCTTGAGCTTTCCCGGCAAGGTGCTGGCGGCTGAGGACGCGCTCTACATTGCCGACAGCAACCACCACCGGGTGGTGGTCGCCAGCCACAAGGGCTCGGTGGTGCGCACCTTTGGCAGCGGCGAGCCGGGATTGATGGACGGCCCGGCGTCGCGAGCGGCATTCCAGCAACCGCAAGGGATGGCTCGCTCCGGCTCGACGTTGTATGTCGCTGATACCGAGAACCACGCGATTCGTTCCATCGACCTGGACACCGGGATGGTGACCACGCTTGCCGGAACCGGCGAGCAGGCCTCAAACGCCGGTCTGGGCGGGGCGGGCCGCTCGACGCCGTTGAGCTCGCCGTGGGATCTGGCCCTTGCCGGCTCGGTGCTCTACATCGCCATGGCCGGCACGCACCAGATCTGGACCATGCGCCGGGACACGGGGATGGTGGCACCATTCGCCGGGACCGGCCGGGAAGGCCTGCTCGATGGCCCACTCGATCAGGCGTGGTTCGCCCAGTCGAGCGGGCTGGCTCTGGCCGGCGGCGATCTGTATGTCGCCGACTCCGAGGCGAGCGCGGTGCGCGGTATCGATCTGAACACCAGGCAGGTGCGCACGCTGGTCGGCGAAGACCTGTTCGTCTTCGGCGACCAGGATGGAGAGGGCAACCTCGTCCGGCTGCAGCATCCGCTCGGCATCACCGCCCGGGACGGCACGCTCTACATTGCCGACAGTTACAACAACAAGATCAAGCGACTGGATCCGCAGCGCCGCGCCGTTCAGACCTGGCTCGGGAGCGGGGCCGCGGGACAAGCCGACGGACCCGCTGGATCGGCAGCCTTCCGCGAGCCTGGCGGGGTCTGCGCCGGCCGCGCGGGACTGTACGTTGCCGACACCAACAACCATCGGATCGCCCTCGCGGACTGGCACAGCGGCGAGGTCCGCACCCTGATCGCCTAGAAGTGATCGCGCAGCTGCGCAAACGATCGCAGCGTAAGCACTCGTCTGTCCTGCAACGGGACGTCGGCCTGCTCGAGCCGCCAGGTGTGTGGATGGGGGATGTAGACCGCGCGGAGTCCCGCCTCGAGTGCGGGAATGATGTCGGAGCGAGGCGAGTTGCCGATCATCCAGGCCTGCTCGGCATCGACGCCGTGGGACTGGATCAGCTCGCGGTAGCCGTCGACATCCTTTTCTTTGGTCACCACCACCTGCTCGAACTGGTCCGCCAGTCCGGACCGCTGGACCTTGAGCCGCTGCTCCTCCAGTTCACCCTTGGTAAACAGAAAAAGGCGATGCCGCGGCCTGAGGTAAGCCAGGGTCTCGGCCACCCCGGGCAGCAGTTCGAGCTCGACGTTCAGGATCCGGCGGCCCAACTGCATCACGTGCTCGAGGTCGTCCGGACGCAGCTCGCGTTCGGCGAGGCGTTCGTAGGTTTCGCGCAGGTTGCGGGCGAACGCCGCCGAGCCGTAGCCGTGCACCCGGCTATTGAGGCGCTCGATCTCATCCAGGGAGGCGCGCACCTGCTCGCGGCTGAGCGCCGAGTGGTCGAGGAAATCGATGAAGTCCTCGATCGCCTGCTCGAAGTGGACGTTGTTTTCCCAGAGCGTGTCATCGCCGTCGATGATCAAAATCTCACGGCCGGCCATCGTGGCTTGAGCATAGCCAGCACCGGCGTTCCCTCCGCCGCGAATGGCTGGACGGCCAACCGGGACGCCAGTAGAATGGGTCCACCCTGATGGGGGCAGGGCGGGAGGTCGGGGAAAATGCGGGCGCTCTCGTTCCTCGGTTTGGAATCGATGGAACGACCACGGCTGAGCGCGACCACGATCCGGCGGCTGGCGGTGGTCAATATCGTGGGTCGCTGGCCCGGACTCATCTTCGCCGCGATCCTGTCGTTGATGGTCCCCCCGAAGCTCCCGCTTGGCCTGGCGCTGATCCTGGCCTGGGTGGCGGCCTACAACGCCTGGGCGATGATCAACATCCCCCGGGCCGACGAGGGGTCGGTGCTGCGGATGGGTCGAGCGCTCACGCTGCTGGACACCATCAGCTACTTCGGGGTGCTCTTCGTGTTCGGCGGGGTGGGCGCCAGCACCAGCATCTACGCCGCCTACATCCTGCTGATCGTCTGGCTGGTGGCCTATGACGGGGCGGAGGGCGCGATGCTGGCGGTTGCCATCTTCGTACTGGGCATGATCCTGCTCCACGCGGCCCTGCTGGCCTTCTTCGGGTTGCCGTTCAGTACCCGTGACGTGCTCCTCTGGAGCCTGATCATGGTGGTCGCCGGCGCCATCCTCGCCGCCTACGACCGGATCGTGGTGGGAGCCGCCACCTCGCGCAGCGCCAGCCCGGACGGGGCGGTCGCCACGACGGTCACTCCCATCACCAGTGGGAACGCCGCGCCCGCGGTTCGCCTCTCGCGCCGCGAGCAGGAAGTCCTCCGGTTGGTCGCCGAGGGGTACTCCAACACCATGATCGCTGGTCACCTGCACCTGAGCGAAAACACGGTGAAGACCTACGTCGAGAATCTGCTCGGCCGGTTCCATGCCCGCAACCGCGCGGAGGCGGTCGCGGCTGCCTCCCGGCTGAATCTGATCTAGAGAAGCGCTCCCTCCCCCATTCGGCCTCCCCCGATTGGAACCGAATCCAGCTGATTTTTCATCACCCTGGGGGATACCGCGCAGCGGATCCCCGACGTAGGCTGTGACCAGTGGGGGCGCCGATCGACCTGGGGGGTTGGACGGTGGCGACCAGGATGGTGGGGGGTTTCATCCTGGTCGCTTTCCTATTGTGCATCCTGCTCGCCTGGCCCGGACGGCGGCGGTGGCCGATGTGGCTGATCTCCGGGCTGTGCACCTCCCTCTGCGCTGCCCTGGCGCTGAACCTGACCGTTAGTGGGGGCTCGTGGCTGGTCTGGGGCCGGCTGGCGACCGTTGCCCTGGCCGCCGGGTTTCTCGCCACCGCCGCCGCCCGGGATCTGCGCGACCCCCTCCTCTAACCCGAACTCGCCCCAAATTCGTCGCCTTGACGGCGAAGGCCGCTGTCAAGTAACGTGATAGCTGTAATGTTGGCAATGCGGTGTTGGAGGGATTGCTCATGATCCTGTTCCTGTTGCTGCTCGTCATCGCCGGGGCGGTCGTTGCCCTGTACGCGAGCCAGAATACGGTGACCCACGACGTCACCCTGTGGCAGTGGCACTGGTCGGCGGTCCCGGACTGGGTCCCGGTCGTTCTCGCCGCCGCCGTCATCGGGGCTCTCTTCGTGCTCTACATGCTGTACTCGGGCGTCGTGCATGGCGTTCGCGTCGGCTCCATGCGCCGCCGAGTCACCACGCGAGACTCGGCGCTGACCGACCTGCGTCGGGAGAATCAGCGTCTGCGTGAGGAAAACGCCCGAGTCCGCAGTGAGCTCCGCGGCATGGATCGCGGAGTGGCCGCCGCCGATCCGCTGCGTGCCTCGACCGCCGGCGATCGGCCCCGTATGGCCGCGCCGTTTCGGCCCCGCCCGACCTTCGGGGAGCGGGTGCGCGCCTTCTTCAGCGGCCGCGAAACGGCGGGATACTAAGGCCACTCGTCCTTCCCTCGGGAACTTCTTCCCTTCCCCGCTCGCGGCGGGGGAGGGGGCACGCAGCACGCTTGCTTGACAGCCGCCCCGCCGTGTCAGCTAAATTGATAGTGGCGTTAGCAATACGTGGCTCTGGGCCGGCTCGCCGCCGCGGATCCCGTAGCACGACCCACTCGAAAGGAGGCGAACAAGATGCCAGCAAGCGGCAAGCGGGGCTTCGGTTCCATGGATGAGGCAAAGCAGCGCCAGATCGCCAGCAAGGGCGGCCAGGCAGCGCATGCGAAGGGGTCTGCGCACGAGTTCAGCACCGAGGAGGCCCGCGAGGCTGGCAGCAAGGGCGGCCGCGCGGCACACGAGAAGGGCTCCGCCCACGAATTCTCGTCTGAGGAGGCGCGGGCGGCCGGACGCAAGGGTGGCGAGGCCTCCAGCCAGGACCGGAACCGGATGGCGGCCATCGGCCGCGAAGGCGGCAAACACTAAGCCCCGCTCTGTCGAGCCGGAGAAAAGGATAAGCGCCGCCAGGCGCGGCCGGGCCCGCCGGCCCACGCGAGCGGCGCGCAGTGCCAGGCGAGCGTTCGAGGCGTAAGGGAAGGAACCGGCAGGGTTCCTTCCCTTTGAATTACAGAGCCGCGACCAATTCCTGGATCCGTGACTCGGCGAGCGCGACGTCGGTCATGGTGCCGGCGAAGTAGCTGTCATAGGCCGCCAGGTCGAGCAGCCCGTGGCCGCTCAGGTTGAACAGGATGACCGGGGACTCACCGCGCTCGCGCGCCTTGACGGCCTCGTCGATCACGGCGCGGATCGCGTGCGCGCTCTCCGGTGCCGGGATGGTGCCCTCTGTCCGAGCGAACTGGACCGCCGCATCGAAAACAGTGCGCTGCGGATAGGCGACCGCGTCGATGTAGCCATGATCCGCCAGCGCCGACACCAGCGGCGCCATCCCGTGATAGCGCAGGCCGCCGGCATGGATCCCGTCCGGCACGAAGGCGTGGCCGAGGGTGTGCATCTTGAGCAGCGGTGTCATTCCCACGGTGTCGCCGAAGTCGTAGGCATATTTGCCCCTCGTGATCGAGGGCGAGGCGGCCGGCTCCACCGCCAGGAAACGCGTTTTGGTGCGCCCCTGGATCCGGTCGCGCAGGAATGGAAAGGCGAGGCCGGAGAAGTTGCTGCCGCCACCCACGCAGCCCACCACGAGATCCGGCATCGCGCCGGCGCGCTCCATTTGCACCAACGCCTCCTGGCCGATGATGGTCTGGTGCATCAAGACATGGTTCAGGACGCTGCCGAGGGAGTACTTGGTGTCCTCCCTGGAGGCCGCATCTTCGATCGCTTCCGAGATGGCGATCCCCAGGCTGCCGGTCGAGTCCGGGCTCTCCGCTCGGATCCGCTGACCGGCCTGGGTCCGGTCCGATGGGCTGGGCACCACCTCGGCGCCCCAGACGTGCATCATGCTTTTGCGGTACGGCTTCTGCTCAAAGCTGATCCGCACCATATAGACCATGCACTCGAGGTCGAAGAGCTTGGTCGCAAACGCCAGCGCACTGCCCCACTGGCCTGCCCCGGTTTCGGTGGTCAGGCGCTTGGTGCCCGCCGCCTTGTTATAGAAGGCCTGGGCGACCGCCGTGTTTGGCTTGTGTGACCCCGCCGGACTGACGCCTTCGTACTTGTAATAGATCCGCGCCGTCGTCTTGAGCTCCTGCTCCAGGCGGGTCGCCCGCATCAGCGGGGTGGGCCGCCAGAGCCGCAGCGCGTCCTGAACCGGCTCCGGGATGTCGATGTAGCGGTCCTGGGAAACCTCTTGCTTGATCAGCTCCATCGGAAACAGCGGGGCAAGGTCCTCCGGACCGACCGGCTGGCGGGTCGCCGGATGAAGCGGCGGACTGCCGGGAAACGGGAGGTCGGCCTGGATGTTGTACCAGCGGGTCGGCATCTCTGACTGCTCGAGCTGAATCCGGGTGGCGGTCTCCGGCGCGTGAATGCTCATGGGCTTCTCCCTCCTATGGTTTCTAGAGTATGTCAGGGCCGCGGGACTTCCCGCATGTAGCAGGGTCGCGGGATTTCACGCGTACATCAGGGTCGCGGGATTTTCCCGCGTGTAGCATGGACGCCACGCCGATGCAAAGCCCGGATCGAGCCGCGATGCTGGCCGCGCTCGAGCGGCTCGTCGTCGCCGAGTCGCCTTCGCTGGACAAAGCCGGCTGCGATACCTGCGCCGAGCAGGTGAGTGAGCTCTTCCTGGAACGAACCGGCGTCCGCGCGGTCCGGCACCGCCGCCCCGACCAGGGCGATCATCTCGAAATTCGGGTTGGGACGGGTGCCGATCCGATCGTCGTGCTCTGCCACCACGACACCGTCTGGCCGCTCGGCACCCTGACCCGGCTGCCCTATCGCGTCGACGGCGACCGGGTCACCGGGCCCGGCGGCTACGACATGAAGGCCGGCATCGTGGAAGCCGCCTTTGCGCTCGCCGGCGCCCGGCCGAAACGGCCGGTGATCGTGCTCTCGACCTCCGATGAAGAAATCGGGAGCAAAAGCTCTCGCGCCTTGATCGAGGAGACCGCCCGCGGCGCGGTGGCGGTGCTGGTCCTGGAGCCCGCCGCCACTGGTGGCGCAATCAAGACGGCCCGCAAAGGCATCGCCGATTTCATCCTCGAGATCGAAGGGCGAGCCGCGCATGCCGGCGTCGAGCCGGAAAAGGGCATCAGCGCGGTCGACGAGTTGGCTCAGCAGGTGGTCGCGCTCAGGCGGCTGGCGGATCCGGCTAGTGGCACCACGATCAACGTCGGCGTCGTCAGCGGCGGCACCCGACCCAACGTAGTGGCCGCACGAGCTCGGGCGGAGATCGACGTTCGGTTCTCCCGCGCCGCGGAGGCCGAGCGGGTCGTCGCCGCCATCCGTGGGCTGCGACCGACGATCGACGGCGCCCGGCTGACCATCAGCGGCGGCGTCGATCGGCCACCGATGGAGCGGAGCCTGGGAATCGCGCGCCTGGCGCAGCTGGCACAGCGGCTCGCCGGCGATCTCGGCTTCGAATTGCCCGAGACCAGTACGGGCGGCGGTAGCGACGGCAACTACACCGCCGCCCTCGGCGTACCGACGCTGGATGGGCTCGGTCCTGACGGTGGTGGGGCCCACGCCGATAGCGAGCATCTGCTGATCGAGAGCTGGCTGCGTCGCACCCGGTTGCTTCGGCTGCTGATCGAGGCACTCTAGGCCGCCTGACGGGCCGCTTACTCCTTGTGGTAGGGTGGTCGACGGCCCGTTACGCCTCGTCGTAGTTCATCGCCTTCCTCTCGTCTCCGCTACGGGCCCAAAGGGTTCACGTCGTTTAGTGACGGAGGGAAGGCCCCTTGAACGTTACAGCGGTTATTGCTATCGTGTCCAGAGCTCGTGCCCATATTTTGCGGTTGACACGCGCACGACTACACGATCTTGTGGTCTCGGACGGAGCCGCCCGGGTGGTCCTTCGCTGCTGGCGCCTCCAACGGGGCGGCCGCCGGCTACTGCTGGCGCTTCGGTCCCGGCGGCCGCGGCCCTCGATCGGCCTGATCGGGCACGCCGTCGTGCTGACACTCGGCGTAGTACTGGTGCTGCCGGTGGTCACGGGGAAGCCGGCCGCCGCTGGAACCGCGGTGGCAGAGTACTCCGGTTACGTACTGTGGACAACCTCGGCGAAGGCTCGCAACGCGGTGCAGACTCGCGAGGTCAGCAAGGCCTCCACCATCGAGGACCCTCCCGCACCAACGGCTCCTGATCCGGCTCCGCGCCCGGCGGCGGTTCGCCGTCCGGCGCCAACGCCGACGCCGGCGGCCGCGTTCACGCCCCCGCCCGGCTCCGGGGGCGACGGCCTGGCCGCGATCTACTCGGTGTTCGGAAACAGCCCCGGCCTCAGCTGGGCGCTGCGGGTCGCCAACTGCGAGAGTCACTACAACCCGCTGGCGGTCAACCGCTACAGCGGTGCCAGCGGACTCTTCCAGTTCATGCCCTCGACCTGGAACGCCAACTTCCCCGGTCAGAACATCTGGGATCCGTACGCGCAGGCGCGCGGCGCCCTGGTGTTCTACAACGCCGGGCGGCAGAGCGCCTGGACCTGCAAATAGTCATCTAGCGGTTCAGCTCGCGGGGGGCGCTAGGATTTGCGCGTGCCGCCTCATGAGTCACGGTCGCGGGATTTCCCGCGTGAGTCAGGGTCGCGGGATTTCCCGCGTGAGTCAGGGTCGCGGGATTTCCCGCGTGTCGCGATCCGGCTCGTTCAATCGCAGCAGGAGTACGCCGCCTGCGAGGCGATGAGCCGCGACGTCTGGGGCGCGGCCGAGCGCAACGTCGTCCCCCGTGAGCTGCTGTTGACGATGCAGCTGAACGGCGGGCTGGTGCATGGCGCGTTTCGACCAGACGGCGGCCTGGTGGGCTTCTGCTTTGCTTTTCTCGGCCGGCGCGACGGCCAGCTGCGCTTGTGTTCCCACCAGCTCGCGGTCCTACCCGAGTACCGGGGCGCTGGCGTCGGGATCGCTCTGAAACAAGCGCAGCGTACCGATGCGCTCCAGCGTGGTTACGAGCTGATCGCCTGGACCTTCGATCCCCTGGAAGCGCGCAACGCCTACATCAATTTGCATCGGCTTGGCTGCATCGCTCGCCTGTACGATCGGAACCACTACGGCGACATGGAAGACGAGCTCAACCGTGGACTGCCGTCGGATCGGCTCGAGGCGGAGTGGTGGCTCCGGCGGGACCGGCCCTCCGTGGTGCTCGATGATGCCGTGGCGCTGCTCGAGGTTGGCGCCGATGGAGGCCCGGTCCGGAATCCTGGTGCGGTTGCCGGTCAGCGGATGGCATTGATCGCTGTGCCTTCGGACTTCCAGGCGGTCAAGCGCCAGAGTCTCGAGCTGGCGGCACGCTGGCGGATGGAGAGCCGCGCCGCCTTCGAGGCCGCGCTCGGCGCCGGTCTTTCCGCGGTCGATTTCCAGCGTCAGGGCGCCTACGTGATGGCAGCAGCCGAATGAAGATCGATTCGGTCGAGCTGCGGGTGCTCAAGATGCGTCTGCTGCAGCCGTTTCGCACCAGCTTCGGTGTCCAGCAGGACCGGTATCCGCTGCTCGTCCGGCTGGAGATCGACGGCCGCTCCCACTGGGGGGAATGCGTGGCCGGCGAAGGGCCCTGGTACTCCTATGAGACGGTGGAAACTGCCTGGCAGATGCTCAAGGGCTACCTCTTGCCGGCGGTGATCGGCCGGGACCTGACCGACGTCGCCGCGCTGGAAAGCTCGTTCGCGCCGGTCCGAGGCCACCGCATGGCGAAGGCGTCTATCGAGATGGCCTTCACCGCCGCCCTCGCGGAGCGCGAGCGCAAACCGCTGTCGAGGTTCCTCGGTGGCGTTCGCGACCGGGTGGAAACCGGGGTCAGCATTGGCATCCAACAAAACGTCGACCAGTTGCTGGACGCGATCGGCGCCCACCTCAGCCAGGGCTACCGGCGGATCAAGGTGAAGATCGAGCCAGGATGGGACGTGATGGCGATCGGCGCCGTTCGCGAACGCTACCCGGAGATCACCTTGATGGCGGACGCCAACTCCGCGTATAGCCTCGACGATGCCGCCCACCTCGCGCAGCTCGACCGCTTCGGCCTTTTGATGCTGGAGCAGCCGCTGGCACCCGGCGACCTGGTGGACCACGCGGCCCTGCAGCGCCAGATTCGCACCCCGATCTGCCTGGATGAAAGCATCGAGTCTGCTCGCGAGGCCCGGCAGGCCTTGCAGCTGGGCGCCTGCCAGGTGATCAACATCAAGCCCGGCCGGGTCGGCGGGTTCGCCGAATCGCGTCGGATCCACGACATCGCCGCGAATGCGGGTGTACCGGTGTGGTGCGGCGGGATGCTGGAGACCGGCATCGGCCGCGCCTGCAACGTCGCGCTGGCGACGCTGCCGAACTTCCGCTTGCCCGGCGATATCTCGGCCAGTGACCGCTACTGGGCGGAAGACATCGTGGAGCCGGCGTTCAAGCTCCAGAAGGGCGGGACCATCGCGGTCCCCACCCGCTGGGGAATTGGCGTGCGGGTCAAGGTCGACCTGGTCGAGCGCCTGACTGTGCGCCGCGAAACGATCCGCGCCTAGGCAAAAGAAAAAGACCTCGGCGATGACCTACTCTCCCAGACCGTTGCCAGCCCAGTACCATCGGCGCTGACGGGCTTAACTGCTGTGTTCGGGATGGGAACAGGTGTTTCA
>Ga0307479_10000741_pt1 | contig 29587 bp, 28 predicted proteins | sample atmos_gasesECM4C_FD_203743 | JGI IMG/M metagenome (GOLD analysis project Ga0307479, IMG submission 203743) | Hardwood forest soil microbial communities from Morgan-Monroe State Forest, Indiana, United States - atmos_gasesECM4C_515 | ecosystem: Environmental > Terrestrial > Soil > Temperate...
GCGCGCTTGACTTCGGCAATCACCGCGGCTGCACCCTGCGCGATCTTCGCCCGCAGCGCGCCGGTGAAGTCGCGCAGATCCCTGCGGGCTTCGGCCCGCGCGCGCAGCGCGGCCAGCGTTTCGTGCTCCTTGGCCTGCGCCACCTCGGCGCGCTTGACCTGCAGTATGCGGGACAGGATGTCCGACACCGGTTTCCCCATCGTGCGCAGGCTCAGCCCCGCCGTTCGCGTCAGCCAGCTGCGAGGGCGCGGGTGGCGCTGACGAACTGATCCAGTTTGCGGCGCGCGGCTCCGCTGGCGATCGCCTCGCGCGCCCGCGCTATGCCTTCCTGGATCGAGCCGGCCGCGCCGCAGGCGTACAGCGCCACGCCTGCGTTCAGCGTAACAATCTCGCGCGCGGTGCCGGGCGTGCCATCGACCGCCTCCAGCACCATCGCCCGCGACTCGGCCGCGTTGGACACCTTGATGCCGCGATTGGACACCATGGCCAGGCCGAAGTCCTCCGGATGGATCTCGTACTCCAGCACCTGGCCGTCCTTGAGCTCGCCCACCAGCGTCGCCGCTCCGAGCGACACCTCGTCCATGCCGTCCTTGCCGTAAACGACCAGCGCGTGTTCGGTGCCCAGTTGCTGCAGCACGCGCACCAGGATGCCGACCAGGTCGGGGTGGAACACGCCGAGCAGCTGGTTCGGGGCCGAGGCGGGGTTGGTCAGCGGCCCCAGGATGTTGAAAATGGTCCGCACCCCCAGCTCCTTGCGGACCGGGGCCGCGTGCTTCATCGCGGCATGGTGGTTGGGCGCAAACATGAAGCCGATGCCGGTTTGCTGCAGGCAAGCGGCCACCTTGTCGGGCGACAGCGCGATGTGCGCGCCCAGTTCCTCCAGCACGTCGGCGCTGCCGGAGCCCGAGGACACGCCACGGTTGCCGTGCTTGGCCACGCGGGCGCCGGCACCCGCGGCCACGAACATCGCGGCCGTGGAGATGTTGAAGGTTTTCGCGCCGTCACCGCCCGTGCCGACGATGTCGACCAGATGACGGTGATCGGACACGCTGACCTGGGTGGCGAACTCACGCATGATGCGGGCTGCCGCGGCGATCTCGCCGACGGTCTCCTTCTTCACCCGCAATCCCATCAGCAGCCCGGCGATCTGCACCGGCGACAGCTCCCCGCTCATCAGCCGCCGCCACAGCGACAGCATCTCGTCGTGGAAGATCTCGCGGTGCTCGATGCAGCGCGTCAGCGCCTCGGAAGGCGAAATCGACACGGGCGTTCCCTTTGCGCCTCGATTGAGCGGCGAGCGCGCAGCCGCGTTCAGTGTCGGGTCAGGAAGTTGCGCAGCAACTCGTGCCCGTGTTCGGTCGCGATCGATTCGGGGTGAAACTGCACGCCCTCCACCGCCAGCGACTTGTGACGCAACCCCATGATTTCGCCGTCCGCAGTCCAGGCGCTGATTTCCAGGCAGTCCGGCAGCGTCTCGCGCCGCACCGCCAGCGAGTGGTAGCGCGTCGCGGTAAACGGGCTGGGCAGCCCTGAGAACACGCCGACGCCGGTGTGCTCGATGGCGGAGGTCTTGCCGTGCATCAACGACTTGGCCCGGATCACCTGTCCGCCGAAGGCTTGCCCGATCGCCTGGTGCCCCAGGCACACCCCCAGGATCGGGATCGATCCGGCGAACCGCTCGATCAGCGCCAGCGTCACGCCGGCCTCGTTGGGCGTGCAGGGGCCCGGTGAAATGCAGATGCGTTGCGGCGCAAGCCCGGCGATCTGCTGCACCTCGAGTTCGTCGTTTCGATAGACCCGAACGTCCTCGCCGAGCTCTCCGAAGTACTGGACCAGGTTGTAGGTGAAGCTGTCGTAATTGTCGATCATCAGCAGCATCGGTCGGCTCGCGGGACCGGGAAGACCCGGCCCAAGCTTACCGAATCGCAGATGCCGGCGTCTCTTTCACGGTCGGCGCGCCGCCCGCCGGGTGCGCAAGAATGAAGTGGTTCGGGTCGATTGCGGGCGCCGGGCTGCGGTGCGCCACCAGCACCGCGGGATGCTCGCCTTCGGACAGCGGCCGCTGCAGGCTCCAGGACAGGCGGGCCGGGTGCAGGTAGAAATTCGCGTTCGGGTCGGCGCGCACGCCACGGCGCGCCACCAACACCGCGGGGTGGTCGCCCAGGCGGGTGGCCTCGTCGGGCGAGTTCTCGCCGGCGTGCGCTGCCGGCTGGACAAGCGCCCAGGCGATCAGGGAGCAGCAAGCCATGGCTTGAGTCGTTCTCATTTCGGATCCTTCCTGACAAAAACTGTCGGGATTATCTCATGCCGCGCTGCAATATAATCATCTAAATAATCGCTGATATCTAATAATTTAGACTAGTTTAGTCATAAAATTCATATAAATACCTAAATATTCACTTTCTTGCATCGCACAATATTTGAGCCGAAGCCGCCCTTTTCTGGCTCCACGTGCGCTGACATCGAGTCCGACTAATCCGGAAAAGGCCTGCAATACCGTGCCAAGGCGGGCTGCGGGCCCGGCGGCATTCACGGTACCTTTCCAGCTCCATGAGATTGCGAACACTCCCACTCGCAGGTGCCGTCGTGGCCCTTCAGGCCTGCTCCGTCTTTTCCGCCGCGGGCACCGCCGTCGGCGCGGCCGCCTCCGTCACAGGCGCTGCCGTCAGCACGGCCGCATCGGTCACCGGTTCAGCGGTCCGCACCGTGGTCGACGTGGCCGGCTCAGGCAAGGCGGACCCGCCCGCCGAAGCCGTCAAGCGTTAAATTCCGTCCGGTGCGCCCGGCCGGGCGCGCCAGCGCCGGCTAACATCCGGGATGGCCCGCTCCGCCCGGGATTTGGTCCAATCGCTTTGAAAAAACAAGGGGCTGGCTTCGGGGGAGCCGATGGGTGAAATCACGGAGCTGCTGGGCCGCGTCAACGGCGGCGATAAAGAGGCCCGTGATGCGCTGTTCGCGCTCGCCTACGAGGAGCTGAAAAAGCTCGCGCACGTGCGCCTGTACCAGGGCGGTCGCAACAACCTGCTCGATACCACCGCCCTCGTGCACGAGGCGTACATCCGCTTCATCCAGTCTTCGCAGCTGCGCTCGGAAGACCGGCGTTCGTTCTTCGCATTCGCCTCGCAGGTGATGCGCAACGTGATCGTGGACACCGCACGCGCGCGGCTGGCGCAGCGCCGGGGCGGCGGCGCCGCCGAGCTGACGCTGTCGACCCAGCTGCTGGACCACCTGTCCAGCGGCGAGGAGGCGATCCTCGAGGTCCACGAGGCCCTGCTCGTGCTGGAGCAGGCCGAGCCGAGGCTGGCCCGACTGGTCGAAATGCGCTACTACGGGGGTTACTCGGAGGCGGAAATCGCCGAGACACTCGGGGTAACCGAGCGCACCGTGCAACGCGACTGGGGCAAGGCCCGTCTGCTGCTGAAGGCCGCGCTGCAGCGATCCTGAGCGGATTGCGCCGGATCGTCCGAAACGGCGGTCGCGTGAACCGGATGTCGGCTTACGGCTCCGGTTCCCGTCTTTAAACGTTAATCGTTACAACGGTGCCCACGTCGATGGCTGCCAGTGCCGCAGAACTACGTACGCTCAGTCGCCTCCTGGACGAGGTGCTGGCCCTCGACCCGGCCCAGCGAGCCGGGTGGCTGGCGGGCCTTTGCGGCTCCGACGCCGGGCACCGCGACCGGCTGGCGCTGATGCTGGCCGATGCCAACTCGGACGACCAATTCCTGGCCACGCCCGCGATCGGTCACTGGCGCGCCAGCGCACCGGACCAGCCTGCCGAGCAGCCCGGCGTGCGGGTCGGACCCTATCTGCTGGAGCGGCAGATCGGCTCCGGCGGCATGGGCTCGGTTTGGCTGGCGCAGCGCGCCGACGGCGCCCTGGATCGATCGGTCGCGCTGAAGCTGCCGCATGTGGCTTGGGGCCCGGCGCTGAACGCGCGGCTGGGGCGCGAGCGCGACATCCTGGCGCGGCTGGCTCACCCCAACATCGCCCGGCTGTACGACGCCGGCACCGACGAAAAAGGCCGGCCCTACCTGGCGCTCGAATACGTCGAGGGCGTCCCGATCGACGAGTACCTCCTGCAGAAGCCGCGCGGGCTGCGCGAGCGCCTGGCGCTGTTCAAGCAGGTGGCTACTGCCGTGGCCTACGCGCACCTTCACCTGGTAGTTCACCGCGACCTGAAACCGTCGAACGTGCTGGTCAGCGCGGACGGCAGCGCTCACCTGCTCGATTTCGGCATCGCCAAGCTGCTGGGCGACGAGGGCGAGGGACTGACCCAGCTGACGCGCGGGGCCGGCCGCATGCTGACGCCCGGCTACGCCTCGCCCGAGCAGATCCGCGGCGAGCCCATCACGGTCGCATCGGACGTGTACTCGCTGGGCGTGCTGCTGTACGAAATGCTGACCGGCACCCGCCCGTTCAACGTCACCGGGGCCTCGCTCACCGACCTGGAGGCGTCCGTGCTGCGCGAGCCGGCCCCGCTCGCCAGCAGCCGCGTGCCGACCCGCCCGACCCAGCGGGCCCTGCGCGGCGACCTGGACACGATCCTGGCCAAGTGTTTGCGCAAGGAGCCCGAGGCGCGCTACCGCACCGTCGATGCGCTGATCGACGACCTGGACCGCCATGTCAGCGGCGAACCCGTGCTGGCGCGCCCCGACGGCGGCTGGTACCGGGCCAGCCGCTTTATCCAGCGTCACAGCGACTATGTGGCGCTGGCCTCGGCCGCGCTGGTGGCGGTGCTGATCGGGCTGGGCGTGGCGATGATCCAGGCGCAGCGAGCCAGGACGGAGGCGCAGCGAGCCCAGGCGCAGGCAGAGCGGGCCGACGCGGTGCGGGATTTTGTAATCGGTCTGTTCGACCTGAACCACGGCGACGATCCGAACAAGCTGTACCTGCGGCAGCTTCCAACCGATGCCCTGGTCGAACGCGGGGCACGCCGGATCCAGGCCCGCTACGAAAGCCGGCCGGCACTGCGGGCCGAAATGATGGGAATCGCCGGGACGATCTTCGCCGACATCGGCGACTCCAAGCACGCGATCGAGATGGTCAATGGTCAGCTGGCGGCTTTGCCGACGACGACCGGCAACGATCGGCAACGGGTAGAGGCTTTGCGGGTCCTGGCGCGTGCGCAGGTCCAGGAGATGCGCAACGACCACGCCGAGGAAACACTGGGTCAGGCCATCCGCGAGGCCGGCTCGCTGACACCGCTCGAACGGGCAGAGTTGCATACGGCCCTGGCGCGCGTGTTGCTGGCTCGTGGCAAGTTCGCCGCTTCAGCAGATCAGCTGAGCAAAACCGAGTCACTGCTGACGACCGCGGCCGATCGTCATTCCCCGGTCTTCGCCGACACGCTGCTGTACCGCGCCGCTCTTCAGCTCTGGGACCGTAAGGATCCGGCGGCAGCTCGCTCGACATTCGACGCCGCAATCAAATTGACCCAGGAACTGGCGGGTCCGCTGTCCTCCGAAGCCAACGCGAAGCGACAGTTTTTTGCCAACGACTTGATTCGCTTCGGCCAGATCGACGCCGGCCGTGCACTCTTCGACACGCTGCTGGCGGACATGCGCCAGTCTTCCGGTCCCGATGACCTGGAGGCCGCCTCGCTCGAGTTGTACCTGATCGACGCCTTGAATGATGTCGGCGCGCAGCCGGACCTCGGTATACCCCGCATCGAGCGGATTTCAGCCACCCTCGATCGGAAGGGTTCGAGCGTGCCGCCCGCTTTGCGAGCCTTTTCGGATCTGGTGGCGGGAACCGCGTACTGGCAGCATGGCGAAGTCGAGCGAGCGGCGCCCCTGATGCGGCGCGCGCTTCCCATCCTGGTGCAAGGACCCTCGATTCAGGGCGAAGAGGCACCGGTTTTCGGGATCAAGTACCGCGCCCTTTACGCGTACGCGCAGTGGGCCGACGACCGCGGCGAACACGAGGAGGCAACCCGCCTTTGGGACGAAATCTATAAGGTCCGCCTTGCAGCGCTCCATTCGGACGGAGTGCGGGTCGACGCGGTTCTGGACCCGGAGGTCTACGCGATCCAGTCTCGCATCATGGCCGGGGACCTGAAGTCGGCCGCGCAGCGGCTGGCGGACCTGAAGACGCAGATCGCCAATGGCCATCCATCGCTCCTGAGCGAACGCTGGGATCCGCGCTGGGAAGCGCTGGCGCTGGAGACGCTGATCAAACTGGAATCAAAGCAATTCGCGGACGCTGCGAGGCTCATCAGCCAATGGTCTGCGGTCGTGCCGGAGGCGCGCCGCAAGGACCTGATCATCGTTGCTTTTCCACCCAGCGGTTTTGCCGGGTTGCAGGCCGTGATCGAGTGCAACACGGGGCAAGCGAAAGCAGGCCTGGCGCGGCTGATTGGAACCCTGGACGAGGCCAAGAATCAGTTTGCCCCGAACAGCCCGGGAATCGCAGCGCTGCGCGCGCGCGCGGGTCTGTGTGCGCTCCAGGCCGGGGAGTTGGCCGTGGCGCGTGAAATGCGGGTCGCCGCCCGGCGCGCCTTCAAAGAGCAGCCAGGTGTCAGCGCCTTTTACAAGCGCCCCTGGACCGAGCTGGAGCAGCAACTCGCCGACCACGAACTGGCCGGGTCTTGATCAAGGCCGAGTTCAGAACGCCGTCAGGACAGCGAGACTGGCCCGGCGCTAGTCCAATTCCTGCGACGTCCTTTGCCAAAGAACCCCGGTCACCACTTCGAGCGCTTCGGCGAGCTGCTGCCTCAAAATCGTCAGTTCCTCGGCAGAGTTACCGTCGATTTTCGCGATGAGCTTGGCGCTGTTGTCCTGGCAGACCTGGAAGGTCGTGATGCTTCCTCTGCACAGTGTTGGGTCAATCGAGCCTCCGGGCGGAACGCATCCCGGTTGAACCAGAACCATCAAATCAAGGATCTTGAAAGCCGACATTTCCCTCTCCTCGGAATCGTGTTTGAGACAGTCCTGTGCCCACTTAGACGATTATTTGCCCGAGAATCCGACAAGTAAACCACGCGCCTCCGCTGATCGGCATCGGCCAGCGCGCTTCAGGAAACCGGCTCGAATAGCGGCATCGCCGCCGCTTCGGGCGATTCGAGCTCCTCGGCCAGCAGGGCGAGTCCGACGGCACCCTTATACAGGGCGTCCTGCAGCAGATGCGGCGACGGGTCTTGCGCGGCCCGGCGCCAGCACGATTTGGCCCGCAGCAGCCATTGTTCCGAGCCCGTGACCCGGTAAGCGGCCAGCATCGCATAAGCGATGCCGGCCTGGCCGCAGCACAGCGTGCCGACTGCGATGTCGCTGTTCCACGCGCTGATTGCGGCGCGCTCGGCCAGCTCGCCGAAACCGGGCTCATCGAACAGGCGGCAAGTCAGCGCATACAGCATTGCGTAACCGGCCGAGCCGTTGCACCAACCCTCCAGGAACGTGGAGCCACCCCACTGGACCGGCCAGTGCAAGCCGGCGCCATGCGGCTCGGCCAGCGCAGCAAGTTCGTCCAGGCGGGCCCGCACCGACGGGGCCGGGGCGCGCCCGTTCGCGCGGGCCCAGCGCAGCAGCGCAAAGGCCATTCCGCCCCAGCCGTGCGCCATACCCAGCGTCGCCAGTTGTTCGGATGCCTCGATCGTGCTGGACCCGATAAATTTGCAAATCTCACCGGCGAGCTCGTCACCCCGCCCGCGCACGGCGGCCAGATCGAAATCCGGTGATTCGGGTATCGCCTCGATCAGCTCCGAGCATCCCAGCAGCAGGCTGGCCTCGCCCACCACGGCGTCGAGCTGTGAAGCGCGCTCGACGCCGTGGTTCGGGCCGAGCGAGTGCTCGACAAACGCGCCCACGGCCCGGTTCGCGGTGGCGCCGTCGCGCTGGGCGGCCGACACCAGCGCCCTGACGCAATGCAGCCCTGCGGCGGAATGAAACAGCGAACGCTCGCCGACCGTGGTTCGATCGATCTGCTGCGCGTCGCTGTAAAACGCATCGTCGGCGGACGCCAGCGCATAGGCCTTTTGGGACCAAAGGTCCGCCAACGCCAGCAATCGTCCGTCCTGGCGTCGCTGCGCGATCCGCAGCAGCGTGTAGGCGATGCCGGCGGCCCCGTGGTTGATCGTCGCCCTGGGAGCCTCGAGGCGTCCGTCGCGCAGCGCCTCCCCTCCCAGCTCGTAGCGCTTCAGCAGGCGATCGGCCAGGTCGGCGACCCGCGACGGCTCGCGGTATCCGGCCACCGCCCGGCGCTCGCGCTCCTCGGCAACCGGCAGCAAAGCACCGAGCGACTCGGCAACCGAGCGAAGATCGGCAAAGCGCCCCCCGGGATCCTTGTGAAGCGCGCGTCGCAAGATCTGCTCCAGCTCGGGCCACGGTGCTACCCGGCGCGCCTGAAACGAGGCCGGTTCATCCTCGACGATCTGCCGCAGCATCGCTTCGCGCTCGAGGCGCCAGTCCAGGTAATGCACCCCGGTCCACATCTGGTACAGCAGAGCAGCCACCGAGTACTGTTCGGCCGCGCAGGTCGCGGCGACAGTTTGGTATTCGCGCTGCGCCTGAGCAAACTCGGGGTCGAAATAGAACGGAACGCCGCCCCGCACATCCCGGTCGCTGAGCGTCTCGATCGGGCGCGCCAGGCCGAAATCGATCAGGCGGACCGTTCCCGTCCGCTCGACCAGCACGTTGCGAGGGTGCACGTCGCCGTGCAGCACGCCGCAATCGTGGACGTCCGCGAACGCGGCGGCGACCTGGGCGCACAACGCGAGCAACTGCCGTTCGCAGCACGGCCCGGGCCGGCCGCGCAGCAATTCTGCGGCGCCCCGCGCGTCGTCCCCGAGGATCCACTCGGTCACCAGGGCGACGCCCGAGTCGGCACTGTTCAGACCCAACACGCGCGGAGCCCGCCCTGGACCAACGCGGTTCATCAGATCGGCTTCCTGACGCAGCATGGCGATCACGTCGGAGCTCGGCGCTCGGTAGAATTTCACGGCTGCATAGCGTCCCGACCCGTCGCGGCCCAGGAACACCTCGTTGTCCTCGAGCACCTGAATGCATCGGATCAACCGAAACCCGTCTATGAGGTCTCCGGGCTCCAGTTGACCCTCGATCGGACGCGCGGCGGCGCTGTCTGCAGGCACCAGGAAGCGGCCCCGATACAGTCGGCTCAGGACCGGGTAGGACTGGTCGAGCGTCGAGGCCGGGTCCACACCGCGCTCGCCGGCAAATGACAGCACTGCATCGACGATCCGGGTGGGCGTGCGAAACCGCTGCAGCAGGTCCGCGCTGTCCTTGTCCACCACGCGAGAAGTGGCGCGCGCGCGCTGGCGCGTGACCGTGAAGTCCTGCTCCGACGCGCCGATCTTCTCCCGCAGGTCGGGCGAGAGCTCCAGTGCCGGACCAATATGCACGTCGGGTGGGAGCACCAGCAGGCCGTCGATGCTCAACTTGCCTCCTGCTGTGTCCCGACCGGCCCGCGCCAGATCGCCAGGTTCGGCGTCCAGGACCGGGGATCGACCCCATCCAGTTGGACCCGGTTGCGGACGAACGAATGAACGTCGCCGCCCGCTTGTCGGGCCGCCAGCAAGTAGACCGCGATCCGTCCGGTCAGCCACTGGCGCCAGCTCTGTAATTGTTGAGCCTGCAGCACCTGCTCGAACCGGGGCGGGTCCATGCCCCAGGACAGCAATGCATCGGAGTCGATCGGTGCCGTGAACGGCACTCCCTGCGCCCGCGCGTCGCCGGCCGACCGGTGTATCAATTCCGCCGCCCGTTGCAACGAGTCCAGCCCGGAAAAATAAGCGACCAGCTTGTCGGGTCGCAGCAGACCGAATGCTCCCCGCCCCACCTTGAAGCCCGCGCATTGTGTCTTTGCGAAAGCATCGATCGCAGCTTCGAAAGTCCTCGGCAGATCCTGCAGCGCCGGACTGACATACAGCTTGTAGGCCGCCGGCTCGACCGAGTCCCCGCCGTGCCACCCGAGCCAGGAGTCCCCCACTATTTCGCGGCGCCAGCGCGACCGCAGCAAACGGACGATCGCGTCGTCTTTGAGCAGGAACGAAAGCAACCGATCGTCGTTGCGGAACCTGCGATGCAGTTCGGGCCGACCCGGCGCCGTATTGAAGCAATACAGCCGCGTGGCCAGCTCTTGCGCCGGCAGCAGCTCGAACGCGGCCGCGTAGGCGATCGCCTCTTCGCTCAAGGATCTTTGGCTTGCGCCCGAGGCGCCATCGTGACGGTCGCCCAGCACAGCCAGAGCGCCCGCGCCTGACACAAACTGTCCTGACTGCTCGACCTCGAACACCCCATCCAGCACCAGTTGGCGCATCCGCTCACCCGCATCGGCGCCGAACAGCTGCTCCAGCAGGTTCGGCAGGCAGGCTGGTTCGCGCAGCGACATGAACAGCAGCGCCGCATCGCGCGAAACCGACTTGACGGGCAAAACCGAGCCTTCGGGCGGTACCAGGATTCCGAAGCAGGTCGGATCTTCGCTAAGGCTGCGGAACGTATCGAGCTCCGCTGCCGGCAACCGATCGAACGGGACCAGGCCAAAGTGCGGATTCGATCGCAGCCGCACCGCGCGAAAGTCAATCATCAATCCGTCGCCCTTGGTTCGCGACCAGTCGCCTACTCCGCCTCGAACCCGTCCTCGACCTGCTCGGCCGCCCTCAGCACCGCGCGCGCCTTGGCCTCGGTCTCCTGCCACTCCTTTTCCGGCACCGAGTCGGCCACGATGCCGGCGGCGGCCTGCACGTACAGCACGTTACCCTTGATGATGCCGGTGCGGATCGCGATGGCCAGGTCCATGTCGCCGGCGAAGCTCATGTAGCCGCAGGCGCCCCCGTAGATGCCTCGCTTGACGGGCTCGAGCTCGTCGATGATTTCCATCGCGCGCACCTTGGGTGTGCCCGACAGCGTGCCGGCCGGGAAGGTGGCGCGCAGCACGTCGAAATTGCTCATGCCGGGGCGCAGCGCCCCCTCGACGTGGCTCACCAGGTGCATCACGTGCGAGTAGCGCTCGATCACCATCTGCTCGGTCACCTTGACGGTGCCGGTGCGGGCGATGCGGCCGATGTCGTTGCGCGCCAGGTCGATCAGCATCAGGTGCTCGGCGCGCTCCTTCGGGTCGGCCAGCAGCTCGTCCGCCAGCTCCGCATCCTGCTCGACCGTTCCACCGCGCGGCCGCGTGCCGGCCAGCGGGCGGATCGCCACCACGCGCTCGCCCTGTCGCGTTTCGGCGCGCACCAGGATCTCGGGCGAGGCGCCCACCACGTACACATCGCCCAGGTCGTAGTAGTACATGTAGGGCGACGGATTCAAGGTCCGCAGCGCACGGTACAGCGACAGCGGCGCATCGGCGAACTGCTTGCTGATGCGCTGGCCGACCTGGACCTGGAAGATGTCGCCCGCCTGGATGTACTGCTTGGCGCGCGCGACTGCGGCCAGGTAGTCCTCGCGCGAGAAGTCGCGCTGCTCGGGGCGCCGCACGCTGGCGCGTGTGTGCGGCGGCTCCACGTGCCGCGCCAGCCGGGTGCGCAGGTCGCGCAGCCGCTCGCGCGCGCGCGAATAGCCCTCCGGCTGCGAGGCGTCGGCGTACACGATCAGGTAGGCGCGCCCGGTCAGGTTGTCGATGACCGCCAGTTCCTCGGTCAGAATCAGGTGGATGTCCGGCAGCCCCAGGTCGTCGGGCTTGGTGCGCGCCAGCGTCTTTTCGATCAGCCGCACCGTGTCGTAGCCGAAATAGCCCGCCAGGCCTCCGCAGAAGCGCGGCAGCCCCGGCCGCAGGGCCACCTTGAAACGGTTCAAGTAGCCCTCGATGAACGCCAGCGGGTCGCCGCGATCTTCCTCCACCACCCGGCCGTCCGTGACGACCTCGGTGCGGTGCCGGCCCGCATCGCCCACGCCGTCGCCGATCCACGCCCGCACCGCAGTGCGGGCCGGCAGGCCGATGAACGAATAGCGTCCGAAGCGCTCGCCGCCCACGACCGATTCGAGCAGGAACGAATGGGCGCTGGAGCCGTGGCTGCGCGCCAGCTTCAGATACAGCGACAGCGGCGTGTCCAGATCCGCGAAGTTTTCCGCCAGCAGCGGGATCCGGTTGTAGCCCTCCTTGGCGAGGGCGCGGAATTCGAGTTCGGTCATGACCGTGGACCTGCCCGATCACACGCGGGCGGGTCCAACCAGCAGACCGCCTCGACCAGGCCGGGCACTATAGCATCGACCCCCGGTTGGTCCGCCAGCGATGCGACCGCTTCGCCCTCGTTGTACCCGGTTTGCACCAGCACGACGCGCACGCCCGCGCAGCGCGCCGCCAGCACATCGTTGATCGAGTCGCCGATCATCACGGCTCGCCCCGGCGGCACGCCCAGGCGACTGCAGGCCTGCAGCACGATGTCCGGGTGAGGCTTGCGGCGTTCCACTTCGTCGCCGCACACCACCGCATCCAGCAGCGGGGCGAGCTCGGAGCGCTCGAGCAGCGGCCAGGTGAATTCACGCGGCTTGTTGGTGACGCAGGCCAGGCGCCAGCCGCGCGAGCGCAGCCGCATCAGGGCCTGCGGCACACCCTCGAACACGACCGAGGCCTCGCCGTTGACCGCGTGGTAGTGGCGCATGAAGGATGCACGTGCACGCGGGAAGTTCTCGGGCCCGACCTGCCCGTCCATCCGGTCGGTCAGGCTGCGGTGCACCAGCACATCGGCCCCCTTGCCGACGTACTGCGCAACGCGAGCAACGGGCAGGGACGGCAGGCCGAAATCGGCCCGCATCCGGTTAGCCGCCTCGGCCAGATCGGGCGCGGTATCCATCAGGGTGCCGTCCAGATCGATCAGGATGGCACGCAGCCCTTCACGATCCGGCATCGCGCGACCGGTCCTCAGATGGAGTGCCGGCGCATCGCCTTGCGGCGCGATTCGGCGATCGCGTTGCGCATCGCCGCTATCGTGGCCTTGTAGTCCGACGAGCCGAAAATGGCCGATCCGGCCACGAACGTGTCGGCCCCGGCGGCCGCAACAGCGCCGATGTTGTCGACCTTAACGCCGCCGTCGATCTCCAGCAGGATGGTGCGGCCGGTTGCCTGACTCCAGGCATCGATCCGGGCCCGGGCGTCGGCCAGCTTGTTCAGCGCCTCGGTGATGAACGACTGGCCGCCGAAGCCGGGGTTGACCGACATCAACAGCACGATGTCGAGCTTGTCCATCACGTGGTCCATCCAGCCCAGCGGCGTGGCCGGGTTGAAGACCAGTCCCGCCTTGCAGCCCTGGTCGCGGATCAGCGCCAGCGTGCGATCGACGTGGTCCGAGGCTTCCGGGTGAAACGTGATGATGTTGGCGCCCGCCTTGGCAAACATCGGCACCAGCGAGTCCACCGGCCGGACCATCAGGTGCACGTCGATCGGAACCTGCACGTGCGGCCGGATCGCCTCGCACACCAGCGGGCCGATCGTCAGGTTGGGAACGAAATGATTGTCCATCACGTCGAAGTGAATCCAGTCGGCCCCGGCATCGACCACGTCGCGCACCTGCTCGCCCAGGCGGGCAAAATCCGCCGAAAGGATCGAAGGCGCGATTCGGAAGCTAGAATCCATTTTCGATCTCCCTGTCATCCACTGGGATTCTATTGAGGCAGCACCCTACCGCAACCGATGGCCAAGTACGAATTCACCGTCAGCGTCGCCCCGCGCTTCCTGCCCGAGCAGTCGGATCCTGAAGGCGAGAAGTACCTGTTCGCCTACCGGGTCCGGATCGTCAACAGCGGCGAGGTGGCGGCCCAGCTGGTGTCGCGCCACTGGATCATCACCGATGCCAACCAGCACGTCGAGGAGGTGCGCGGTCCGGGCGTCGTGGGCGAGCAGCCGCGGCTGGACCCGGGTGAGGCGTTCGAATACACCAGCGGCTGCCCGCTGCCGACCCCGTTCGGATCGATGCGGGGCAGCTATCAGTGCGTGGCCGAAGACGGCACCGCCTTCGAGGTGCCGATCCCCGAGTTCCTGCTGTCGGTGCCGCGCACCCTGCATTGAGGCTCACCCCAGCTCCAGCTCCAGGAACAGGCAAAGCGGATCGTCGCGGTAGGCGCCGAACGGGCCCCGCCGCTGAAACCCGGCCCGCTCGTACAGACGCAAGGCCTCCGGCTGGGCGATGCCGGTCTCCAGCCTTAGCAGGCGCAGGCCGCGCCAGCGCGCCTGCGCCACCAGGGCGGCCAGCAGCGCCACCCCGACGCCCATGCCGCGGCTGGACGGCCGCACGTACATGCGCTTGAGCTCTCCGTACTCGCCGCGCTGGTCGACCAGCGCGCCGCAGCCGACCACTTCGGAGCCAAGTTGCGCCACCAGGAAGACGACGTCGGGCCGGCGCAGCGCATCGACCGGCACCAGGTGGTTGCTCTCGGGCGGATACAAGGCCTGCTGGTAGGCGTCCAGTTCCTCGATCAGCGCGCGCACCGCGGCGCCGGCTGGATCGCCGGGCTCGATCCGAAGGTCCGTGCGCAGTTCCCGGGTCAGTTGTGCATCACCTGTGGACGCGCGGCCGAATTCATCATCTGCTCGATCTTGTCGAGCGGAACCATTCCCGGTGCGCGCCGGCCGTCGGCGAATACCAGCGTAGGGGTTCCGGTTACGCTGAGCTTATGGCCCAGCTGGAGCACGTCATCGACCGGCGTCTTGCAGCCGTCGGCCATCTTCTCGGGCTGCAGGCCATCCACCATCAACTTGGTCCAGGCCGTCGGCGGATCCTTCGAGCACCAGATCTGATTGGACTTGGCGACCGAATCGTCCGACAGGATCGGGTACAGGAATATGTAGATGGTGGCGTTGTCCAGCGTGCGCATGTCGCGCTCGAGCTTCTTGCAGTACGGGCAGTTCGGATCCTCGAAGATCGCGACCGCACGCGATCCGTCGCCCCGAACGAGCTTGAACGCCAGGTTCAGCGGCAGCGAGCCGAAATCGACTCGCAGCACTTCCTCGCTGCGCCTGGCCGTCAGGTCCTCCTGGGTGCGGGTGTCGTAAAGATGGCCGGTGATCAGGTAATTGGCGTTCTCGTCGACGTAGACGATCTCGCTGTCGATCACCACCTCGAACATGCCGAACGGCAGCCTGCGGATCGAGTTGACCTTGCCCGGGATCTTCTTGGACACCCGTTCGCGCACCAACTCTTCGATCGACCGGGACGCCAGTGCGGGACCAGACGCAGCAGCCGCAGGCGCCGGCTGGGCGGCTGCCGGTGCGGGCTGGGACGCAGCCGCCTCTTCACCGGCCCGGACGGCGCAGGCCGACAACAGCAGCGGCGTCAGTGCGGCGATCACGATGGCCTTCATTTTCGGTTCCACTTGGCCTCGCGCGCCGAGGCGACATGCGAGTCTAACCGGCTCCGGCGACCCGGGCGTCGGAACAATCGACCGCCCGGCGCGCAATCAACCGATTGCCCGCCGCACCAGCAGGTTCTTCAGGGGCGGGGCGGCCTGAACCCAGTCCAGGCCCTGGTTGCGCAGCCAGCGCACGGCCGGGTCACGGGTTTCGAACAGGCGCGCCAGCGAATTGATGGTCAGGCGCATCAGCCCGACCGGTTCGGCGCGGGCGCGCTCATGACGGCGCAGCAGGGCGAGGTCGCCCGGGTCGCGCCAGGCCTCGCGCTGCGACAGCACCTTGCACAGTTGGGTGACGTCCTGCAACCCCAGGTTCAGCCCCTGCCCGGCAAGCGGGTGCACGACGTGGGCCGCATCGCCCAGCAGCGCCAGCCGATCGGCCACCACGCGGTCCACGCGCAGATCGCACAATGCGAAGCCCTGCGCCGGGCCCCGTTGCGTCAGCTCGCCCAGGCGGCCCCCGGTGCGCGTGCTGACGCGCGCGGCCAGTTCGGCGGCCGGCAGCGCGAGCAGCTCCACAGCCAGCTGCTCCGGGGCCGACCAGACCAGCGAGACGTGCCGGCCCGGAAGCGGCAGCAGCGCCACCACGCCCTCGCCCGTGAACAACTGGTGGGCGACGCCGCGATGCGGCTCGCTGCACCCGAAGTTGGCCACCACCGCCGTCTGCCGGTACGGCGTTTCGACCGTGTTCAGTCCGGCGGCGGCGCGCACCGCCGAGTTCCTGCCGTCCGCGCCCAGCACCAACCGAGCTTCGAGCCAGCGCCCGCCGGCAACGCGTACGCGCGCACCCTCGGCGCGCGCATCGAGCGTCTCGAACGTGTCATCCAGGTGCCAGATGCCCGGGGCAAAACCGCACGCCATCCAGAGCGCCCGCAGCAGTTCGGACTCCTCGACGATCGTCGCCAGGCGATCGACGGTGGCAGCGTAGGCATCGAAGCTGAGCGATCCTCCGGCGTCGCCCTCGATCTGCATTCGCACCACCGGCTGGATGCGGCCCGGGTCGACCTGTGGCCAGGCGCGAACGTCGTCGAGCAGCCGGATCGAGGTGCCCGCCAGCGCGTAGATGCGGGGATCGAACGGCGCATCGGCCGTCGGCACGCGCAGTCGCGGTACCGGGCCGATCAGCGCGATCTTCAAGCCCTGGTGGGCGCACCCGAGCGCGGCCGCCAGGCCGACAACGCCCGTGCCGACGACGGCCACGTCGAACGAGCTCGGAGCAGCAGCCACGTGTGTCCGGATGAGCGGAGACAGACGATTATATTTTGATCGGGAATAAGGCGCTCGGGGCGCCTTCGCATGCGCTACCGGTTCGAGCCCTGCTAGGCGCAGCGGCGCACGAACTCCTGCAACGCGGTCAGGGCCGGAACATGCAGCTCCCGGCGGCCGCCGTCGCCGAACCGGATGACGTCCTCCCGGACCATGCGCGATATGGCGCGCGTGACGGACTCGTGGGTCAGGCCCAGGTGGCTGCCGATCTCGGCACGGCTCACGGGCAGCCGGATCGGGTCGGTGCCGAGGCCGCTGCGGGCCAGACTGTCGGCCAGGTGGTGCAGGAAGTTGGCCACCTTCGCGTCCGCCGACCAGGCGGCGTGCAACAGGGTCGCGTCGCGTTCGCGCACGATCTCGCGGCTCATCGCCGCGTGCAGCAAAGCAAACAGGGCGGGGGTGCGGGCTCCCGCCTGCAGCAGCGCCTCGTATCGGACGGCCCAGACTTCGCCGGCGTCCACCGCTTCGGCGTCGCACCCGTACAAGCCGCTGTCGATGCCATCGAAGCCCATCCAGTCGCCCTTGAACGCCAGCGACACGAGCTGGCCACCCCCATCGGAGGTGGTCTTGATGAGCTTGCACACGCCGCAGCGGATCACGTGGATGTCGCAAAAACGATCGCCGGCACGGAAGACTTTCTGGCCGGCGCGCAGCGTGCGCCGATGCACGGGAACGCCCCGTTCCAGAGTCCGCAGCACGTCTTCGGCGCGCAGCGCCCGGATCGGCGGCCCGTCGGCGTGCACGGCGGCGCGCCCGACCTCGCCCTCCTCGCTCATCCGGAAGGCGTTTCCGCCGTCGTGTTTGGCGCGATACATCGCCAGCTCCGCCGCACGCATCAACACGCCGGCGTCCCTGCCGTCGTCCGGGCAGCAGCAGCCCCCGGCGCTGATCGTCAGCTTGATCACGCGGCCGTCTTCAACGCGAACCGGCACCGCAAAGGCCTCGACCATCTTGCGCAGGACCAGGCGGGCCGCGGCAGCGTCCGCGGGTCCCGGCAGCAGCGCCGCGAACTCGTCGCCGCCCAGCCGGGCCACCGTGTCGATCTCGCGTACGCACAACCGCAGGCGCCATGCGGCCGCGCGCAGCACGGCATCGCCCGCTGCATGCCCCAGCGTGTCGTTGATCGCCTTGAAGCCGTCCAGGTCCACCATTGCCAGTGCGAAGCCGGCCCCGCTGCGCCGGGTATTGGAAAGCGCGTGGCGCAGGCGATCCGTGAACAGCGTGCGATTGGGCAATTCCGTCAGGCGGTCGTGCACGGCCTCGTGGCGCAGCTTCTCGAAGGCCGCCAGCCGTTCGCTGACGTCGTGTCCGCAGGACCAGAAATGCGTGATCGCGCCATCGGGGCCCAGCAGCGGCAGGATGGTTTTTTCCTCGTGATAAATCTCGCCGTTCTTGCGGCGATTGATCAGCACGCCGCGGAACTCGCGTCCCCCGAGTAGCGTGCGCCACAGATCCTGGTAGAACTCGAGCGACAGCAGCCCCGACTTCAGGATCGCCGGCGTGCGTCCCATCGCCTCATCGGACGCGAACCCCGTTATGGCTTCGAATGCCGGGTTGACGTACTGGATGACTCCAGCGGCGTCGGTGATCAGCGCCGCCTCGCCGGAGCGCTCCATCACCCGGGCCAGCTGTTCCACGCTATTCGCCACTGCGATGAGCCTCGGGACGAGCGAAGCCCATTAAGTTAGCCGTCGCCGGCCTATTGAGGAATCCACGCTCTCCGGCAATCCTGCCTACCAGTTAACCGGTAGGGATCGGTCAGAGCGAAACGAGGCCTTCGCGAACCGCGTAGCGCGTGAGCTCGGCCACGGTGCGCAGGTCGAGCTTGCGCATGATGTTGCGCCGGTGCACCTCGACCGTCCCGACCGAGATGTGCAACTGCTCGGCGATCGCCGGGGAACGCACGCCCTCCGCGATCAGCCGCAAGACTTCCCGTTCGCGGGGGCTCAGGCGCGGCGCCAACTCCGCTTCCGAGGCGCTGCGAACCGCCGAGACCAGCGAGTCAGCCGCCTCCGGGCAGATGTAGGTATGACCGGAAGCCACGGCACGGATCGCTCGCACCAGTTCCGTGCCGGCCGACGATTTGGTCACGTACGCCGAGGCGCCCGCCCGCAGCATCTCGGTGACGAAGCGGCGGTCGGTGTAGGCCGACAACGCGACGATTCGGATGCTGCCATTGGCTTGCTGCCGCAGCCGGTCGGCGGCCTCGATCCCGTTCAGGTCGGGCAAGCCGATGTCGAGCACCACGACATCGGGCGCCAGGCTGCGGGTGCGCTCGAATGCCGTGGCCGCGTCGCCGGCCTCGCCGACCACTTCGATATCGGTTTCATTGGCGAGCGTATCGCGCAGCGCCTCGCGCACCAGCCGGTGATCGTCGATCAGCAAAACGGAAGTCGGCATGCGGTGTTCCCCCGATCGATTGGGATAGTAGCGCGACGCTGAGCTCCCATAGATCACCTGATATCGGCAAGCAGACTGCAATACCGCCGCCTTAATCATTGGATTGAGAGCAGGCCGTCGCGGTCGTGACGAGGGTCAGCACCTGACTCAGCAGGAAACCCTACGGTCCCATACCAATGTGCGTGGCCCACATCCGCGGGCGTGCGGCGAATCGCGGGCGCCAGAAACCGGCTGCATGGCCGCAGATTCCCGATCCGCTATGATTTAAGTTTCGCCCTGTACGTGCAACGCTGCAGGCGTCGCGATGTGCAGGGTCGCGTCTGAATCCCACGACGGCCAAGTAGCTCAGTTGGTAGAGCAGAGGACTGAAAATCCTTGTGTCGGTGGTTCGATTCCGCCCTTGGCCACCAGTAACCTTCCTCCGGTGTGTGCAGGAAAGTGCCAGTGAGTGGCGATAAGTCACTGACTTGACGGAGGAATCTTCCCTCTCGAGACTTCGCTGTGCGCACCGTCGCGTCGCTTCAGTGCGACCCGACGCAGCTCAAAAACGGTGATCCAGCGGTGATCCACGGGGGGTCGAAAAATGCCATTGCACGTGTTGAGTCCACGCGAACTGCAGGTCGCGGGCAGCGGCGATCACGCTGACAGCGGCGCACTGTTCCTGCGGGTCAAGGAATCCAATGCGAACTGGCCACTGCGCTACTGGCACTGGCGGAGGTGAACTCCCATTGGGCCTCTACCCCTAGCGTAGGTGTTAGAATGACAACTGTCCAAAGATGTTGCGACACTTGGCAGAACCATGGATACGGACCCACAAGGCACTTCAAGGAAGAAAAGGGCGTCGGCTAAGCGTTTGTCGCGCAACAAGCAGCCGTTGCAGAAGTCGGTACCGAACGCATCGGCGAAGCGCGGCTGGTTTCGGTCCATCAGCGAGCTCACGAGCCTGCAGACACACGACCTGGTAACGAAAGGCCTGCGAGTTAAGCTTGCCAGGCAGTTGATGCGCCGCTACACCATCATCGGTGAGGGGAGTCTTCTCAGCGTCCTTGGCATTACTGCCCGGACGATGCAACGGCGCGCGGCCAGCGCGCACAAAACCCTTGATCAGAATGCGAGTGACCGAGCGATACGGCTGGCCTCGGTCACCGAACAAGCAATCGAGGTGCTCGGCTCTCAGGAGGCGGCAGAGCGCTGGCTGTCGTCACCGGCCATGGCGCTTGACCGGCGCAGACCGATCGACCTACTTCAAAGCTCCGAGGGGACCGAGTTGGTCAAGACGCTGCTGACTCGAATGGATTACGGGGTCTACGCTTGACTCCTTTACCGGCGGCTTTGGGCGGCACCGAGCTTATCGCTTGGCGCCTGGAGACGAGCAAGCATTTCAAGACGTGGCAAACAGCGGAAGGTGCTTTCCTCGTGGGTGGTCGGTGGAGTTCAGCCGGCCGCCGGGTGCTCTACACCTCAATTGATCCTTCCACAGCGATCGTGGAGGTGGGCGTACACAAAGGCTTCAACACGCTCGACGCGGTGCCTCACACCCTTATCGAAATCGAAATTTCGGATCCCGCCCGAGTCTACGTAGTCCAACCAACCGCGCTCCCAAATCCGAGCTGGCTGCGACCAGGGACAATCAGTGAAGGGCAACAGACCTTCGGCGATGGCTTGCTCGCTTCGAACCCGCTCGTCGTGGTTCCTAGTGTGGTGAGCACGCATTCGTGGAATCTGCTGATCGACGTCGCCGGCGCCGCCGGACTATTTTCATTGCGCGGTAGCGAGGCGTTCGCTCTCGACCCCCGGCTGAACCCGGTTGCAGCGGCGATCCCAAGGACGTAGAAGCGATTTAGGCAGTTTTAAATGACCGCATCCGACCAGACTCGGCGATTTCGGGGTCCGGCCAGATGCGGCCGATTCAAGATCACCGAAGTGCCGTCAGCTTGCGCGGTGATCAGCCGGTGAATCCTTGCCCCACTCGCTTCGAATCCAGCATCCAAGCCGGTCTTGACGGCGCACTTGGCCACCATCCAATCATCGACCGCCGTCTATAGAGGACTTCCACCTCCAAGTGGCTGCGCCCTGCTGGTGGGGCTGCACCACAAAAAAGAAAACCCGGCACAAGGCCGAGTTCTCTTATGTCGAGTCGACGACCTTCGACCGCCCGACGTGTGCTGGTCCACGCCTAGCGGGAGTCCGCGATACCAAAGGGGGATTCGACCCGATCAGTTGTTTGAGTTGAGTAATTCGCGGATGCGGGTGGCGAGTGCCGGTGAATACTGATCAAGCGCGGAAATCAGGAGAGCTAATTTTTCCTGGTTGTTGTCGGTTACGGTTCGGAAAGCACTACACAGCATCGATGCGGTGACCTCGTCGATTTCTGCGGAGTACTCCCTCACTTTGGGCAGGGACTGCTCGGCCACGATCTCGCGCAAACGGTCGTGCACGATGCGGATCGCGGACTTTATTGACTGGGCTCGGACGCTCGCTGCGATCAAACTGACCGGACCGGTGGGGTGCGCAAACTCAACGATGTACTGCTTCATGGATGAATCCTTTTGCGAGCACCAAGCTCACGTAATCGGTTAGCTCTCGGTCGATCAGACCGACCAGGCGCGCGAACGACCTCGGGCTGTCGATAGGCGCCGATAAGCGGGGAACGCGGTGTGTCGCAGATGGACTGCGCAAGCAGAGGTCGCATGACCCCCGCTTGCGCAAGAATGTGGACAACGTAGCCGCCCGGATCCGACGCCTGTCGGCGATCGTGAAGGACGGCAGGGCCCGGTCATTGATTGACCGGTCCCCATTGCTCTGCACACCCTATGTTGGTGCGGTTTTACAAATTGCTAGGTGTGAGGAACGGATGACGCGTAAAGATTCAGGTTGGGCAGTACCGGGTTTCGTGGCGCGGCTTTGTCTTCACCCGCTACGCGCCTTAATATCGACCGTCATCGGCTGCTTCCACATTGCTGGCACGTTCAAGTCCTATCGTAGGAGAGTCGTCATGACGGCAAATCGGGTCTTGCTCGCCGCGCTGTTCGTCGGCGCAATCGCGGCTGCGGTCGGAGCCTTCGCCGAGGACAAACGCATGGTGCACCAGATGATGCCAAGAGCGGTTCCATTACCGGTTGAAGGTGAGTTGCCGTCACTCGGGGGCGCAAAGGGCTGGCTTAATTCGCCGCCGCTGACAGCCGCTGGCCTTCGGGGAAAAGTCGTCCTGGTCGACTTCTGGACCTATACCTGCATCAATTGGCGGCGCACGCTCCCGTATGTCCGCGCCTGGTCCGAGAAATACCGGGATCAGGGATTGGTGGTGATCGGCGTGCACTCGCCCGAGTTTGAATTCGAGAAAGACGTCGATAACGTGCGCCGGGAGTCGAAGGACATGCGGGTCGACTATCCGATCGCGATCGACAGCGACCATGCGATATGGCGTGCTTTCAACAACGAATATTGGCCGGCCCTGTATTTCATCGACGCGCAGGGCCGCATCCGGCACCACCAGTTCGGCGAGGGTGATTACGAACAGTCGGAAATGATCATCCAACAGCTGCTGGCCGAGGCCGGAACCGGACGCATCAACCAAGGACTGGTTTCGGTCGATGCCCGCGACGCGGAAGCCGCCGCCGATCTGGGCAGCCTGAGGTCCGCGGAGAATTATGTCGGCTACGCGCGCACCGAGAACTTCGCGTCGCCTGGCGGCGCACGATTGAACGAGGCCCGCCTCTATGCTGCCCCGACGCGACTGAGTCTCAATCACTGGGCTCTTTCCGGCGATTGGACCATGGGGATACAGGCAACCGCGCTGAACAAGGCCGACGGGCGGATCGTGTACCGCTTTCACGCCCGCGATCTTCATCTCGTGATGGGGCCGGCGGCGCGAGGAACGCCTGTCCGATTTCGCGTGCTCGTCGATGGGCATCCGCCGGGCGCTGCTCACGGAGTCGACGTCGACGAACAAGGCAACGGCGCGGTTACCGAGGCGCGGATGTATCAGCTGATCCGGCAGCCGGAGCCCATCGCTGACCGGCAGTTCGAGATCGAGTTCCTCGATGCGGGCGTGGAGGCCTACTCGTTCACGTTCGGCTGATTCGCAGTAACCGCTCTCTCGGGTCGTCGCCGGTCTCTTGAGCCTTGCTCCCTTATATCATCCACGGTCGGATGGGCGCGACGATGAGCGCGCTTCAGACAGCCGCCAGGCGGTGGGAGACATCACGATGACGAAGGTCGGCACACTCGCGATCACCGCCTTCACGCTGATGCTGGCCGCAGTGCCCGCACCCGCGCATCACTCATTCTCGGCAGAGTTCGACGCCAACCAGCCCGTCCACTTCGAAGGCGTCATCACCCGCGTCGAATTCATCAATCCGCACACGTGGATCCATGTGGACGTAAAGGGCCCGGATGGCAAGGCGATCGGTTGGATGATCGAGGCCGGAAGTCCGAACGTGCTGCTGCGACGCGGAGTCACCAAGACCAGCGTGAAGCCTGGCACCCAGGTGGTGGTCGACGGCTACCGGGCCAAGGATGGCTCGATGCGCGCCAATGGCCGCGATATCACGTTGCCGGACGGACGCAAGCTGTTCCTCGGCTCCTCCGGAACCGGTGCGCCGTACGATGAAAAGAAGTAACGAGGCCTGACCCGGCGCCGGCAGCCGCCAGCCGAATGGCGCTCAGGAAAAACCGATCCACCGTCCGCCGGCGCCGACCACGAACCACAACAGCAGCGATACCAGCCCGACCGCGCGACTGCGCAGGGGCGGGATGCGGTCCGGATCGCCCAGGGCAATGCGACGCTGCACCGTCGCGGTGAACACGAGCGACAGGACCAGCGCGCTCATCTTCACCCAGAAGGCCTCGTGGTAGTACAGCTTCTCCGCCTCAGAGGTGAACAGCAGCAGGCCGGAGCCGAGCATCACCGCCAGGCTTCCAACAAACCAGGGTCGCGTGTCGCGCCAGACCTGAGCCGCCGACTGGGGCCCCAGGCCGAGACCGAGCAGGCTCAGGTTCACCATCAGCACCGAACCGCCGATCACCGCGAGTCCCAAAAGGTGCAGGGATTCGATAACCGGGAAAAGCCAGGTCGAGTCGCGGATGCCTGCGCCGATCCAGGACGTCTCGCACCAGGTGAAGAACACGGGGGCGGACATCGGCCTTCACCGCGCCAGGGATTCAAGATCCCCGTCGAACCAGCGATAGGCGGTCATGCGTCCGCAAATCACGACGGCTGCCCACAGCGCCAGCGACAGACCTCCTGCCAGACGCGCACGGATGGGCGGCCTCGGGTCCAGGTCCCATTGCCGGATGGTGCGCGACGCCATGACATGGAAGACCGCGGCGTTCAAGCCCGCCGTCACCAGGAAGATCAGCTTCAGCCGGAAAAAGATGTTGAAGTAATTCGTGACCGGGTCGGCGTAGAACAGCAGGGCGCCGCTGGCCGCCATCACCCAGAATCCGCCGATCATCCATGGCAGCAACCGTCTGATGGCCTGCGAAACGGGCGTCGCCGGCATGATGGCTCCCAGCAGGCGCAGGTCCAGCATCACGGTCAGTCCCAGAAAGACGCAAAGCGTCAGAACGTGTATCGACTCGACGATCGGGTATACCCAGATCGATTCGTGAAACGCGACGCTTCCGGGCGTGCCGGAGAGCCAGTGGCAGAATTCGATTGGAGCAGTCATCGATGAGAAATGGGCTCAAGTCCTTGATGGCAGTGGCGGCGCTGCTGGCCCTGGCGCCGCCCCCGACGCTCGCCCAGGCCCGCGCCAACGATCGCCACCCGGACTTGAGCGGCATCTGGCAAGCCCTGAACACCGCCAACTGGGACCTGCAGGACCACTCGGCGCAGGCCGGGCCGATGTGGCAGACCGGCGCCATCGGCGCCGAACCGGCCGGCCAAGGCATCGTCGAAGGCGGTGCGATTCCCTATCTTGCGGCCGCGCTCGAACAGAAGAAAGCCAACTTCGCCAACCGGCGCACCAGCGACCCGGAGGCCAAATGTTACATGCCGGGCATCCCCCGCGCGAATTACATGCCGTTTCCGTTTCAGATCGTACAGTCGCCCAGGGGCATTCTGTTCGCTTACGAGTTCGCCAGCGCCAATCGCCTGGTCAACATGGGCCGGCCGGTGGAGGCGCCGGCCGATAGCTGGATGGGGACCAACAACGGCCACTGGGAAGGCGACACGCTGGTGATCGACGTGACCGGGCTGAACGGGCTGGCCTGGTTTGACCGCGCGGGAGACTTCGCCAGCGACCAGTTGCACGTGGTCGAGCGCTTCAGCCGGATCGACCGCGATCACCTGCAATACGAAGCCATCGTCGAAGATCCGTCGGTGTTCAGCCGCCCCTGGAAAATCAGCATGCCGCTGTACCGCCGCGTGGAGAAGAACGCCCAGCTGCTGGAATTCAAGTGCGTGGAGTTTGCCGAAGAGCTCCTTTACGGCGAATACAAGAAGAAGTGAGCGTCTCACTTCGGAGCGGCGTCGGCCTTTTCTTCGGCGCGGGCTGCGCTCAGCATGTTGGCCATCGAGTAGTTGCCTTCGTGGCAGGCGTATTCGAAGATCTGGTAGCCCGATTCGTGGGTGAGCGGGAAGGAAACGGTCCAGGCAGCGACGAAGGTTTTCGGATCGTTGACAGTTGCTTCGTATTCGATGGCGTTCTCGCCGATGCGCGTGAATCGTTCGACCAGACGCAGATCCTCGGTGTACCGGATCCCACCGCCGTTTTCGCCGATGCCGAGACGATCGCCAATGAAATTCGTGGTCTCCACCACCAGCGTATTGCCGTCCCAGTGCCCCCGCGCGTCTCCCATATAGGTGCGAATGGCGGCGGGCAGGTGGGGGCGTGGATGATCGGGCGGATCGATTGGAACAATGCGGGTCTCGTGGATCATTTCATAGCGAATCACGACCAGACCGGGTGACTGCAGAATATCGGTTCCGTTTCCGTAGATCACCGGCAGCATGGAGCCCAGGACGCCGCGCGTGATGCAGCGGGCGTACATGCTGAGGTCTTCCCACGATTCCGGCAGCGGTTTTCTTCTGACGGCGAAGATCGCGGCAGCGCGCTGGATCGCGGCTTGTTCAGTCAGCGCGGGAAAGTGGCCGTCTTCGGGATCGACGATCAGCGAAGTCTGCCGCGAGGTTTGCCGCGCGTACTCGGTCCAGTTGGAGGAATACGGTTTGGCATCCACGCCCTGATGCTGGACCCAGTAGCCCGCCTCGGGAACGATGCCGGCCTGAACGCTGGACGAGATTAGATTGTTTTCCTTCTCGCGCTGGGCGAATTCCTCGTCGGTCAGCTGCTTCCTGTTGCCGTAGCGCCTGGGCCGTTCGAACGGCACGCCGATGGAATTGTCGCTGGTCCAGGCTCCCTGAAGGTCAGGCTCGCCCCAGGCGGTTTTCGGAGACGTCCAGTTTGAGGCAGGTGCTTTCGTTGGCCCGGCGGCCACTGCGGCCGCGATCGAGCACAGAGCCGCGATGGCGGGCACCGATATGCGTTGAGCAAATCGAAATCGGCCGATAGCCGCCGCGCCATTGAACAGCAAACGAGTGCGCATGGTCGATGTCAACGAGCTGCAGCCGGATCATAGCTCTGTCGTCCCACCGAAGTTCACTCGACTTGATGGTGAAGCTCCTTCATCCACGTCTGTCCGACCAGGTCGTGCCCGAAGCTGCTGTGCGGCTCCTCGTTAACAAGCTGCCAGCCGTTGCGCTCGTAGATGCGCCGCGCCGCATGCAGTATTGAATTGGTCCAGAGAGTCATTCTCCGGTAGCCTGCGCTGAAGGAAAACTGCTCGCACTCGCGCACCAGCCGATCGCCCAATCCCTGGCCCCGCGCGGCCGGGTCCACCAGCAGCATTCGAAGCTTTGCGACGCCCTCGCCATACTCGGCCGGCGGCGCCTGCATCACGAACACGCAGCCGACGTTCACGCCCTCGCGCCGCGCGATCCAGCCGCGATCCCGGCCGGGTTTGAACCCTTCGATGAAATCGCCCGCGACACGGGCGACAAACGCTTCGAACCGGATGTCCCACCCGAATTCCTGCGCATACAACGCCCCATGCCGTTGAACGACCCAACCCATGTCGCCGGGGCTGGGCTCATGCAAGGTGATCTCGGCGCACGGTGGCGGCGCCATCATCAGCAAACGTACCGTATCCATCGCGTCGATCAGTTGCCGCTGGGATGGTCCGGGCAGGTGGCTGACGATTCGCGCCACCTGGCGCCGCGAGGCGAGGTCGAGCTGAGCGTAGGCGCGGCTGCCTTTGGCGGTCAGCGACAGCCGGTGGGCCCGCGCGTCCTCCCGGCAGACCTGGTCGCGCACCAGGCCAGCCGCGCGCAGGCGGCGCAGCAGTCGGCTCAGGTAACCCGCGTTCAGCCCGAGGTCACGGCACAACTGACTGGCGGTGAGCGGGGCGCGATGGGTCAGTTCCCACAGCACGCGCGATTCGGTCAGCGAGAAGTCGCTGTCGAGAATCTCGCGCTCGAGCAGGCCAAGGCGCTGCGTGTAGAAGCGGCTGAAGCGCCGTACCCCGGCCACGCATTCCGGATCGGGATTTGTGCCGGTGTCCATCGGGCGATCGGATAGTTGCCTGAGGCAAGTATCGCAACCGCCGCTGACGATGTCAAACTGACCGCCACCGCTTCATGAAGCCGGCCTACCCGAACCGGCGCCACAAGAGCCGGTCGAGCGACAGCGCCCCGGGCCCGCGGCACAGCAGCACCAGCAGCATCGCGGCCCACTGGATGTGGGTCGGCCACGCCAGCGGGTAGACAAAAACCTCGATGAAGATCGTCATTGCGAGCAGCACCAGCGCCGCCCCGCGGGTCAGCAGACCCAGCATCAGCAGCACGGGCGTGGACAACTCGATGCTGACCGCCAGGTACGCAGCGACCTGCGGCGCCAGCAGCGGCACCTTGTATTCGTCGGTGAACAGCGCCAGCGCAGCGTTCCAGTCGTCCAGCTTGGTCGTGCCGGAATTCCAGAACACGGTGGCCACCGCCAGCCGCAGCGGCACGGCCAGCACGCTGTAGGGAACGCGGTCGAGGAAGGAAATCACACGCCGGATCGCCCCCCAGGCGGGGTTCGTGGCGGATGCCGCGGCCATCTGACTCATTGAGTTCTCCATCAAATCGGGTTAGCCATCGGCGGCTTCGCTCAGCTCGAAACCGCAGAACCGCCCGGCGCCCAGGTGCTCGGCGAGCAGCGCATCGGCGGCGCAATCGGGGTTGTCCCGCAGCGCGATCGACAGCGCCGTACCGGCGCACAGCGCCGCGGTGAAGTGCCACGCCGCCCGGCCCAGCCGCTGCACGCGCACGTTCGAGCCGCGCCGTTCGATCAGCAGGTGGACCGGGCCTTCGGCCGGGTCGATCACTTCCAAAGCCGCATCGTCGCCTTCGAGCACCGCGTGCCAGATGGCGTCGGCCGGCGTGCTCGCGCGCACCAGCCTCAGCGCGGGGTGGGCGCGCAAACGAAGCGCGGCGCTGGCGGCCGGGGGCAGCGCGGCCAGGCGCTGCAGGTCCAATGCGATCGCGTCCGGCGCATGCAGCGCGCAGCTCACGGCCCACTCGAGGTCGGCCACATCCGGCAGGTACGGCAAGGCCAAGGCCGCAGGAAACTGCGCCAGGAAGGCGCCGAATCCCCGCCCGTACTCGTCCAGCCAGGCGCTGCGGGCCGGGTGTGCACCCATGAAAAAACGCGCGGCGGCTTCGAAAAATTCGTCTCCCACCAGCTTGCGCACCGCCGGGTAAGTCAGCCGCAGCGCGGTCGTCAGCGTGGAGATCGCCGTGTCGCGGTGAATCGACAGGCGAGGTGCCGCGTCGGTGCCGACGACGACCTCCAGCGACGCCGCCACGGGCCCAGCGCCGGTCAGGCTCGCGCAGATGGCCCGCTGCAATTCAAGCAGCGATGGAGCGGCAGCAGCCATCGGCTTGCAGGTCGAGCACATTCTGGGCGCTGCGCGCCTGCGCCATCAGGACGGCAAGCGGTGGAACGTCCGTGTCCCATTCGATCAGCGTCGGCACGCAGCCGAAGCGCGCAACCGCCTCGGCGTACAGCGCCCACACCGGTGGCGACACCTTCGAGCCGTGATCGTCGATCAGGATCCGGCCGCCGCCTTCGAAGTCGCGCGCCGAATGGCCCGCCAGGTGGATCTCCTGCACCGTCTGCGGCGGCAGGGCGGCCAGGTAGTCCGAGGCCGACCAGCCGTGGTTGCACGCGCTCACGTAGATGTTGTTGACGTCGCACAGGATGCCGCAGCCCGTTCGCTGAGCCACCGCCGCCAGAAACTCCCACTCGGGAATCGTCGAGTGGCGGTAACGCAGGTAGCTCGACGGGTTTTCGATCAGCAACTGGCGCCGCAACGCCTGCTGCGCGCGCTCGACATTGCGGCAGACGACATCCAGCGCCTCCGGGGTCATCGGCAGCGGCAACAAGTCGGCCAGGTAGGTCCCGTCGACCACGTTCCACGACAGGTGTTCGGAGACCAGCCCCGGATCGATGCGATCGATCAGGGCGCGCAACCTCGCGAGGTGCTGCGCCGACAGTCCTTCGGCGCTGCCGAGCGAGAGGGCCACCCCGTGCAGCGAGATCGGATAATCCCGGCGCACCCGCTCCAGCATGGCCGGCGTC
>Ga0307479_10000742_pt1 | contig 29580 bp, 25 predicted proteins | sample atmos_gasesECM4C_FD_203743 | JGI IMG/M metagenome (GOLD analysis project Ga0307479, IMG submission 203743) | Hardwood forest soil microbial communities from Morgan-Monroe State Forest, Indiana, United States - atmos_gasesECM4C_515 | ecosystem: Environmental > Terrestrial > Soil > Temperate...
GTTGATGAGGGTGGCGGAGTCTCCATAGTCACAGCAGACGATATTCGCAATCACATGGGTGAGCGCGAAATTCTGTATTGGGTCTACAACGACGCCTGCCCGCCGTCTCCCGGTTGCGCCTCCATGCAAAACCCGCCACCGCCCTCTGCGAGCGGAATAACTTACGCTGCGGTATGGCAATTCGCGCAATCTCCCCGCCGCCAAGAATTCACCAAGCGCTGTACGGCCACTTATCATGCCGATGCCAACTGTTACGCCCCCGGCGATACCGCTCACTCTTGGCTCCTCGACGTAAACACGGCTACTTCGCTAGACCCATCCGCCGGCGCGCGCTGATTTTCTCCGTTTTTATGCTCTCCATGTCTCCGCGTCTTTTGCGCTACCGCCTTTCTCTTCTTCTTCGCCTGGGACACCGTGAATCGGGCTCCGCGCAACTTCTTCCGCCTGTTGCCGTCTGCCTGTCAACCCCTTTCCTTCTAACCTGTTACCTGCATTCTGCATCTAAGATAAGGCTAACAAAACATTCACGATTTATACGCATTGAACCCATTAAAATAATTCGTGTCGCGGTGTACCGAAACCCGGTTAATGTGTACCTGTAGCTGCGAAGCGGAATAATAGAACATGGCCAAGCAGTATCTGCTGGCGAGCGATTTCGACCAAACGCTCAGTTTCAACGACTCAGGTCTCGTGTTGAGCGAGCTTATCGGAGTCCCCGGCTTCCACGACAAGGTCGCCGGGCTCTCGCAAATGAATCTTGTCCAACAAGGCGCGGAGCTCAGCTATCTCATCCTCCACGATCCGGAATTTCGCCGTGTCCGTCGAGAACATCTCGTCGAAACTGGCAAGCGCATCCGCCTGAAGCACGATGTAGCACTGTTCGCCCGCGCGCTCGATAATCTCGCCGAAGGCTACAAGTTCTCGTTCTACGTTATTTCTGCCGCGCCGCAGGAGATTATCCAGTCCGCCCTCGAAGGCATTGTTCCGCCGGAGCAGATCTTCGGCACGCGCTTTCGTTATAACGAATCCAACGGTGAAGTGGAGTCCATCATTCGCGCCTCCGCTGGCTGGGGCAAAATCACCGTGCTCGAAGAAATCCGTGCGGCCCTCGGCATCAGCCATGACCACATCATCTACATGGGCGACGGCAGTTCCGATTTGCCTGTCATGATGCACGTCAACCAGCACGACGGCCTCACCATCGCTGTCTCCGAGGCCAAACTCATCACGCGCGTCGCGCGGCGCACGGTCCTCAGCGACAACGCCATGAGCGTCCTTGTTCCCATGCTGGAAAAAGTCTTGCGCTGGGACTCCGCGCGCATCCGCCGCCTTTTCGCCTCTTATGGCCTTACCCTGCTCGAGTGGGAGAAAATGCGCACCGACATGCTCACCATCCAGGACACGGCCGACTCTGTTGAGGCCTCATCTCAACCGCAGTAATCGCCTGGCGTTGCTCTAAGCTTCGACCGGCCCCGCGTGTGGCCACCTCAAACGTTTGCACGTGCATTGTTCAATCTCAGCATGACGTTGCCCTTTCTCCACCTGCCATCAAGCCGATTGCCGCGTCACTCGCTAGGCGATAAGAAAGCTTGAAGCATTTTCCAACTAGCGTCCCTCCTTCGTCGCATTCACCATTTCTTTGCTATGCTTCTTCTCTTGGTTTCCCGGAGGCCCTACATGCCCAAGAAATCGATACTTATGCTCATTGGTGACTATGTCGAAGACTATGAGGTGATGGTTCCATTCCAGGCGCTACTTATGGTGGGACACACTGTCCACGCAGCTTGCCCCGGAAAGAAATCAGGGGAAGTCGTACGCACAGCCATTCACGATTTTGAAGGCGACCAGACCTATTCGGAAAAGCGCGGCCACAATTTTTCTTTGAACGCTACCTTCGATCAAATCCAGCCCGAGAGTTACGACGCTCTGGTCATCCCCGGGGGGCGCGCGCCCGAGTACATTCGGCTCAATCCGCGTGTCATCGAAATCGTTCGCCACTTCGCAAAAGCCAACAAACCCATCGCTGCCCTCTGCCACGCCGCGCAAGTTCTCGCCGCCGCTGGGGTCCTGCAAGGAAAGAAGTGCAGTGCCTACCCCGCCACCGGCCCTGACGTTACCCTGGCTGGAGGAACGTACGTCGATCTTCCGATGACCGATGCCATCGTTGACGGGAACCTTGTTACCGGCCCGGCTTGGCTCGCGCTCCCCGCCTGGCTCGCCAAGTTCCTCGCTGTGCTCGGGACGCGCATTACTCTCTGACCTGGTGGCGGACTCGCGCATGGCTGAAATGGGCTGATACACTAATAGGGACTATTAATTCGATTTAATAGAAGAGGGTTTTCCCCGTGGCGAACATCAATACGAAGAAAGGTGTCATCGGCATTCTGACCGGAGGCGGTGATGTCCCTGGCTTGAACCCCGCCATCCGGGCGGTCACGTTCCGGGCCATGCGCGAAGGTTACGCCGTCATCGGCATTCGCCACGGCTGGGCTGGGTTGGTCGAAATGGTTCGCGACAAGAATTACGACAATAGCGACAATTTCCTGGCGCTCTCTGAAGAAGTCGTCAATCGCGCCGGGCGCACCGGCGGTACTTTTCTTCACTCCTCGCGCACCAACCCGAGCCGCGTCGGCAAGTCTAGCATCCCCGCTCATCTCAAGGACACTTATAGCGCCAACAAGAATGACCTCACTTCCGACGTTTTGAAAAATCTCGGCTGGCTCGGCATCGACTACCTGATCCCAATCGGAGGCGACGACACACTGAGCTACGCCGTCCGACTCTACCAGGAAGGTTTCAAGGTGGTGGGCGTTCCGAAGACTATGGACAACGACGTCCCGGGGACCGATTACTGCATAGGATTCAGCACTTGCGTGACCCGCACGATTCATTTGGCCAACGACCTGCGCACCACCGCAGGTTCTCATGAGAGGTTCATGGTGCTTGAAGTCTTTGGCCGGTACGCGGGCTTCACTGCCATGCTGCCGACCATGGCGGGAGCCGCGAACCGCTGTGTCATTCCCGAGCACAAATTCAATATCGAACAGCTCACCGAGCTTCTCGTTGCCGACCGGCGCAAGAACCCCAGCCGCTATTCGACGGTGATCGTTTCGGAAGGCGCCATGTTCGAGGGCGGTGAAATGGTATTCGAACGCGACACTACGGATGCCTTCGGCCACAAGAAACTCGGCGGAATCGGGGATCTGGTTTCCGAGAAATTGAAAGAACTGTCACCCAAGTACAACAATGGCAAGTCTATTGACGTCATCAACCAGAAATTGGGCTATCTGGTGCGCTGCGGCGATCCCGATGCCGTAGATTCCATCGCGCCGATGGCCTTCGGCAACCTCGCCCTGGATCTGATTCTCAATAAAATTCATGGACGGCTCGTCGTCCTCAAAAATGGACGCTACGACAACATGCCTATCGATGCGGTGATTGCCACGAAAAAAAACGTCAACGTTAAAGAGCACTACAATACCGAGCGCCTGCGGCCACATTATTCGAGTTTCGAAATGAAGCCGCTCTTCATCATGACGAGCGAGACTGGCTAGCCTGCCTGCACGATCGGCTGTTGGGCCGGCGCGGAGTAGATAGGAATTGGGTAGTGATTTTTTTTGCTAGAGATTGAATACGGATTGAGAAGCCTTGTTGTTATCACCCTCTTTGCTAACCATGTCCCGGTGCGGGCGTCCAACCGCCAAGCTGGCGGAGCAACCTTCTCCTCGTTCACGTCTCGAGGTGGGGCAATGACAATTACGCGCCGCACGCTGTTTCTGTTCTCGTTTCTTACCATGATTTTATCGGCCGACGGTCAGGAATGGCGTCCTCCAACCACCTTGAGAAAATTACCCAATGGCCTGACAGTTGTGCTTTCCGAGGACCACAACGCGCCCACAGTCGGTCTGTGCATCTCTTACGGAATCGGCTCCCGGCTCGAGCCAGTAGGCCGCAGCGGCTTCGCGCACCTCTTCGAGCACATGATGTTCGAGGGCACGCCTGCTGCTCCCAAAGGAATTTTCAGCCGCGTTGTCGAATCGGGGGGCGGATTTGTGAACGGCCAAACGGACAACGATTTCACTCAGTATTTCGAGGGTGCGCCTGTTTCCGCGCTGGACGCCATGCTCTGGCTTGAGGCCGACCGCATGAAGACTCTGGATTTTTCATCGAAAAACCTCGAGAACCAGCGCAACGTCGTCGAAGAAGAAGTGCGCGTCAACGTCCTCAACCAGCCTTATGGTCTCTTCTATATTATCGATTTGCCGCAGAAGGCATTCGACAAGTATCCAAACGCCCACAGCGGCTACGGAGACTTCCAGGATCTGAACGCCGCGAACATTGACGATGTCCACCGTTTCTACGATCAATACTACGCGCCGAACAACGCCGTGCTGGCTATTGTCGGGGATTTCTCCGCGAATGAAGTGTTTGCCAAAGTTGAAAAATACTTTGCCAACGTTCCTGCGAAACCCACGCCGCCCCGCCCCGACGTTTCCGAGCTACCGCAGGCCGCCGAGCGCCGCATGACACAAGAAGACAAGCTCGCGAAAGTGCCCGCCCTTGCCATCGGCTATCGCATGCCCCCGCGCACCACCCACGATGCCGTGGTTGGCGCCGTTACCGGCGAGCTGCTCCACAACGGCCAAGCTTCGCGCCTCTACCAGTCTCTCGTCAAAGAAAAACAGGTCGCGCTTTCCGTTAGCGGAGGCCTAAATCTGAACGGCGCCGGGCCTTTTGAATATGACGGTCCTGTTCTGATGATTTCCTTCATCATCTTTCCGGGCGGCAAGACCCAAGGGCAGGTGCTTGCGGCTTATGATGCAGCCATCGCAGAACTCTCAAAAAAAGGACCCTCTCCTGCCGAGCTTGAGAGGATTCGCTCAAAAATGCGCGCTGATTGGTATTCAAATCTGGAATTGCCGTTCAGCCGCGCACAAGCCCTCTCCCACGCCACGCTCTTCGACGGCACCTACGAGCGGGCCTATTCTGTTCCGGAAGAAGTTTCCAAAGTTACCGTGGATGACGTTCGCACTTTCACTGCCAAATATTTGGTCAAAACGAATCGGACGATTATCAATCGCGTGCCCAAACTCGCTGATAAAGCTGCGGCTGTGGAAGGTGCCCAATGAAAATGCTAAGTCTCTCGCTGGCTTTGCTGCTCGGTGCTTACACTTACGCGCAGAAGGACCAGCCACTTCCGAAAGACTTGCCGTCTTTTGGCCCGGAGAAGTCGCTTCAGGCGCCCGAAGTGAAGCAAACCAAGCTTGAAAATGGATTGACGATCTGGCTTGTTCCGCGCCCCGGGTTTCCGAAGGTAAGTTTCACTCTAGCCGTTGCCGGAGGCTACGCCGCTGACCCACAGGATCGTCCCGGTTTCTCTCAACTGCTAACCGCAACCATCGATCAGGGCACAAAACAAAGATCTGCGCGCCAGATCGCGGAAGACATGCAAGGCGCCGGGGGCGACGTGAGCTCCATCGCAGTGCGCGACGCGATTCGCCTTTCCGCCAGCGTTCTTTCCTCGAAAACTGCAGAGGCCCTCACCGTTCTCGCCGACTTGGCCGAAAACGCTTCTTTTCCAGATGAAGAAGTTACTCTCGCCAAGCACAATCTTACGGACCAGCTTGAACAAGAGGAGACCGACCCTTCCTTCCAAGCCAATCGCGCGATTGCTAAAGTGCTTTTCGGCGATGGCCCATACGGCGTTTTTTCGCCAACAAAGGAGTCCCTGGCCGCTGCAGCTCCAGCAGAATTGCGAAGCGAATTTGACCGGCGCTTCCGGCCGGACCACGCCGCATTGATCGCCATTGGAGATTTCCATTCCGAAGAGATGCTCTCCCTCGTTCGCGGCAAATTCGCCACCTGGCATGCCCCAGCGTCTCCGCCGGTAGCGGCGGTGGCAGTCCCCTCGATTTCGCCGCTTCATGCCATCTTCATAGTCCCGCGGCCGGATTCCGTGCAGACCACGCTAACGTTCGGAGCGCCCGGCCCTCATCGAGGCGAGCCCGATTTCGAGGCCACCGAGGTTGCGAACGCAATTTACGGCGGCACCTTCAGCTCGCGCCTGGTCACCAACATCCGCGAGGACAAAGGCTACACGTATACTCCCGGCGCGTTCCTGCAGTCCTTTCGCTCGGCGGGCGTCCTGCGCACGGATGCAGATGTTCGCAACGCGGTTACCGGTGCCAGCTTCAACGAAATTTTGTACGAAATGAATCGCATGGCCACGACAAGTCCCACAGAGACTGAGTTTCAGCAGGCCAAACACAACCTGGTCGGTATCGAAGCGATCTCCTTGCAGTCCAATGATGCGGTCGCCGGCGAGCTCGCAGACCTCTGGACTAGAGGTCTGCCTCCCGAGGAAATCGGAAATTACGGCAAGAAAATCGCAGCGATCACCGCTGACGAGGTGAATGCCGCCGCCAAGAAATACTTTCCGGCTTCGCGGACCAGCGTTGTCGCGGTTGGGGAAGAAAAAGTTATCCGCGAAGCACTGGCACCATTCGGCCTTCCGTTGCATCCCGCACCTTGACGCACGTGTGGCGCAAACTGGAGTTTTTTTTCAACGCCCCAAGGAGCGCACCACGGGCAGTGGGAACGCCAGCTGAAGTCTCCAGGGGCTTCTCGCGTTGACCCGGAGCAGCACAGGGCATAGCATTTGCCAATGAGCGGCGCCGCCAAAGACAACTTTCCTCCCGGCCCTTCGCCCGGTTCGCGCTCCGGCTCCTTCAAGAACTACAGTCGCGACCCGCTCGCCTTTCTCCCCACCCTCGCGCGCGAGTACGGCGACATCGTGACGATGCGCTTCTACAAGTTTCGGGTCTACTACGTCAACCACCCTGACTACATCGAGGAAGTGCTCGTCAATCAGGCCCGCAAGTTCATCAAGGGCCGCATCCTCCGCGCGAACAAGGGTCTCTTCGGAAATGGATTGCTCACCAGCGAGGGCGATTTCTGGTTGAGGCAGCGGCGGCTCGCCCAGCCCGCTTTCCATCGTGCGCGTATTGCCGCTTATGCGGAGACGATGGTGCAATTCACCGAGCGCATGCTGGAGGGCTGGCGCGACCGGGAAACGCTCGATGTTCACGCGGAAATGATGCGCCTCACTCTGCAGATCGTGGCCAAGACACTGTTTGATGCCGACGTTGACGCGGATGCTCGGGAGGTTGGCCGCGCGCTCGAAGCCATCATGGAGCACAATTCGGATTTCCGCCGGCTCATTCTGACGCCATCCTGGCTGCCCACGCTGCGCAATATTCGCGCCGCGCTCGCGACCCGCCGCTTGAACAAAATCATTTACCGCATTATCGGCCAGCGCCGTTCTGCGGGTCACGACGCTGGTGACCTTCTCTCCTTGCTGCTGCACGCGCAGGATGAAGATGGCTCGCGCATGACCGACCGGCAGCTTCGCGACGAAGTCATCACGTTGTTTCTGGCGGGCCACGAGACTACGGCACTCGCTCTTTCGTGGACTTGGTGGCTCCTGGCGCAGCATCCGCAGGCGGAAGCGAAATTGCACGCAGAGCTCGATGCTGTCTTCGGCGGGCGCACTCCTACCCTGGAGGATCTCCCCAAACTGCGCTATCTGGATCACATCATCAGCGAATCGATGCGGCTTTATCCTCCCGCGTGGGGAATGGCGCGGCTGACGATTGAAGATGCCCACATCGGTGGGTACACCATCCGCAAAGGCTGTGGCGTCTCTCTTTCGCAGTGGGTAGTACACCGCGATCCGCGCTGGTACGAATCGCCTGATGATTTTCAGCCCGAACGCTGGGAAGGCGATTTAATGAAGAGACTGCCGCGCTTTGCCTATTTCCCGTTTGGCGGCGGGCCGCGTCAGTGCATCGGTAATACGTTTGCCATCATGGAGACGGCCTTGATCCTCGCAACCATCGCGCAAAAGTTCCGGCTGCGGCTTGTTCCGGGACACACGGTGGCGCCAATAGCTTCAATTACCCTGCGGCCACGTCATGGAATCCGGATTACGCTTGAAAAGCGGAACCTCACCGAAGCAGGTACTTCTCCTCCCAAAACACAGACTGCTATTGCAGATTAGCGGCTAACGGCGCGGCGGTCGACTCCATCCGGCAGGGACCCAAGCTCGGCGCGGGTTTGCACCACGCGCAGGATGGAATCGCGCGTGACCATGCCGATGATATGCGCGTCGCCATTGGCGGAGTTTCCGACGACCGGCATCTGATTGACATCAGAGGCGAGAAGGCGTTCGAGAAGACCGAGAAGAGGCTCGTCGGGCGAAGCCCACAGGATTCTTTCGCGCGGAATCATCACCGCCTGCACGGACATGTGCGCCCATTCATCGCGAGGGACGGAGTTCAGCGTATGAACATTCATCATGCCGACGAGGCGGTCGTCGGTGAGGACCAGATGGCAGCGGCGGCCCGTACGCAACACCTCGGTGCCGTACTCTTCGAGCGAAATGTCGCGAGCGACGGTGGGAACTTCGTGGCTCATCACGTCGGCGGCGCGCAGACCAGAGAGATTCTCGCGCAGCGCTACCTGGGCGACGCTTTCCTGCGCGGCGGTGAGCAAGAACCAGCCGATGAATGCAATCCAAAGCCCCTGCGTAACCGAGCCATTGAACGCGCCCCAAGCGCCAAAAAGAATCATTGTGTAGGCAACCAGTTTGCCGCTGGCGCCGGCGATGCGCGTGGCCTTTGAAAAATCTTTTTTGATCCCCCAGACGATTGCTCGGAAAATGCGTCCACCATCGAGAGGAAAACCTGGAAGTAAATTGAAAACGGCAAGAGCGAGATTTGTTTCCCAGAGCCAGGTAGCTAGCGCTCCCATCATTTGACTGTAAGGAAAGAGCAGAGTGAGTCCGAAGAAGAAAGCCGAGAGGAAGCCGCTCGCGAGGGGGCCGGCGATAGCGATGTTGAATTCCTCAATGGCCCGGGAGGGTTCCCGGCCGATGCGAGCGACGCCACCGAAGATAAACAGAGTGATGGAGACGACGGGAATTTTGTAATGCTTGGCGACCACGCTGTGCGATAGCTCATGAAAAATGACCGATCCGAAGAAGAGCAGGCTAGTCAGGACTCCGACGGTCCAGTGCTGCGCTGTCGTCCATTTCGGATGCTCTTGTGTGAAGCGAATGGCAAGAGAGTAGGTGATCAGGGCGAAAATAAACAGCCAGGTCGAATGGATGTAGATCGGTATTCCTATAATTCGTCCGATCTTGAGGCCTGGTCTTATTGCCATCGCACGACTCTCAGATATTGCGTTCCACTGACCTTACTACACTACCTCTAATTGCGGAGCGTTCCAAACAGTCGTGTGCGGCTGGCCACGCCGTGTTTATCGCTACACAGCTTGCACTTCGTACAGCTTAAATAAATGCCTTTTTTTCAACAGGTTGGAAATGGATGAGGAAGTGCCCCTGCACGCAGCGCAAGGCAAGGAGGCGCACTATGGTCGCTACGCTGAGTTTTGCCGGGCTTGCTCTCGCCACGATTTTTGCCGCGCTTGCGGCTGTCTTGTGCAATTGGCTGTTGCTGCGCGTGATGTTCCACTTAATGCGGCCAGCCGCTGTCCGCCACACTCCTGAGGGCTCGGCCTTGAAACAGCCGACGGTGCGCACGGAATTTGTGCGTGGCGCAGCGGAGTTGACGCGCGCGTTCGCGCCGAGTCGCCGGGCAATCTGATGGTTTTCCCGGTCCCACGCATACAGCGGAGGCGACGGTCACCGCTCCGCCGCAGCGCCCGCGGGATTTGGGAGAAGGGAGCAACAATATGGTGTTCTTGAAATGGTTATTGACAATACTCGGCGTCGGCCTATTTGGCAGCGCTGGAGCGCTAGTGGTCTATGACGTTTATCTTTCCGCACAACTTCGGCGTCTGCTTGGCCGTGCAGTGACAGACGAATTCGGGGCGAAGGTGCCGCAAGCTTCCCGCCCTTTCGGGCCCATCCGCTGGCGGCTCGCTCAGCGGTTGGCAATCGCAGCTGCGCTGCCGCTGCTTCTGGCGTCCAGCGTCGTGGTGATTCCCGATGGATCGGCAGGCATTCGCATCAGCGAGATCTGGGGCGCACGTCCCGGAACGTTATATCCAGGCGTGCATATCGTAACTCCACTCATTGACAGCGTGGAACTGTACGACACGCGCGAACAGGTCTATTCGACGATTGCCGCCGAAAATCCGAAGCACAAGGGAGACGTTCTGTCAGTGCAGGCGCGCGAAGGGCTAAACATCGGGCTGGCTGTTTCCGTGCGCTACCGGCTGGATCCGCAACGCTTGAACACCATCCACGCCAATCTTCCACAGCCAGTGGACGAAGAGGTGGTTGCGCCGGTGATTTCGACCATCTACCGGCAGCTTGCGCCAAGTTACGTCACGCGGGAGATCTTTGCGTTGAAACGTGAAGAACTGCGCGCAAAAGCCGCCGAGGCCATTACCGCGCGGCTCGCGAGCGATGGAATTCTGGCGCGCGAAGTGTTGCTGCGGGACATCCGGCTTCCCGAGGAATACGCAAAGGGGCTTGAAGGGCTATTGCTGAAGGAGCAGGAAAACGAGCGGCTCGGCACCGTGCAGGAGATCAAGCAAAAGGAAGTAAAGATTGCCGAATTGGAGGCGGAAGCACAGAAATCGCGCGACGTGAAGCAAGCAGAGGCGCAAGCCCAGGTTCGCGTCCTGCAAGCCAAGGCGGAATCCGATTCCATGCAGTACACGCTGCCACTCAAGCAAAAGCAGATCGAGCAAAGCAAGCTGGAAGCCGCGGCGCGCAAGGAAGCCACTCTGCAAAACGCCGACGCAGCCGCGCAGGCCAAAGTAATCGACAGCAAGGCGGAGCTCGAGCGGCAGAAAAATCTTTCCGACGCGGAAGCGAATCGCATTCGCGTTACCGCCGCGGCAGATTCGGAGCGCATGCGGCTCGAGGCGGCTGTGCTGAAACAGAATCCCATGCTTATCCAGAAAATAATCGCGGAGCGGCTTTCGGACAAACTGCAAATCATGATGGTGCCAATCGACGGGAAGAATTTCTTCGCGAATGATGTGATGCGTTCGGCGTTCTCAGGTACAGCAAGCGGCAACACTTCGTCGGACGATGGATCAGATCCAGATACTCAGACTCCTAAGGCCACAACCATGGCGCAGCGCAAGCCGCCACGCAAACCATAACGATCTCCGGCGGCACATACAGCAATGCTTGTTCCCCCAAGAGCCGCCAGCCAAAACTCCTGCGGGTGGCTCGGCACGCGTCGCTGGAAGAGGAAAGACTATGTTTCGGATGACTGGGAAGCGGTCAATGAGCACGAAGGCAAGCACCGCCGCGCTTGCCCGGATCGTCGCTTTAGCAGACCGCGAAACGGTCTATCTCGACAGGTTTGTCCCGAGCCAGCGCCGCGTACCGCGCCACCCAGCTAGTAGTGACCTGGCAGACTAGAAGTCATGCTTCACTGCTTTACGACCGGGTACTTCGGACGCGGCGGAAGCTCTTTGTAATTCTTTAGACCATCCTTAGCGAGCTGAATTGCCTTTTCAAGTTGCGGATCGTGGCCACTGACGACGAGGTCCGGGCGCTGCGGCACAACATAATCGGGGTCCACGCCGTGATTTTCGACGATCCATTCGCCGCCGTTGTCCGGTGCCCAGAATGCTGTCTCCGGTGCGGTAACCGCCCCGCCGTCGCGGAGCGGAATTCCACGCGAGATACCCACAAGCCCACCCCACGTGCGGGTCCCCACAATCGGGCCAATTTTTTCGCGGCGAAAGAACCACGGGAAAGCGTCGCCACCGGAGCCCGCCAGCTCATTCACGATCATGATTTTGGGTCCAAAGATCCCCACAGGAGGCCACGGCTGGTCTTTTCCTTCGCGGGAAGATAATACTGTTAGGAGCTGACGCTTCAGTTTTTCCGTGTAGAAGTCTGGAATTTGTCCGCCGGAGTTGCAACGCTCGTCGACGATAATCCCGTCTTTGTCCAATTGCGCGGTGAACTGTTTGTCGAAGGCGATGATGCCGGGGATCGTCGTATCGGGCACGTGCATGTAGCCAATGCGCCCGCCGGTCGCTTCCGCGACCTTGCGGCGATTTACTTCGATCCAATCCAGGTAACGCACGCCGTTTTCATCGTTCGCCGGCTTCACCGTGATATCCCAGGCTCCCTCGGTTGCGGGCTTGCTGTTGAGTTTCAGGGTGATGAGCTTTCCCGCGAGGTTTTGGAAGTAGGCATAAACATCTTGATCCGCCCGTGCTTCGTGGCCGTTGACGGAAATGATGTAGTCGCCCACTTTTACTTTCAGACCGGGTTCGGTGAGCGGCGAGCGGGCGCCTTCGGTCCAGTTCTCGCCAGGGTAGATTTTAGCGATGCGGTAATAGCCGCCGTCGGCTACAAAATCGGCGCCAAGCATTCCCACGCCGATGTGCGGACGCTGCGGCTGGTCCCCGCCGCCGACGTAGGTATGCGATGTGCTCAGTTCGGCGATCATTTCACCTATGATGTAGTTGAGATCCATGCGGTGCGCCACCCAAGGTAGAAGCGCTTCGTAGCGGTCGCCGATCTTTTTCCAATCGTGGCCGGTCATGTTGGGATCCCAGTAGAAGTCGCGTTCGATGCGGCGCGTCTCGTGGAAGATCTGCTTCCACTCCTCGCGTGGATCCACCTGCTCCTGAAGCCCCGAAAGGTCTAGCTTCCCATCACCAACTTTCGATTTGCCGGGTTCAGCATCGACGACACCGTAAACCTGCGCTGCTTTGTAGATGACCTTCTTGCCTTCTTTATCGAGGGTGTAGCCGTCGATCCCTTCGAGCAGAACTTTGTCTTCCCGCTTGGTGACGTCGTAGACATGCAGGCTATTCTGTGGCTTGTCGTCATCCTCTGTGCCTGCCTGGCGCGCTTCCTGGGGCGTCGCAAGATAAAAAAACTTATCCTTGCGAACGGCCAGCGAGCTCAGAATACCCGCTGGCACTGGCACAGGCGCTATCCGCGACGCAATGCCGTCGAGATCGATTTGCACTGGTTTTGGAGGCTCCTCTTTTTTCTCGTCTTTCTTTTCGTCTTTTTTTTGCTCCTCCAGCTTGCCGTCGGCGGCCTTCTTATCTTCTTTCTTCTCATCCTTCTTTTCTTCCGCGGTTTTTTCTTCGTCGCTCTGAGGTGCGAAAGGAGAAGCTTCTTCCGCCTTCAGAGTTACGGCGAAGACCCCATCGGTGGAGTAGTAGTTGTAGCGCTGGTCGAGCTGCCCGGCGCTCGGATAGAAGTAGCGCGTCGAAATGAAGTAGAGATATTTTCCGTCGGGGTCGAAAACCGGGTTCGTGTCGTTATACAAGCCGCTCGAAACCTTGGTGATTTTTTTCGCGTCGAGGGAATACAGGAAAACATCGTTGGAGCCGCGACGGTGCGTCTTTGAATAGGCGATCCAGCGGCTGTCGGGCGACCAGCTTCCATCGGCGAGATCGCCGTAATCGCCCGTATCCACCAGAATGCGTTTCTTGTCGTCGATTCTCACGTACCACAACTTGTGCGTTTTATCCCAGTAGAGCAACTTCTTACCGTCTGGCGACCATAACGGCCCGTAGCGGTAATAGCTGCCGTCCGTAGTAATGCGCGTTTCCTCGCCGCCCATTTGCGGGCGCACGTAAATTTCGTACTCGCCGGTCTTGTCCGAGAGATACGCCACGGACTTCCCGTCCGGCGACCACGCTGGATTGAGCTCGTGGACGGTCGAACTATCCGCGGTCAGATTGCGAATGCTTCCGTGTTCCGTCGGTACGGTGAAAATGTTGCCGCGCGCGGCCACGATCGCGCGCACGCCGGACGGCGAGAGGGAAAACGTCTCGATGTTTTGCGCCACGCTCTTGAATTCCGGCCGCGCCTCCAGATCTTCCGCGCGCACTTCGATAGGAATATTGCGCGTCTTGCCGCTGGCAAGGTTGTATTCGTAGAGCAAGCCGCCATTTTCGAACACGATGGCGTCCGGCCCAAGGCTGGGCCACTTGATGTCGTACTCCTTGTATTCCGTGAGTTTTTTGGTCTGCTTGGTCCCGAGATCGTAGCTGTAAAGATTCATCACGCCTTCACGGTCGCTTGTGAAATAGATGGCATTCGCGTGCCACATGGGGAACATGTCCATTCCGGATGATTTCGGCAGCTCTTCGTAGGTGTTTTTTTTCAGATCGTAGATCCCGATGGGAAGGTTCCAGCCTCCGCGGTACCGCTTCCATGTGCGGGACGCTTGCGAGGCCTCGATGTAGGCAATTTTATTCCCGTCGGGAGAGAAACTCGTCAAGTCGCCCCGCGGGACGGGCAACGGAGTTGCGGCGCCGCCCTGCAGGGAAACAAGGAAAAGCCTCTCGGTGCGAAACGGCGGGGCGCTGATGCGATCGGAGTGGAACAATACGTTTTTGCCGTCGGGTGTCCAACCCACGACCACATCGTTTGATGGATGAAACGTGAGCCGCCTCGGTTCTCCGCCTTCCGTTGGTATCACGTAGACGTCAGGGTTGCCATCGTATTCCCCCGTAAAGGCAATCCATTTGCCGTCCGGAGAAAACTTAGGATACCGTTCGTCGCCCACATGCGAGGTCAGCCGGCGAGCGGCCCCACCTTCCCGCGGCGCAATCCACAAATCTCCCGCATAGGAGAAGACCACCTTGTCCTTGGAGATATCCGCGAAGCGCAGTAACCGCGTCGGCCCACTGGGAATTTCTGATGCGGTGGGTGAGGATTGCTCTCGCGCTGCCGAGCGAACGCAAAGCAATAGACCGAGACAAATCGACAACCACACCCCTAAATGCACAAACTTCCTGTTCATTTTTCTCCCCAGCCTTTCGCCTGCCAAAGTCGAACTTTCGGTGTTGAAAAAAAGCCGATGATTCCCGTTAGGCACAGTCAGTAAAACAATACGCGCTTGGCGTTGAATTGGTTTCCCTCCACGTCGCAAGCCAGCCGCGAGAGATTACCTTATTTTTAAGCGTGCTATCATCATTCTGCGTCCCCGTGTCCGCCAAGCAAAATATTCCATCGTCCTGCACAGCCCGCTCGGGCGAACACGCTTCCCACACTACCAGCAGAACGACTTCTTCGTGGAGCTACCGGGTGAGACGTGTGCGGGAAGTTTTGGAGAGCAGCTCACACTGGGATGGACGCTTCCGCAGAAACTCGCATCTATAAGGATGATGAAACTCCAGGAAGCACTTCCGTTATCGCTGGACCGTCGGACAATGGCGGGACTGTTGCTCCAGAAGCAAGCCCAAACCGCTGCGCCCCTTTTAACGCCATGGTTATCAGGCTATTCTTTCTTGTTCACCATGGATACTAGCTTCGATCGTGTGAGTGTAATGGATGAAGCGCGGGCCGCGAAATTCGCTGCCGATAACGCGGTACTGCCGTCGGCGCCATTGCCTCGAGCACCTCTGCCCTGCGCTTCGGGAATGTGCCGATGAGCTTTCGCGCAAGACTTTTTCTCATTTTTCTTGCCACTGTGTTGACCTCCGTGCTCCTTGTCGCTGGCATCGTGACGCGCTATACCAGCGCCGCGTTCGAAGACTTGGATGCCCAACGCACTGAAGCGCTGGTGGCTCAATTCAAAAAGGAATACGCGCAACGGGGCGAAGAAATTGTGCACCAGGTGGAAAATATCACCAACGCGGAAATGACTCTCCGCATGGCTCTCGATCTTGCCCGTCCCAATGCCGACCAGTCGCTCTATGTGCGAGATGCCACGGGTGCGGCGCAGGACCATGGGTTGGATTTTGTGGAGTTTGTGAATTCGGACGGGGTACTGATTTCCTCAGCTCAGTATCCCGCACGTGTGGGATACAAGAATGACTGGGTGACGTTGAACAAGGACTGGCGTGAAACCGGAGCATTCTTGAAACGTGAGGAGCTTCCGGACGGCGTGGCGCTATCGCTGAGCGTCGTTCGCATGCTGCCTGTGGGCAACAAGAATTTATATACTATCGGCGGGCGTCGTCTGGACCAGAACTTCCTCGCCTCGCTGGTCTTGCCTGTCGGCATGCGCACGCTCTTGTACCGCAACCTTGAGCCGAGCTTTGTTTCCACTGCGCTGACGGACGCCGACGGGGCAGCCCCACAGGCGGAACGCTTCGCGCCAATAATTGAAGAAATACAAAAGCAACCACAACCCATTGTTCGCACGATCAATTGGTCTCAGGACGCAGCGGAAGCGGAAACATTTCATGCTATTCCACTGTTGGGCCGCAACAAAGACCTACTCGGCGTTTTGTTGGTCGGCAGCTCGCGCAGAGAGTTGGTGTTGCTTACGCGGCGCATCGGCTTGATTGCCGGCGCCGTCGGCGCAGGCGCGCTTTTCATAGGGCTATTACTGACCTGGTGGGTCTCCGCGCGCATCACGCGTCCGGTGGAAGAACTTGCCGAAGGGGCGCGTGAAGTTGCGTCGGGGAATTGGGACGCACAGATTCGTGTGCGCGGCGGCGGAGAAATTGCCCAGCTTGCGGTAGCTTTCAATGAAATGACGGCCACGCTGGCTTCGCAGCGCGAGCAGTTGGTGCAGACCGAACGCGTTGCGGCGTGGCGAGAATTGGCCCGGCGCCTCGCGCATGAGCTGCGCAATCCTCTCTTCCCCTTGCAAATCACGGTAGAAAATCTTCAGCGCGCGCGGCAACTGGACGCCAAGCAGTTTCTCGAGGTTTTCACTGAGTCCACGTCAACGCTCAAAGCCGAGCTTGCCAATCTCAACTCCATCGTGGGACGCTTTAGCGATTTTTCAAAAATGCCCGCGCCGCAATTCACGCGCGTGAATGTCAATGAATCGTTGCGCAACGCCGTGCGGTTGTTCGAAACACAATTTAATGCCTTGGGCAAGCCCGTCATCACTCCGGAATATTTCTTGACGGAACCTCTGCCGGAGATTGACGCCGATCCCGATCTCCTGCATCGCGCTTTTCAAAACCTTGTGCTCAATGCGCTCGATGCCATGCCTGCGGGCGGGACGCTGACGATGCGCACTTCCGAGCATGAGGGCAATGTGCGGATCGAACTCGCCGACACCGGCAAGGGACTCACCCCGGAAGAGTGTTCACGGCTTTTCACGCCGTACTACACGACCAAACAGCAGGGCACGGGCCTGGGTCTTGCAATCGTGCAGTCGGTGGTGAGCGATCATCACGGAACGATCGGTGTTACGAGCGATGAAGGCCACGGGACCACGTTCCGCATCGAGCTCCCACAGCGTCAGGCAGGATATCGGCCAATTGCTAAAGACGACGCGAGTGATTCCGTGCCTCCGGCTTCTGCGGCAGCCGCTGCCGCTTCGGACTGACGTATCGCCAAGGACGACGCTTGCCGCGAAAAGCACATCTGCTGCTGGTCGACGACGATCCCAACACTCTCGCGTCACTTTCCAGGGCGTTTCGCCTTGCCGGACACGAAGCCACCGTTTGCGACAACGCCGGGCGTGCGGCGGAGCTGCTTCGCACCGAAGCTTTCGACTTGATCCTCTCCGATGTAGTCATGCCGGGGAAATCCGGACTGGAACTACTCGAAGACCTCAAAGCCGCCGGCGTGAAGACGCCGATCGTGCTCATTTCCGGCCAAGCCAATATCGAGATGGCTGTCAAGGCCACGAAACTTGGCGCGCTGGATTTTCTGGAGAAGCCGCTCTCCACCGACAAGCTGCTGGTCACGGTTGAAAACGCGTTACGGCTCTCTCGCCTGGAAGAGGAAAACCGTGAGCTGAAACAGAAGCTTGGCAAGCATGAGCTGGTCGGCTCCGGCCCGGCGATGAAAAAGCTCTTCGCTCAAATCGAACGTGTTGCCGCGAGCGAGACGCGCGTCTGTATCCTCGGGGAAACAGGCACGGGAAAAGAGCTGGTGGCGCGCGCCATTCATCAGAAATCGCCGAGACGCGATGCTGCATTCGTCACGCTGAATTGCGCGGCCGTGCCCGCTGAACTGATCGAATCCGAACTGTTCGGGCACGAAAAAGGCGCGTTCACCGGTGCCGCTGCACGGCACATCGGCAAATTCGAACAAGCGGATGGCGGCACGCTCTTCCTCGATGAGATCGGTGACATGCCCCTGGCGATGCAAGCGAAGTTATTGCGCGTGCTGGAAGAAGGCGAAGTGGAGCGTGTCGGAGGCGACAAACCGATTCGCGTGAACGTGCGCGTGCTCGTTGCAACACACCGCAATCTCGAAGAGCTGGTGAAACAAAATACATTCCGGCGCGATCTGTTTCACCGGATTTTTGTGTTTCCCCTGCCGCTGCCGCCACTGCGCGAGCGTCCTGACGATTTTCCGGCGCTGGTGGCGCATTTTGCGCGCCAGGTCGCAGTGCAGAATAACTGGAGGGAAAAAGTTTTTGGCAGCGACGCCATTGCAGAGTTGAGGCGGTATACGTGGCCGGGCAATGTGCGTGAGCTGAGGAATGTCGCGGAGCGGCTCGTCCTTCTTTCGACGGAAGGCGCAATTACCGCCTCGGATGTGCGTCAGGTCTTGCCCGCCTCGGGGGCCGTCGTGGCGGAGAGCGGAGCGCCAGGCAGCGCTTATCTTGCGGGCACCGGAACGCTGGCGGAGCGCACCGAAGCATACGAAAGGGAAGTGCTGTTGGCGGAAATCAAACGCCACAATTTTCACATGACCAATGTCGCAAAGGCGTTGGGACTTGAGCGCAGCCACCTATACAAGAAGTGCCAGCAACTGGGAATCGACCTGCAAACCCTCCGCAAACCGGAATAAGCACGCGCGGCTCGCACAATCCATCGATGATAGATAGCGAGTAGGCGAGATGCGGAGCTCCGTGCGAAAATATTGCCGATGAATCCCTGGCTCATGGATGCTGCTGGCGCTCTCGGAGCCGCTGCGGCAGTGACAGCGTATGGGGCAGTTTTTCCTCGGGCACAGGTCTTCGGGCCGACAGTCTGCCGAACGAATTCACCGCGCCGACTTGCCATCACGTTTGACGACGGGCCGAATCCGGCCATCACCCCGAAGCTCTTGGATCTGCTCGAGCGGCACTACGCGCACGCCACATTTTTCTTAATTGGCCGATTTGTGCGGGAGTGCCCTGAGCTGGTCAGAGAGGTTGCCGCGCGCGGGCATGCCATTGGCAATCACACCGAAACGCACCCGAATCTTTTCTGGCTTGGAAAATCGCAAATTCGAAACGAGTTGGGGCGCTGTAGCGGGGCTATTCAGTCCGCGACGGGCCAGTCACCTAAGTGGTTTCGTCCGCCGTTCGGCATGCGCAATCACTGGCTTGCGAGCGCTGCGCGAGAGCTCGATCTTCACGTCGTGATGTGGACGCTGATTCCTGGAGACTGGCGCGACGACAAGCCCAGTGAATGGTTGATTCGGCGAATGAAGCCAGTCGCTGTGCACACCGAACGCAAACTGCACAAACAGCAAACTCAAGCAAGCCATGCCGGAGAGATCCTCTGCCTTCACGATGGGTTTCACCGGCAGCAGAACGGCGATCGCACTCATACGCTTGCCGCGCTTGAACACTGGCTGCCGCGCTGGCGTGACCTCGGTCTCGATTTTGTTACAATTGACCAAGCGGTGCGTGCACCCGCTCCTTGACCATGGACGAACGCGCTTTTTATACGGAACGCGAAGAAACCAGGAAAATCAAACTACTCTGTCCGAGCTGCCGCGGCGAATTTGAGTTTCCAGTCCGCTGGAAGGTTTGCAGGAAGAAAAAAGAATTGCCGCGCGGTGCCGGCGAAGAAGACAGAAAGAAGTTCGCTAAGGCGACCTCATTCATGGTGCGGCTGGATGATTTAGTGGCTTGCTTCAAGTGCCGCAAGCGCTTCGAGCTCACAGGTCAATCCACGGTGCTTATCAACGATAATCTGGGCGATCCCAACGCCGATCCGGAAAACTTCGGCAACCGCTAGATTTTCTGTCGCTTGCGCGTCTCTTCTCTCAAATTTCTAAATTTCAGGATACATCTCAAAAAAGGCTTCCACCGACTGTTGAAACGTAGCTTCAATCTCCTCTTTGCTCCCTTCGATCAAGTGCATGGTCACTCGCGCCGTGCGGCCGTTCTTTAGCACGACCGTGGCATCCCTCACTTCGCCCAGGTCTTCCTCCGGCAGCAAACGCATTCCATAAATCAGCGCCAGCTTGGCCATTGCAGTCCTCCTCATCGATACTCCAGCCTAACTTGCGATCATGGTACGGTCAAATACTTGCTACGCTTCGCCAAATAAACCTGGAGTATACTGAGGCTTCTTCACCCTTCCAATGCGCATCGCAGAGTGCGTCACGGAGGTCACAGATGCAGGGCAAGTTCCTCCCAGGCTTCATATTTTGCGCAGCCGCATGGACCCTTGCTCTCTCACTGTACCCGATGGCCTCGGCGCAACAACCTCCTGGCCCTCAGGTCGTAGTCCCACCTCCAGTCCCTTCGGCGCAGCAGCCGGCCTCGGTGCCCCGAACGGCAGCTGAAAAAATTGTCGTTCCTGCGGGCACGCGCGTGGCTGTAGTTCTTGAAAATGGCATTTCCACGCGGAGTGCCAAGGCCGGAGATTCCGTCTACTTCCATACGAACTTTCCGATTACACAAAACAACCGCATCGTCGTTCCAGTGGGTTCCTACCTCCGCGGAGAATTGACGGAGTCCAAGCGCCCCGGACGCGTCAAGGGCCGTGGCGAATTTCGCATGCACCTGGACTCACTCATCTTTCCCAACGGCTACACGGTTGATTTGAAAGCCGCGCCGCGCAGCGCCGATTCTGGCGGAAAAGAGACAATGGATTCGGAAGGAAAGGTGACTGGTCCCGGCGGCAAGGGGAAGGACGTAGAGACAGTTGCGACAACGACCGTTACAGGCGCGGGAATCGGCGCGATCGCGGCCGGAGCAAAAGGCGCTGGCATCGGAGCGGGGATCGGCGGACTCGCCGGCCTCGCCGCGGTGCTGTTGACTCGCGGTCCCGAAGCGGAGCTCCCGCGAGGTTCCACGCTGGATATCGTCCTCGAACGCGAAATCGTGCTCGACGGTAACCAGATTCAATTCACCAACCTCGGTCAGGCGTTGCCCATCACGCCTCCGGTTGTGCGCCAGCAATAACCGCGGCGAAATCCAATTCGGCTTTCTTACAGAACTGAATCCTAACCGCGCATCCGCGGGGCTCTAGGCAGAAGTTTTCCTCGTGGCTTGGGCTTCAAAACGCAAAGGAGAGAATCTCTCCCAATCGACTGAGACCCGCTGCTCAATTATCCAATCGCGGATTAGCCTTCCGGTGATGGGCGCGAGAAGAATTCCACTGCGAAAATGGCCCGTGGCAATCAATAGGCCATCTAGGTCAGTGGGGCCCAGAATCGGCAGATGGTCCGGCGAGTCCGGCCGCAAACCCGCCCACGTTTCGTCAATTCGCGCTGCGGCGAGTCCCGGAGCCAATTCGATTGCCGCCGAGAGGATCTTTTCGATGCTTCCAGCGGTGATTTCCTTGTCAAATCCTACGTATTCGATCGTGGCGCCGGCAAGAATCCGGCCGTCATTGCGCGGCACAAGATAAATCCTCTCCGACCAGAGCACCCGCTCGATTTTTAATTCGTCCGCCCTGAGCGCAACCATCTGCCCCTTCACAGGCCGCACAGGCGCGTAGGCGCCGGCCTCATTTAAAGAGGCCGAAAAGCATCCGGCAGCGACGACGGTCCACGCCGCCTCAATTTTTTCATATCGCAGGACCACACCGGAACATCGTGGATGCCTCCCGCTCTCGCGCCACAGGGACTCAACACCACGGCCCGGAAAGATCTCTGCCCCACTGCGCCGCGCCGCATCCAGAACTGCCCGCGTGAGCAACCGGTTGTCAACCGAAGCTTCCTCAGGCCGCAAAATCCCAGCCTCCATCTCCTGGCTCAGTGCCGGCTCCAGCTCTCGCGCATCCGCGGCACGCAGCGGCTCCGCCTTTAATCCCAATCCATGGTGGAGTGCAATCAGCGTGCTCAATTCAGCCCTGGCATCGCGCGAAAACAATGCTTCGACGGTGCCCTTTGGCCGGAATCCCACGTGCTGGCCAGAAATCTCTTCCACCGTCGCCACAAACTCGGGATAAAGCGCCAGGCTAGCTTTACAAAGCGGCACGGCGGGAATCATCCCGGGATTTTCCGGCGCCGGGGACAGAATCCCCGCGCCCGCCCAGGAGGCCTCGCGTCCTGGTTCCTGGCGGTCGAAAACGCCGACTCGCAGACCGGCGCGCGCGAGCTCCAGAGCGACAGATGCGCCAATCAAGCCGCCGCCGGCGATGGCTACATCGAATTTCTTCATGGGGTCATCATAACGCAACTCACCGAAGGCTTCGTCCCGCTGACGCACTCGCACCGCGGAGCAGGAGGCAAGGATTCCGAACCGAGTAGAAGTCGCGGTCTACAATGTCTTGACGAGTTCTTCGGACAATACCTGGGCCTTTTTCGCCAGAGCTCTGGCGCGTACCCAATCGCTCACGCGAGCGGCATCACGCGCCTCGGAGACGAAACTTCGGACTTTGGAAGCAAGATCCATCTGCGCGGCATTCAAGTTTCTTCCCCGCGTTGCCTCCAGATTTCGCTCCGCGACGCCGAGGCTCTGGCTGGTCTGCTGCTTCGCGGCAGTGGTTTCCTCGGCCGTCAGTTGCGGTACGATAACGGGCGCTTCGGGCTTACCGTAGCCGTTATTTTCCGCAGACGAGTTCGCGGCACCTCGCGGTTTCGGGGGCGACCCATGCGCCGCCGCGATCGCCGAAGGTGGCGGCAGAATCACCAGCTTAAGCTCCGGGCCGGTGTCCACAGGAGTTTCGTCCCCACTCGTTGGCGCAATTGGCAGCTTCGGCCTCGCCTGCACGGCCGAGGCCCATCCGAACGAGGGCTTTCTTCGCATGGCGCCGCATCCTGAGGAAAGAACTGCTGCGAAACACATCACAGCCAAAGAAATCCGGGCGCCGGACCGCGATGGTGTCAGATAGAAATTCTGAAGTCGAGCTGGTTTTTCCCTCATGCTCAGGCCGCGAGCGGCAGCTCGATGCGAAACGTCGTGCCTCGGCCAACCTCCGAAGTAAAGTCTATTGAACCGTTGTGAAGCTGCACAATTCGGAAAGTGCTGGCGAGTCCGATGCCGTTGCCGCCGGGCCGCGTCGTGAAAAACAATTGAAAAATCTTTTGCTTGTTTTCTGGCGCAATTCCTTTTCCGGTATCGCCCACGGTAATCTCCGCCATTTCGCCGCGTCGGCTCAGTACGAGCCTCAATTGCCCTCCGTTAGGCATGGCTTCCGCCGCATTCAAAATGAGGTTCAACACTGCCTGCTTCAGCAGCGCGCGATCCACATAGACTTCCGGAACGTCGATGGGAAGAAGTTGCGCGACCTGCACATTTGCTTTTTGCAGCTGCGGCTGGGCCACCTGCATCACTTCTTTCAGAAGCTCAGCAAGCTGCGTGGCCTCGAGCCGCACTTCCATCGGCCGCGTGAAATCGAGGAATCTCTTCACTACCGCGTCCAAGCGGTCGATTTCCTTGTCCAGCACCCGAACAGCCTGCTGTGCTCCGCTGTCGCTCTCCTCGGGAAGCGATTCCTTCAAGTTTTCGAGCCATAGCCGCATGGAATTCAGCGGATTTTTTACTTCATGTGCCACACCTGCGGTAATGCGTCCTACTGCGGCGAGCCGCTCGCTCACCTGCAACTGCGTATTGATGCTTTCGAGCGAATCCAGATCGCGCAGCGTCACCAGCGCGCCCATGCGCTCCCCGCCTTCCTGAATTGCCTGCACGCTGACGCCGACGCGCTTCGTGCCTTCGCTGGTTATCAGTTCCGTCTCTGCCGCGACCTCGCTGAGTTCATCGCCTTCGAGATGCAGCGCGTCGCGTAGCGGATGCCCTGCCGGAAATATGTCTGTCACGCGGCGCCCGATAAAATGTGCCGCGGGCGCACCGAGAAATTTTTCTGCCGCGGGACTCACCATGACGGCGCGGGCATCACGCGTAAACAGCAGCAAGCCGTCTTCCAGACCGGCCATCACGGTGTCCAGGTTTTCGCGCATGGTGCTGAAAATTTCATGAACCCCGCGCAGTTGCTGTCCCACTTGCGTGATTTTCTGGCTGACCTGTCCGAGTTCGTCGCCGCTTCCCGCGAATCCTTTGACCTGCAGAGCAGGCGCATCGTACTGCCCTGCGGAAATGCGATCCAACTGCGCGGCAATATCGCGCAGCGGCGCGAGAGTTGCGCGGCTGACACCTGCCGCCAGCACCGTCGAAATGATTAATGCCACCAGTACGATCGTCGCCGATTTCCGCACGCTCGGCGAAATCTCATTCAGCAAGAGCCCCGATGACACCACCACGCGCACTTCGCCAAACGGCTGGCCGCCTTTACTGAAGGGGTAGTCGAACTCGTAGACTCGCGGCGGCCCCGCTAGAACGCGCACCTGATGTGCATAACCGCGTTGCGTCAGTTGCGAAAGGGGCGTGCGCCGGGGAAGGAATTTTCCCGGCAACGATTCATCTGTCGAAACAAGCGTCATTCCGTTGTGGTCTGTAATCGAGACTTCATAAATGGACGGGGTGTCTTTCGCGGCTTTCAGTTGTGCATGCAAGCTTTCGTTGATTTCAAATGCCCGCCGCACGAAGTCGTGAATGTCTTCCGGATCGTTCGATGCGGGCCGCAATCCTTGCTCGGCCGCATCGGTCAGCGCGCGTTGCGCTTGCTGAAATACCTGCTGCGCAATTTCATGCGCGCGTTTGTCGGTTTCCTGAAGAACCTGCTCGAGAAGCTGCCCGACGAAGACGCCGGACAGCACCGCAACGACGAGCACAACGAGCCCCGTCATCACCAGAGTGAGTTTTGTCCGCAGCCGCAGCTGCATCGTGCGTTCTTACTCCGTCTCGGCGCGGTCGCCGCCGTACTCTTTCAATTTGTTGTGCAGCGTTTTCAGGCTGATCCCCAGCAGTTCGGCGGCGCGCGTCTTATTGTTTCCCGTGGCATTCAACGTTTGCAGGATTAGCTCGCGCTCCATCGCGTCCACTGTTGTGCCGATTGGAAACTTGATCGCCGTCAAATCGCTAGGCCCTTTGGCGGACGTCTTGCCGAACTCCCCCGGCAGGCAAGCGCGCGTGATCAACTCTTTTTCGCACATGATCGATGCGCGCTCCAGCACATTGCGCAGCTCGCGGATATTTCCCGGCCACGTATGGCTCATGAAGATGTCCATTACTTCCGCGCCGATTCCGCGCACGTGCTTGCCGTGCTTGGCGTTGACGTCGCGCAACATATGCTCCACGAGCAGGGGAATGTCCTCTTTGTGATCGCGCAGCGGCGGCAAATTGATGTGAAACACATTCAGCCGGAAGTAGAGATCTTGCCGCAGGTGGCCGCTGCCAACCGCTTGTTCAGGATCCTTGTTGGTGGCGGCAAGCACGCGTACGTCCACTGGAGTCTCGGTCTTGCTTCCCAGCCGCCGGACTTTGTGATCTTCCAGCACGCGCAGGAGTTTCGCTTGTGTCGGAGCGGGCATCTCGCCGATCTCGTCGAGCAGCAGTGTTCCTCCCTCGGCCAGCTCAAAGCAACCAATACGACGTTCCGCCGCGCCGGTAAACGCGCCGCGCTCATGACCGAAAATCTCGCTTTCCATCAGCGTTTCCGGAATGGCTGAACAGTTGATGGCAACGAAAGGGCCCGTCGCACGCGGTGACAGTTTGTGAATTGTCCGCGCAACGATTTCCTTTCCCGAACCGGTCTCCCCGGTGATCAGCACGGAAGCCGAACTCGGCGCCGACATTTCCACGATGCGCATCACATCCTGCATCGGCTTCGATGCACCCACCAGATCGCCGAGCCTGCCCGCTTCGCGCAATTGTCGCTGCAGCACTGCAAGCTGCCGCGCATCGCGTGCCTTGCCCAGCGCGCGGTCCAGGAGCGCCCGCAGCACGGGTGCCTTCAGCGGCTTCTCGATGTACCAGAACGCGCCCGACTCGATCGCCGCCACTGCCCGTTCCTCGCTGCCTTTGCCGGTGATAACGATTGCCGGAACGTCGAACAGCTCTTGCCCCAATTGCTTTAGCAGGTCCAACCCATTCATCCCCGGCAGTTCAACGTCGGCGATCAATGAGTCGGGTTGGTAGCTCGCGAACTTCGCGAGCGCATCCTCCGCCGAGCCTACGCCCAATACGTCGCAGCCCCACTTCTGTAGAAGTTGCTCGTATCCTTTTCGCGCGTTCTCTTCGTCCTCGACAATCAGCACGCGGTCTTTCCGCTCCCCGCTCTCCACCGCGCGCACTGCCGTCTTCGTATCTTCGCCCATTTGGCTCAGCCTCTCTGGCGTGTTCGTTCTTATTTTCGCAGATTTTCGTTTAGGCTGGATACCTCGACTCTAACAAGCCCCTCTCCGCTTGCCAAGCTGCCTCATGGTCTAGGCCCTTGCGCGTACTTCGCTTATCTCTTGGCACGCAAAATACAAGAAGGCCGGAGCAAGCATCTCCGCCGCTCCGGCCTTTTTTCCTGCCCAATCGAGACTATTCCCAGCTGCCGCGTGTCAACGGGCGGCTTTCACTCTTTCACGAGATAGAGTGCTCGCTCCAACTCCAGCTCCAGCTTCGCTCCTTTCGGCAAATTCAGTTCATGGCCTCTGCCGGACTCCATCAGATAAGCCGCAATGGCTCCGGCCGCTGCACCTTCCGCGATTTCTTTCTTGTTCTTGTCTTTCACGCCTTTTACAGCGCCGATCGCCGCACCCGCCGCCGCTGCTTCTGCCGCATCGCGCTGCGAACTCGTTCGTGCTGCTATCAAACCCTCCTGCGCGCTTCCCGGCTTCACGCTGTGATCGCCCGGCACGCTCGCGACCTCCGCCACAATCGGCAGCTTGCCGAACTTGGTGTGAATCTCATCAAATGTCAGCCAGATTTTTGCGCGGCTCGTTACTCCCGCAGCCTCGACGCGGCTCACGTGGCCGTGAATTTCCGCCCCGGGCGGCAGGTAGATGCCGCTCCCTGCTTCGAGCGGCTCAAGCGTCTTCACTTTGAATTTCTTGTTCTCCTCCGTTCCCTTTGTGCTCAACTCGTCCTCCAGCCGCACCAGAAATTTCGTTCCCGGCGCGACCGCAAAGGTTTCCAGCGGCAACCCTCGCCGCTGTCCATCAGCTTTATCCGATTGTTGATTCTGCACTGCCAAAGGAGAATTTTCGTGCGATTGCTCTTGCGGCGCAGCCGCAGTCAGTACCTGCGCGGCGGCGCTCACCGTTACACCCAAAGTCAGCACGCCAATGGCAAACCTTGTTCGCGCGCGGACATTTCTTGCTAGGTTCATCTCAACCTCCTCATCCCGGAGACTCGGCAGATGCACTCGGCGCGCCATTGCTGTCTTTATCAAGCATCCGCAAGAGACTCAAATTGCAGGTAGTTGCCCGCCCGCGGCCTCCGGACAAGCAAGTCGCAAACTCTCTCTGTCGGCTCGTCCCGTCACTCGACTGCCAGCCAATCCTTACACCTGGACATGATTTCCCACTATTGCCGCAGTGCCGGGCGAACGTCGTGAGCCCTGTGGCTTCTTCTTCAGGGTTCCGGGCGAATGGATGCAGCAGCACTACCCATGGAGGAATCGCCGTATGCGCTTTAGGGCTTGCGCGTACATCGCAGCCGTGACCCTGCCGGTCTGCGTGTTTTGCTGGCTTGGGTGGTAGACGCCGAACAATCGCGGGCAAGGAGGCGGCAATTTCGCTTCTGCTCCATGCGCAAATACGTAAGCCGCACGCGAAGGAATAATTCCGCGCCGTTTCAAAATTTCAAGGTAACCGTCCCAGGCGATCTTCCCCAGTGCCAGAACCGCCTTCGGCCGCAAAATCTCCAGCTCTCGCTCCAGATAACCTCTGCAATTCAATATTTCTTCGGGCAGCGGTTTGTTTTCGGGAGGCGCGCAGCGGATCGTCGCCGTGATGTAAGCATTTGTCAGCTTCAAACCATCGTCGGGGTGCAGGGAAGTGCGCTGGTTCGCGAACCCGGCTTTGTGCAGCGCTGCGTACAGAAAATCGCCCGACCGATCCCCCGTGAAAACGCGCCCCGTTCGATTGGCACCGTGCGCCGCCGGCGCCAGTCCCAGAATCAGCAATTCTGCTCGCGCATCTCCAAAACCCGGCACCGGCTTGCCCCAGTATGGCCACTCGCGGAACGCCCGCCGCTTTTCCTGCGCTACTTTCTCGCGGTAGGCCACCAATCTCGGGCACTTCCGGCACGCCACAATTTCTTCGTCGAGAGCACGCAGCAATGTGTCTGCATCCGTCATCGCTCTAAGACGACAGTCGCCCCATCATCCGATTCACATCATCAAAGGGAATCGCGCCGTTGAACAACGATTCGTACGTTCCTTTTTCCTTCAATTCCTTTCCAATCCGCTGTACGAGCCCCAGCGTCGCCCGCATCACACCCGATCCTGCGCTTGCCCGCGCCACACCCAGCTTTTCGAGTTCTCCGAGCGAAGGGCAACCCGGCGTCAAAAGAATGTTCAAGGGCGCGCCAACCGCCTTCACCAATTTGGAGATTGTCTCTCGGTCGCGGATTCCCGGCGCGAACACACAGCCCGCCCCGGCCTCACGATAAGCGCGCAAGCGCTCGACCGCCCGTTCAAATCGCGTCGCTTCCTCTCCAATCGGCATCAGATAAATATCCGTGCGTGCATTCACCACCAGCGGGACACCCAGCGCGGCCGAAGTCTTGCAAATGGCGCGAATTTTTTCCACTTGCAGCCCCAGCTCCACCTGCGAACTCTCGTTGTCGCCTGTCACGTCTTCCAGATTCATCCCTACTGCCCCTGCGGCAACCAGCGCCTTCGCCGTTTCTGCCATCTCCTCGACCGTTGTGCCGTAGCCAGCCTCCATGTCCGCGGTCACCGGCACACGCACTGCCCTCGCAATCCTCGCCACAACCTCCAGCATCTCCTCCCGCGAAATCCGCTGCCCATCTGGATATCCCAGTGCGAAAGCAACTCCCGCGCTCGTCGTTGCGATTGCTGGAAACCCCGCCTCTTCCATCAGCCGCGCGCTGGCCACATCCCACGCATTCGCGAGCACCAGGATCCGCGGCCCCTGATGCAATTTCCGCAGCCGTTCTGCCTTTTCAGCCTGCACAGAAATGTTCATCGCAATCCTCCGGAAGATTCAAGAGTCGCAACCGCGCGGCCGCAGCCTACGCAGTTTCTACCGTGGAGGAAACGTCCAATTTGGAGAGCGAATTTACTCCCAAGAACTCACCGCGAGAGGTGAGAACCAATGACAATCCACCCTCAGTTCCGGTTCAAGAATTCCGCCAGCACCACGGCCTGGTTATGTTCCTCGTCCTTCGCCCCGAAAAGTAGCGTGAGCGTTCCGTGCTCTTTCTCCATCTTTCTCAGTTCGGCGATCATCCCTCTCCTTGCAGCAAGCTCGGCGCGGTATTTCTTCTCGAAGGCCGGCCACTTCTTCACATCGTGGCAAAACGATTTCCGCAGCGCGTCGCTCGGCGCAACATCCTTCATCCACAGGTCAATCTTCGCGGCTTCCTTCTTCATCCCGCGCGGCCACAAGCGGTCCACCAGCACGCGCCATCCATCCCCTTTTTCCGCCTTTTCGTAAACTCTCTTCACCCGTACCATCGTTCACCTCATTGCAGCAGCGCCAGCGCCTCTTCGTGCACTTTTCCG
>Ga0307479_10000743_pt1 | contig 29538 bp, 29 predicted proteins | sample atmos_gasesECM4C_FD_203743 | JGI IMG/M metagenome (GOLD analysis project Ga0307479, IMG submission 203743) | Hardwood forest soil microbial communities from Morgan-Monroe State Forest, Indiana, United States - atmos_gasesECM4C_515 | ecosystem: Environmental > Terrestrial > Soil > Temperate...
CGTCGAGAACGCCAGGCTGTACGAGACCAGCGCCCAGAGCACCCCCACCAGCGCCATGCACACGAGCGAGAGGATCATCGTGTGCACCACGTTCTTGGCGCGCACCAGGCCGCCGTAGAAGAAGGCGAGGCCGGGAGTCATCAAGAGGACCAGTCCGGCGCTGACGAGTACGAGGGCGGTGTCGCCGGAGTCGACGGTGCCAGCAGCGGCGGCGAGCAGTTCCATGATGGCGCGGCACTCTATCTATCTTTTCCTGCTTCGCAATCGGCAGCAGAGGAGCAGCGCCGCGAGAGCGAACCAGGGCGCGCCCGACTGCGAGCAGCCGCGCGCCGGGGCCGGCCCGGGATCCTGGTTGGGCTGCGGGCCACCGTCGGGAGTCCCGCCGCTCTCCGCTCCCGCGTCGGGCGGCGCGCCGGCATCGGCGGCCAGCACTGCGATCTGCGCGGGAGCGACGTCGTCTTGCGGGACGTCGACGCCCTCGTGCACCACCGCCGCGAACACCGTGCGCGTTCCGCTGCGATCGAGTTGCACCTGCACCTGCACGTCCGCTTCCGCTCCGGGCGCGAGCGATTGCGCGAGCCCCCACCGCCACGGATGCGGCGGCTGCGCGGCCGGACGGTCGCTCACGTCCAGCGCCAGCCGCCAGCTGCCGGCGATGCTGCCGGTGCTGCTCTGCGCTTCGTCGTAGACGGTGTCGGGCGGCGGGGCGATGGGATCGATGCTTTGACCTCCAACGTTCTGCACGTGCAGCGTGGCGGTGAGCAGGCCGCCGGCGTCGAGCGCCGACGGCGCCCAGGCCACCGAGACGATGTGCAGCGCGCCGGGGCTGGCCGGCGGAGGCGCGGCGGGCACGAATGCGTCTTGAATTGCCGTCCACGATTCGGTGCGGCCGTTGTCGTAGCCGAGCGCCCAGATCATGATGCCGGCCAGGTTCTTCGCATTCACCAGCTGATACTTGAGCGCCAGCGACTGGCCGTCGTCGACCCAGCCTTCGTGCTCCTGGCCGCTGACGGAATATTCGTACCAGGGCGTCTGCGAGGGCGAATCCCAGAGGCGGCCATAGAGCGAAAACTTGGCGAAGGCATCCCTGAAGAGCACCGTCGACGCCGAGCCGCCGCTGACCTTCGATGCCCCGGGCGCGGCCGAGACCGTGGGCCAGTCCAGGCCGTAGTACGGCACTCCGAGCGCGAGCGCAGGCGCCGGCGCCTCGGTGAGGAAGCCGTCCACCGCGCTGGTGACCGAGGCGCTCCAGAATCCGCCGGAGGTGAGCGGCGCCTGCGGGCCGGCGTTGGAGCCGCCGTAGTGAAAATCGTAATCCATCATCAGCAACCGCTCGGTCGAGGCGGCGAGCGCGGCGTTGTCGTAACCCGACCAGCTGACGGTGGGCGGCATGGCGAGCGTGAGCTCGGAGCCGGCCGGCATGGCGGCGTGCAGCTGCTGCACGAACGAAGTGAACGCGTCGCGCGAGCCGGAGGGCACGAACTCGAAGTCGAGGTTGACGCCGTCGGGGGCGAGCGCGACCAGCTGCTGCACCGCCGTGCTGCGCGCCGAGCTGCTGGCCAGAAAGGTCGCGATCTCCGAGCCGCCGCTGGAGTTGAACAAGGTCGCGCCGAGGTGGACCTTGACGCCGTGCGCGTGCGCGGCTTCCACCAGCGCCGCGCCGGGGAGCGAGTGCGAATTGGAGATGCTCCCGTCGGTTGCGGAGATGTTCACCGAGAAGGCGATCACGTCGGTGATCAAGTCCCAGCGGTAGTTGGCGAGATCGATCGACTCCCAGTACGGCAGATAGCCGTACACGCGCCGGGCCACGCTGGGCGCGGTGGCGGCGGCGCGCACGAGCACGGGCGCGGCCGTGACCCAGGCGGCGGCGGGATCGTGGGCGTGCAGCTGTGCGTCGCGCGCGTGCGGGCCCGCCGCGAGCGCGGCGAGCAGAAGCAGGGGGGCCATCGCGAACGAATCTACGAGAGCGCATCGCCGCGGCGCCATCCGTCGAGTGGCGTTAAGGTTGCGGCGTGAAGGTGATCTACGACGCGGACTGCGGCGTGTGCCAGGCCTCGGTGGCGTGGATGCGCAAGCGCGACCGGCGCGGAAGTTTCGAGTTCGTCGGCAACGACGCGCCGCACTTGCCCGCCGGCGTGTCGCGCGAGGAGAGCGAGCACACGCTGGTCGTGCTCGAAGAGGGCGGCCGCAAGTTCGTCCGCGCCGAGGGAGTGGCGCGCATCCTGCGCGAATTGCGCGGCTGGTCGCTGCTCGGCGCGGCGCTGCGCGTCCCGGGCCTCAGGCAGCTGGCCAACCTGGCCTACGACGCATTCGCGCGGCGGCGCCACCGGGTCTCCGCCGCGCTGGGCATGCGCGCCTGCGCTATTGCGCCATCGACTGAGCGCAAGGCGGCGACAGCTCGGACTGATGCGACTTGAGGCACTCGACGATGCGGCCCTCGCCCGGCTTCACGTCCTTGCACAATTTCTGCGCGTCGCCGCGGCAGGCCTGCATCGCCTCGCGCATCTCGCCGCGCCGCTCGTGCATCTTGGCGAAGAGCTCGCGGCACTCGGGCGAGACCTGGTCCTTGTGCGCGCGCATGCAGTCGCGCCGCGCCGGTCCGGGCTTGGTGCCGGGGCAGAGCTTCTCCACGTCGGCCTCGCAGGCCTGCGCCTCCTCGTGGAACTCGGCGATCTTGGCGTTGCACTCGGCGGAGATCTGGTCCTTGTGCTCCTTGAGGCAGGCGGCGATGCGGCCCTTCCCGGGTTGCACTCCCGGACACAGCTTCTGCGCGTCGGCCATGCAGGGGTGCGCTTGCGCCAGGAGCAAAGCCATCAAGAGCGTCATGGTTCCATCCTCGCGAGAGAGCGCATGCTCTCGGTGATCTGCGGCAGCTGCGGCACCGACGCCATCTCCAGCGAGTCGGCGAGCCCGATGCCGGGGACGAACGCGCCGGCCAACAGACGCGGCGGCGCGAGCAGCGAATAGAACAGCTCGTCGGTGGTGCGGCGGATGAGGTGCTCGCCGAAGTTGGTGACCTCGGTGTCCTCGTTGACGTAGAGCACGCGGCCGGTGCGCTTGACGGACTCTTCGATGCGCGCCCAGTCGTAGGGATGGAGGCTGCGCAGATCGATCACTTCGGATTCGATGCCTTCGGCGGCGAGCGCGTCGGCGGCCTTGGCGCAGAGCGGAAGCGTGCGGCCGTAGCTCACCACCGTCAGGTCGCGGCCGGCGCGGACGGTGCGCGCCTCGCCGAAGGGAATGAAGAGGTCGGGCGTGTCGGGCCACTGCGGCTTCCACGCCGTCCGGTCGCCCAGCGGCGCGTCGATCAGCTTGCTCAGCGTCTTGTCGTCGCCGGGCTCGCCTTCGATCTCCTCGCCCGGCGCCGCGCGCACGCGCATCAGCGCTTTGGGCACCAGGAAGAAGCAGGGATTGGGATCGACGATGCAGCTCAAGAGGAGCCCGTACGCGTCGCGCGGCGTGGAGGGCATGGCGATCTTGAATCCGGGAATGTGCGTCGCGGTCGCGTCGAACGAGTGCGAGTGATAGATGCTGCCGCGGATGCCCGAGCCCACCGGCGTCATGATGGTCATCGGGCAATTCCAATCGCCGTTCGACGACCAGTGCATCATTCCGGCTAACTTGAGCAAGTCGATGGTATTGAATGCATAGTCACAAAACTGTATCTCGGCGACGTTCCGGCAGCCGGCGAGCCCCAGGCCGATGCTGGCGCCGACGATGCCGCGCTCGTCGAGCGGCGAGTTCCAGGCGGTGCGCAGGCCCTGCGTGGCGGTGAAGGCGCCGCCCAGCGGCGGGCCCACGTCCTCGCCGAAGATGTCGGTCACGCCGTGCCGCTCCTCGGCCACGTGCAGCGCCATGCGGATGGCCTGGACCATGTTGCTCATGCTTCGCGCACCAGATCTTTTTCGGCGAAGACGTGATCGAAGATGCTCTTGGGGTCGGGCTGCGGCTCCTCCTTGACGCGGCGGTGCGCGGCCTGCAGCTCGGCCGAGAGTCGCGCGCGCAATTCGTCCATCTGCGCGCGCGTCAAGAGCCCGCGCTCCTCGAGCCGCTTCTCGAATCCCTGCAGGCAATCGGCCTCGTCGTTGACGCGGTTGGCGCCCGAGGCGCTGGAGTGGCCGTGCAGGCGCGACACCAGCGCTTCCATGAGGAAGGGCTTGCGCTCGCTGCGCACGTACTCCATCGCCGCGGCGATCTCGCGATAGCTCACCTCCGGATCGTTGCCGTCGATGGTCTTGCTCTCGATGCCGAAGGCCTTGCCGCGGTCGCTGATGCGCCGCTCGCCGTGCTGGCCTTGATAGTGAGTCGAGATCCCCCACTTGTTGTTGGTGACGATGATCAATACCGGCAGCGGATTGGCCGGCCGCGACGACCAGATCAAGCAAGTGGCGAAATCTCCCTCGGCGGTGCCGGCGTCGCCACCGGTGACGATGGTGATGCCGCGGCCGCCGGCCCGCTTCTGCGCGATGGCGGTGCCGGGGGCCATTGGATATTGCACCTCGATGGGGCTGGAGATCGGCACCACGTTCCATTCCCGGATCGAATAGTGACCGACGAAGTTGCGTCCGCCGGTATAGGGATCGGTGGCGGTGTTCTTCATCAATCGCAGTGAGTCAATCGGCTCGGCGCCCATGGCCAGGAGCGTGGCCGAATTGCGATAGTGAAAGTGGCAGTAATCGTATTGAGGACCTTTGCCTTTATTGATGAGCATCCCCAGCGGGACGTTGAACGCCTCCTCGCCCGGGCCGCCGATCCAGAAGTAGCCGTCGCCCTGCTTGTACATCTGGATCAGGCGCTCCTCGAGGACGCGCGCCTTGACCATCAGGCCATGCATCTGCAAGAGCAGTTCGGTGGAGAGCTCTGCATCCTGCGCGGCCCGGACCGGACGAAGGCTCATGGCGGCGCCTTTCTTAACGCAAGCGCGCGCGGTTGACTACGGGCACTGCTGGACGCAGTGCGAGAAATTCACCAGCTCCAGCGAGAGCGGCCGGCAGACGTCGGCCACGTCGTCGAGGAAGCAGCGCGAGGAGCAGAGCTCGGTCGCTCCGCAGGGAGCGGGCACCGGATCCGGCGGCGGGCTGGTGGTGGGGCAGGCTGCGAGGCGCGCGTCGAGCTTGCCGCAGGAGTTCTGGTCGCGCGCGCCCGACAGGCAGGCGTCGAGCGCAGCGCGGGCCGAGTCGCAGCCGGGAAAGGCGGGCACGTTCCCGGTGCAGGCGTAGCGATCGTCGGCGCAGGAGAAGTAGCCGTCGAGCTGCGCACCGCATCCGGAGGCGCGCGCCTCGATGCCCAGCGACTTGCCTTCGTTCTGGCAGGCGGCGATCTGATCGTCGCTCTGCGAGCGGCAGAGGCCCACGTCCTCGCAGACGTTGTCGGCGTGCGTGCCGCAGGCGGCGAGGGCGAGCGCGAACGCGATGCAGGCGGCACGCATGGTCAGAAGGCCACGTGCAACAGCCCGGTGAAGACGTGGATGGGCCCGCGGTCGCGATTGAAAGCGGGATTGACCACCGGCTGATAGTGAGCGCTGAGAGATACTTCGCGGGTAATCGCCGCTCGATAGTAAAGCTCCGCCAATAGCTCCGGACCATAGTGGAGCGCGCCGTCGCCGATGATGAATCCATAGCCGCCGGCGGCGAGATAGCGGCGGTGAACGTCGGAGAGGCCGCTCACCACCAGCGCCAGGCCCGCCTCGTCGTCGGCCCGGCCCCAGCGCGACCCGGACTGCGTCGCCCCGGCCGCGGCCGAGCGGTCGATCTCGGTGAACGCCCAGGTCTCGGTGGCTCCGTCGTTGTAGCTGACGCGGGCGAAGGCGCCCAGCCCGTCGGCCAGCTCCAGATTCGCGCTGGCGGCGAATCCTTCCTTGGTGCGGCCGAAGGCGCGCGTGGCGGTGACGTCGAGGCCGAAGCGCGGATCGGTGAGCGCCTGCTGGTAGCTGCCCATGCGCGCGTCGTTGACGAAGCCGAGCACTCGCGCGGCGCCGGGGCGGCCGCCGATCTTGAAGCGGCCCTCGAACTCCGCCACCAGCGCGCGCGCCTTGCCGATGTCCCATTCCATGGGCAGCAGGTTCGCGTACTGCGGCTCGAGGAAGATTCCGCCGCGCAGCGACCACCAGTCGATGCTCAGATCGGCGGCCGCGCCCCAGGTGTAGCCGCGGGTGTCGGCGGGATAGTCGTACGCGCCGGACGCGAAGAGGCCCCAGCTGAGGAAGTGCGTGTGCGGATCGTTGGAGTAGGGAACGTTGTCGACGAAGTCGGTGGTGGCCAGCTTTCCCACCGTGACGGTGAGCGCGTCGCGGTCGCGGGTGCCGGCCAGCTGGTTGGGGCCGTCGTCGAGATGGATCTTGCCGCCGCCCAGCCCCAATGTCTGGCGCAGGAAGAGCCGCGCCGGCAACACCGCCGGCCGGGGGTTGCCGACGCGGTACACCTCGCCGCTGGGAAAGGCGGCGATGCCCAGCGTGTAGCTGAGTCCCGTGCCGCCGCTCAGCTCGGGCTGGAAGTAGAACTCCGCGCCGCGCCAGAGGCGGACGCCGGCGAAGATGTCGGTGACGATGGAGGTCGCCGACTCGGCGTCGGGCAGCATGCTGTTGCGTCCCGAATAGGCGGCGGCGAACGGCGGGTGCGCCTGCGTGGCGATGGTGGCCTGGAAGTGCAGCGCTGCGCGGTCGTCGGCCGGCTCATCTCCAGAGCCCGGGCCCGCGGCGAGCAGCAAGGCCGCCACCAGCGCGATCATGCGCGGCTGGTCTCCGCTTCGGGAGCGGGCTGCGGCGCAGCCGCCGACTCTTCCGCCTTGGGCTCTTCGCTCTTGGGCTCCTCGATCTTGGGCTCGTCTCTCTTCGGCTCGTCGCTCTTCGGCGGCGGTTCGCTCGGGGTCACGATGTGCTGGCCGGGCCGCGGCGGTTGCGGCGCGTGCGTGGCGGCGAGCACTGCCAGCTCGACGTATCGGTCGAGCTGCGTCCAGGCCAGGAAGCGATCGGTCTCGGCGCTGGTCTGTTCGAGGAGATTCGCTGCCAGCGGCTGATCGGCCCACGCCTCGGCATAGGCGTCGTAGAGTTTCTGCACGAAGTCCACCGCGCGGTGCGCTTCCTCCAGCACCTCGCGGTCGGCGCGCCAGGGGCCCGGCGAGCGTCGCGGCAGCGAGGCGCGGCGGATGGTGGCGACGTTGCGGCGGTAGCTGGCGGCGGCGCGGGCCAGCTCAGGAGCCGCCGCGAGGAGTTTCGAGCGCAGCTCGAGGCGAGGGGAGACTGCCGGGGGCGCCGCGTCCGCGGCTGCCGGGGCGGGGCCAGGTTCAGGTGCAGGATCGGGTTCGCGCTTTACTGTGGGTTCGGGCGACGGGGGCTGCGATTTGGATTTGTCGGCGGCGGCGAGCTGGCTCAGGGCCAGAGGAAGATCGCGCAAGAAGCGCTGCAGGTCGAAACCCTGGCCGCCCTCGTAAAGCCGCGAGAGCGAAGCGGTCAGGCGCTCCATCGCGCCCGAGCGGAGCTGCTCCATCACGCGCGGGAAATCGAGGAACGCGCGCCGCTGCGTGTCCATCTTCTCGTGCAGCCGCTCGGCGAACGCCAGCGCGCTCACCGCCTGCTCCACGTCCCGCCGGATGGAGTCGCGCAGCGGCGCCCATCCGCCTCCGCCGCTGCTCCCCTGCTGCTGCGGCTGCTGCCCGCCGCCCTGTCCCGGCACTTTGCCCCGCTGCTTTCTCGCCATAGGGCGCCTCTTCAAGCGGAAACCGCGCAAGGATGCAAGTGCCAGCTTGAAGACAGCGGCGGATTTCGCTAGGGAACGACGCCCATGCCGAAACTGCGCCCCTACGAGCCCAAGGACTGGCCGCACTTCTTTGCCCTCGAGCTTTCCACGCAGCTCGACTCGCTGGGCGAGTCCACCGAGGAGGAGCGCGCCATCTTCAAGGAGCGCTTTCCTGCGCTGCTGGACGTCAAGATGGGCTTCACCAAGAACGGCTTCCGCCGGCCCGGCGCGCAGCTCTGGGTGCTGGAGGACGCAGGCAACTATCTCGGCCACCTCTGGCTCTCCGAGCGCGACGACGCGCGCCACGGCACGCCCACGCTGCAGGTCACGACCCTGGGCATCGTGCGCGATGCGCGCGGCAAGAACTACGGGCGCCAGCTGATGCAGAAAGCGGAGGAGGAGGCGCGCTCGCGCGGCATCGAGGTCATCGCGCTGGAGGTGGCGGGCAACAACCGCCGCGCGCGCGACCTGTTCAAGGACCTCGGCTACGAGACCATCCGCCGGACGATGCAGAAGCGCTTGCGCCAGCAGTGAGACGGGCGGGGATCGTCACCGTCGGGCACTCGAACCGGACGCTGGCGGAGTTCGCCGGGCTCCTGCAAGAGAACGGCGTGCGCACCGTGGCCGACGTGCGCAGCTTGCGCCGCTCGCGGGCGGTGCCGCACTTCAACGAGGCGCGGCTGAAGGCGGCGCTGCGGCGCGCGGGCATCGGATATGTGCCGATTCCCGAGCTGGGCGGGCGCCGCCGCAAGAGCCCAAAGCCCTCGCCGCGGCCGTGCTGGCGCAACAGCGGGTTTCGTAACTTTGCCGACCACATGCGCACCGAAGAATTTCTACTTGGTATACGAAAGCTCGCGACCGTGGCGCGGCGCGGGCGCATCGCGGTGATGTGCGCCGAGGCGGTGCCCTGGCGCTGCCATCGCAGCCTGATCGCGGATTACCTCATGGTTGCGAAGAAGCGGCGGGTCGACGAGCTGGTGGGCAAGCGGCCCCGGCCGCACCGGCTCACGGTCTGCGCGCGCGTGGTCGGCGGCCATCTGCGCTACGATCTGCCGTGATGGAGATCCGCCCCGAAGAGCTCTCGTCGAGACTGCGCGCCGGCGAACGCGTCTTCCTGCTCGACGTGCGGCAGGAGTGGGAGCACCAGCTGTCGCGCCTTCCGGACCAGGCGCTGATCCCGCTGCACGAGCTGCCGTATCGCCTCGACGAAGTCCGGCCCGAGGGCGCGCTGTTGGTCGCCTACTGCCACCACGGCGTCCGTTCGCTGAGCGCGGCGGCGCTGTTGCGGCAGGCGGGATTCGCGGACGCGGTCTCGCTGGCGGGCGGCATCGACCTCTGGTCGCGCCTCGTCGACCCTTCGGTCCCGCGCTATTGAGTGAACAGCCGCAGCGCATTGAGAGAGAGAATCTGCGCCTCGTCCTCGGGCGGCAGCTTGAGCGCGCGCAGAGCCTTCAGCTCGCGATCCCAGGCATAAGGAATGTTGGGGAAGTCGGTGCCGTAAAGAATCCGGTCGGGATGGCGGCGGAGGATCTCGACGTCGGGGCCCGGCTCGAAATAGCCGCCGATCACCATTGCCGTGTCGAGGTACAGGCCGGGAAACTCGGCGAGCATCTCCTCGAACTGCGCCGACTGATCGACGCCCAGGTGCGGCACGATGGCGATGGCGTCCGGATGCCGCTGCAGGGCGCGCCGCAGCCGCGCGGCTCCCGAGAACTGCTTCACGTCGATGCCGTACCCTCCCGACGCCGGCTCCGGCCCGCAATGGATCACCACCGGCTTGCGGTATTTCGCCGAGGCGCGCCAGACGGGATCGAGCAGCGGGTCGTCGGGCGCGATGCGCATCACGTGGCAGTGGATCTTCACGCCGGCGAAAGGCCCCGCGAGCGCCTCGTCGAGCAGATCTCCCTCGCCGGGAAAGATGGTGCAGCAGGGAATCACCTCCGGGTGCGCGCGCGAAAGCTGCAGCGTGAAGTCGTTCAGCGCTCGCGCGATTCCCGGCTTGTGCGCGTAAGGCAAGGCGACGACCTTGTCGACCCCTCCGCGGCGCAGCGTCTGCAGGCAATCCTCGACGCCGAGCCGGTACTCGATGGGCCACGCGTGATCGTCGAACCAGCGGCGGATGGCCTGAGCGAGCCGCTCCGGATGCAAGTGCACGTGCGCGTCGATCAGCACGATCAGGTGCCGGTGCGCTTCTGGAATCCGAAGATGTTGCGGATGCGGTCGAGGAGATTGCTGGTCTCCTTCTCCATCGCCGGCGCCTGCTGCTCGGCGCGCGCCGCGTCCAGGGCCATGCGCCGGCGGGCAATGGTCTCGGCCAGCCGCTGCGCCAGGTCGGGCTCGGCGGAGAGGATGCGCTCGAAGGCGTCGCGATCGACCGCCAGCAGCGCCGCATCGCCCAGCGACAGCACCGTCGCCGTGCGCGGCTCGCCGGTGAGCACGCTCATCTCGCCGAAGAGGGCGCCGCGGCCCAGGCGCGCCACTTCCTTGTCCACCGCCTCGATCTGCACGCGGACCGCGACCTCGCCGCGCGCCACCAGGTAGAGCGTGTCGCCCAGCTCTCCCTGCCGCACCACCGCCTGCCCCGGCCCGTACTCGACGAAGCGGGCGCGCTGCGCCAGCACCTTGCGCGCTTCCACGCTCAAGGCTTGCACGAAGTCGATGCGACCGAGCAGGTCCTCCGCCTCTGCCAGGTGCTCGCGCCGCCGCCGCTCCTCGGCCTCGGAGGCGCGCTCGCGCACGCTGATGGCGGTCTGCGGATAAGGGATGTCGATGGCCGCGCGCCGCAGCGCGTACCAGATGGCCTGCTGCACCTGGTCCAGCGCCGCGCGCTCGACGTGGAAGCCCTCGGTGTAGAACTTGAGCCGGTAGTTCACGCCGTCGTCGGTGAAGGCGGCCAGCTGCGCGGTGGGCTCCGGCTGGGGCAGCACCATCGGGCAGGACTTCACCGCCTCGAGCAGCACCGCCTTGGCCCGCGCCGGCGAGACGTCCATGTCGACGCCGATCAAGAGCTCGATCACGTCGGTGAGCTGCGGCCGCATGTGGTTGATCACCACCTCGCGCGAGATGAGGCCGTTGGGCACCAGGATCTCGTCTTCGTCCAGCGTCATCAGGCGCGTCGAGCGCCAGCCCACGTCGAGCACGCGGCCGGTATACTTTCCGAACGAGACCCACTCGCCCGGCTCGAAGGGCTGCTCGGCGTTGAGCGTGAGCCCGGCGAAGAGGTTGCCCAGCGTCTCTTGCAGGGCGAAGCCGAGCACCACCGAGAGCAGCGCGCTGGTGGCGAAGAGCGACTCGAGGTTGAACTTGTACTCGGCGCGGAGGATCACCGCCGCGGCGATGAAGGTGGAGATCCACGCCACCAGGCTGCGGACGATGCGCGGCGTGGCGCGCCGGATGAAGGTGAAGAAGAGCGTCTCGGTGAGCCGCACCACGCCCACCACGCCGAAGAGCAGCGCGCAGAAGCGGAGCGCCTGGGCCACCGGCGGGCCGGCGTCGGGCACCGCGAGCTGCCCCAGGCGCGCCAGCAGATAGAGGGTGAAGATGCGCTCCTGCCCGCGCAGATCGCCGGCCAGCTCGCGCCAGCGCGGCCCCGTCTGCCGCGAGAGCGCGCGCCGCGTGAAGAAGAGCAAGAGCAGCGTCGCGGCGGCGGCGATGAGGGTGGCGAGACCTTGCACGCGCCCATGGTCGCCTCAGGCACCCTCTCTAGGCAAGAAAGCTCCTTGACCTCGGCGCGATGGCGCTCCTAGGCTCGCGCGCCATGCGCATCGACACTCGCTTGCTCGCTTGCCTGCTCTTCGCTCTTCCCGCGCTCGCGCAAGAGGCTTCCGAAGACGACAAGGCCACCGCCCAGATGGAGACCGGCGCCGACAGCGAGGACGCCGCCCCCGAGGGAGTCGTCTCCCGCGCCAGCGGCCGGCCCGACCATCCGCGCACGCTGGAGGAGATCGTCAAGAGCGGCTACATCCGCGTGCTCACCCGCAACAACGACACCAGCTTCTTCATCTACCGCGGCCACCGCATGGGGTTCGACTACGAGCTGGGCAAGAAGCTGGCCCAGCACCTCGGCATCCGCGTGGACATGATCATCACCCAGGGCTGGCAGGAGATGCTGCCCTCGCTGCTCCGCGGCGACGGGGACGTCATCGCCGCCGAGTTCACCGTCACCGACGAGCGCAAGCAGCAGGTGCTCTTCGCCGAGCCGTGGGGACACACGCGCGAGGTGGTGGTGTGGAAGGACGGCGCGCCGGAGATCAAGGCGGCCGAGGACCTGGCCGGCAAGGAAGTGCACGTGCGCAAGGGCAGCACCTACTTCGCCACGCTGACGGAGCTGAACGTCAAGCTGGCCGCGGCGGGGAAGAAGCCGGTCACCATCACGCCGGTACCCGAGGACTGGGAGACCGACACGATTCTGGCGTCCGTCTCCAAGGGCGAGATGGTCTACACCATCGCCGACGAGCTGCTCGCCAACATCCACACCGCCTACTTCGACAACCTGGTGGTGGGCGCGGCCATCAGCCCCGAGCGCGATCTGGCCTGGGCGGTGCGGCCGGGCGACGTGGAGCTGAAGAAAGCCATCGACGACGTCTTCCGCGAGCTGCGCAAGAAGCCCGACTTCAACATCCTGCGGAAGAAATATTTCGAGGCGGAGCGGTCGCTGAAGAGCAAGCGCAAGGACAAGTTCTACGCCTCGGAGACAGGCACGCTCTCCGCGTACGATCCGCTGGTGCGCAAGTATGCCGAGCAGCACCAGTTCGACTGGCGGCTGGTGGCGGCGCAGATCTACCAGGAGAGCCGGTTCGATCCGCAGCGCAAGAGCTGGGTGGGAGCGCTGGGCCTGTTCCAGATCATGCCGGCCACCGCCAAGGGCCTGGGCATCCAGGACCCGACCGATCCCGAGCAGTCCATTCGCGGCGGGCTCAAGTACATGCAGCAGCTGAGCGACCACTACAAGGACGTGCCCGATCCCATCGAGCGCTACCGCTTCGCGCTCGCCGCCTACAACACCGGCTTCGGGCACGTGGACGACGCGCGCCATCTGGCCCGCGCCGCGAAGAAGGACCCCACGCACTGGCGCGAGGTGGCGCCTTTCCTCTTGTCGCTCTCCGACCGCAAGGTCGCGGCCAAGGCGCGCTTCGGGTTCTGCCGAGGGAGCGAGCCGGTGGACTACGTCCGCCACATCGACGAGCGCTACACCGGCTACGCCCAGCTGGTCCCGCTGCAAGCCAAGAACTAGGCCAATCGCTGCCGAGCCGCGTCGCGTGCGTCCTCGAGAATCTTCCGGCCCTCCGCACTGGGGGTCAGGCGGTGGCGCGGCGTCTCAGGCCCGCCGCCACGCCGGCGCGCAAGCTGAAGCGCCAAGGCTGAGGGATGGCGAGGAACATCAGCGCCGAGCCCATCAAGGCCAGGTTCTTGGTGAAGTGGATCATCTGCTGCATCTGCATCTGAGGGTCGGTCTCGGTCCAGAAGGCGTGCATGAAGAACGTCACCGGGACGAAGAAGATCACCGCCGCGATCACGCCCCACACCGGCTTCCATCCGGTGAGGAAACAGAAGCCCGCGACGATGAGCAACAGGTGCGCGACGATGACTCCCAGCTCCGGCGCCGGCACGCCCCTGGAGGCCGCGTAGCCGGTCAGCATGTGCAGGCGCATCAAGCCCATGATGCCGTTGTATAGGTAGTATACCCCAAGGATGATGCGCCCGATGATGAACCCCGTCTGCATGAGTGGCCTCCTGAGCTCGCCCAAAGGTGGACACTCTCGCGGCGCGCAACCGCAAGCGGGCGCCCGACCGGACACTCGGACTCCGGCCCGGATGATTAGCTCCGGTGTGTGTGTTGTACCGAGGCCATGGCCACTTCCACGCGAGCACTCCTCATCTCCTTCTTCGCGGTGGTGGGCGCGTTCATCGGATCCACCATCTGGGCCCAGCGCCTGGCGCGCGGGATCGACGCCGACACACTCTTCATCTCCCGCGGCGCGGCGCCCGGCATCGAGCTGCTCTCCAACGTGCGCGCCGAGATGCGCGAGCTGGAGACGCAGGTCATCCGCTTCACCGACGGCCGGGGCAGCGAGCGGCTGGTGGCCAGTACCCGCGGTCGCCTCGACTCGCTGCTCGGGCAGTTCCGCACGCTGCCGGCCGACGCCAACGCGCCGGCCCTCTTCGAAAAGATGCAGACCGCGCTGCGCGCCTTCGACGAGGCGGCCGAGCGCACCATGGAGAAGGCTCGCTCCGGACAGCACGCGCGCGAGACGGTCGAAGCGGAGCTGCGGCCGATGGGCGATGCGGCCAGCGAGGCGATCAAGGCCCTCATCGCCTACGACGCGGGCGCGGTGGAAGCGGCCGCGCGGCGCATCGAGACCGAGCGCAGGCGGGCCGACCGCATCGCCTACGAGCTGGACGCCATCTCGGCCCTGCTGGCGATCGCGGCTGCGGCGCTGGTGCTGCTGGTGATCCGCCACTCGCACCGGGTGCAGGAGGAGAACCGGCGCATCGTGGAGCGGAAGGCGGAGGAGCTGGAGCAGTTCGCAGCGCGCGTCGCCCACGACATCTTGAGCCCGCTCGCGGCGGTGGCGCTCGCGCTGGCGGTGGCGGAGCGGATGTCGCCGCAGGCGCGCGAGGCGGTGCAACGTGGGAGCTCGAGCCTCCTGCGGGTGAAACGCATCGTCGACGGGCTCCTGGGATTCGCCCGGGCCGGTGCGCGGCCGGAGCCGGGCGCGCGCACCGAGGTGGCCCCGGTGGTGAGCGGGCTGCGCGAGGAGCTGGAGCCTTTCGCCGCCGACCGCGGCGCGAGCCTGCGCATCGAGTCGGCGCCCGACTGCGCGGTGGCCTGCAGCTCCGGTGTGCTGCTCAGCCTGTTGGGAAATCTCCTGCGCAACGCCATCAAGTATCTGGGCGACTCGCAGGTGCGCGAGGTGGCGCTGCGGATGCAGCGGCGCCGTGGGCGGGTGCTGTTCGAGGTGGAGGACACCGGGCCGGGCGTTCCGCCCTCGCTCGGCGCCCGCGCCTTCGAGCCGTACGTGCGCGGCGCCCACGACGGCGTGCCGGGCATCGGCCTTGGACTCGCCACCGTGAAGCGGCTGGTCGACGCGCACGCCGGCACGCTGGGCCTGCGCAGAAGTCCGCGCGGCGGATCGATCTTCTGGTTCGAGCTGCCGGAAAGCGACATGCCGGAGCGCGCAGATACAATGGCTCCCCATGACGCGAGAGCTCCTGGATCCGAGGGCGGCGCGGGCGCAGCCCCCTGAAGATCCCGTGCCGCTGCGCGCGCGGCCTGCGCCGGAGGTCGCCGGCGGGATCCCGGCCGTGGTCTCGACGGCCAGGCGGGCACTCGGCGAGGCGGGGCTCATCCGCGGGACGCGGCTCTTGGCGCGGCTCAACCAGTTCGAAGGCTACGACTGTCCCGGCTGCGCCTGGCCCGACCCCGACGAGGAGCGCAGCTCCTTCGAGTTCTGCGAGAACGGCGCCAAGGCCGCGGCCGAGGAGGGCACGGGCAAGCGCGTCACGCCGGAATTCTTCGCGCGCTTCTCGGTGGCCGAGCTGTCGCAAGAGAGCGACCTGTGGCTCGGCAAGCAGGGCCGCCTCACGGAGCCGACGGTTCTGCGTCCGGGAGAGACGCACTACCAGCCGCTCGGCTGGGACGAAGCCTTCGCTCTCGTCGCCGCGGAGCTGCGCGCGCTCTCCACGCCCGACGAAGCCGTCTTCTACACCAGCGGCCGCACCAGCAACGAGGCGGCGTTCTTATACCAGCTATACGTTCGCGCATACGGCACCAACAACCTGCCCGACTGCTCGAACATGTGCCACGAGTCGAGCGGCAGCGGGCTCTCCCAGACCATCGGCTCGGGCAAGGGCACCGTCCGCCTCGACGACTTCGCCAAGGCGCAGGTCATCTTCGTCATCGGGCAGAACCCGGGCAGCAACCACCCGCGCATGCTGACCGCGCTGCAAGAGGCCAAGCGCGCGGGAGCTCGTATAGTTAGTATCAATCCACTGCGCGAGACCGGGCTGGTCGCCTTCCGCCATCCGCAGCATCCCTTCGAGCGCAAGACGCCGCTCGCCGATCTCTTCCTGCAAGTGCGCATCAACGGCGACGTCGCGCTCCTGCAAGGGCTGGGCAAGGCGGTGCTCGAGGCGGGCGCGGTGGACCAGGCGTTCGTCCGCGAGCGCACGGAGAACTACGCGGCCTACGCCGCCAACCTGAGCGCAGTCTCCTGGAGCGACGTCGCGAAAGTCAGCGGAATCGGCGAGCCGCAGATCCGCCAGGCGGCGCGCCTCTTGATCGAGAACGAGCGCATCATCGCCTGCTGGGCGATGGGCCTCACCCAGCACGCCAACGCCGTCGACAACGTGCGTGAGATCGTCAATCTCCTCTCGCTCCGCGGCGCGCTGGGCAAGCCCGGCGCCGGCGTGTGTCCGGTGCGCGGGCACAGCAACGTGCAGGGCGATCGGACCATGGGCATCTGGGAGAAGCCGAGGGTGGAGTTCCTGGAGGCGCTGGAGAGAGCAACAAACATCAGAGCGCCGCGCGCGCACGGACTCGACACCGTCAACGCCATCCATGCGCTGCACGACGGTCGCGCGAAGGTCTTCTTCGCGCTGGGCGGGAATTTCCTCTCGGCGACGCCGGATACTGAATATACAGCGGCCGCGCTGCGCTCGGCGAGCCTCACCGCGCACGTCTCGACCAAGCTCAACCGCTCGCACCTCATCTCCGGCGCGACGGCGCTGATCCTGCCCTGCCTGGGCCGCACCGAAGACGACCGCGGCCGGTTCGTCACCACCGAGAATTCGATGGGTGTGGTGCAGATGTCGCGCGGGCGCCTGAAGCCGGCCAGCGAGCACTTGCTCAGCGAGCCCGAGATCGTGGCGCGGCTGGCGCAGGCGACGCTGCCCGAGAGCCCAGTGCGCTGGCGCTGGCTGGCCGAGGACTACGACCGCATCCGCGATCTGATCGCGCAGGTCGTCCCCGGTTTCCAGAACTACAACGCGCGCGTGAGAAAGCCGGGCGGCTTCTATCTGCCCAACCCGGTCCGGGAGGGAAACTTCCGCGCGAAGTTCACCGTGCATCCGCTCCCGCGGCACGAGCTGCGCGAAGGCGAGCTCTTGATGATGACCGTGCGCAGCCACGACCAGTACAACACCACCATCTACGGCCTCGACGACCGCTACCGCGGCCTCAAAGGCGACCGCCGCGTCGTCCTGCTCAACCGCGACGACATGCGCGAGCGCGGCATCGCGCACGGCCAGACGGTCAGCATCACCAGCCACTTCCAGGGCGAGACGCGCACCGCGAAGCGATTCACCGTCGTGGCCTACGACCTTCCGCGCGGTTGCGCTTGCACCTACTTTCCCGAGGCGAACGCGCTGGTGCCGGCGCGCCACGTGGCGCACACTTCCAACACTCCCGCCTCCAAATCGGTGGTGATCACCTTGACGTGCGAGTGAGTTCCCTGTACATCCCGCGCCCTTCACCTGCTCGCCCTCGCGCCTTGGCCGGCGGAGGGCTTGGGGAACAACCAAGAGGTCGCTACCAGATGTCTCAAGGCCCGCTGCATTACGAGAACCGCAAGCCGGAAGTCGTCACCAAGTTCCGCACCCACGAGCGCGACACCGGCTCGCCCGAGGTGCAGGTCGCTCTCTTGACCGAGCGCATCCATTACCTCACCGAGCATTTCAAGACGCACAAGAAGGACCACCACTCGCGCCGCGGCCTGCTCAAGCTGGTGGGCCAGCGCAGGCGGTTGCTCGACTACCTGAAGAGCAAGGACTCGAACCGTTACCGCAAGCTCATCGACGGGCTCGGGATACGGAAGTAAAGGAGGCCGGCCGGAAGCGCGAGTAGGACCCTCATCGGAGCAGCGAACACCGCGTTCGCTCCTGCGATCAGGATCCCACGCCGCTCCCGGATCCGACCCCCTCCAACACGACGCAAGAGAAGCGCGGGCACGGGCCTGCGCGAAAGGACGTTGCACATGGAAGCGATGACCCTCGTAGCGCAAGTCGGGAACCAGAGCATTTCGATCGAGACAGGGAAGCTGGCCAAGCAGGCTGACGGCGCGGTGGTGCTGCGCGCCGGCGACAGCATGGTGCTGGTCACCGCCGTCTCGCAGAGGGAGCCCAAGCCGGGCTTCGACTTCTTTCCCCTGGTGGTGGATTACCAGGAGCGTCTCTCCGCCGCGGGCCGCATTCCCGGCAGCTTCTTCCGCCGCGAGGGGCGGCTCACCGAGCGCGAGACGCTCATCAGCCGCTTGATCGACCGCAGCCTGCGGCCGCTGTTTCCGGAGGGCTACCAGAACGACACGCAGGTCATCGCCACGGTGTTCTCCGCCGACAACCAGTACGACACCGACGTGCTGGCGCTGACCGGCGCGTCGCTGGCCATGGCGGTGAGCGACATCCCCTTCCCCTTCCAGTTCGCCGGCGTGCGCGTGGGCCGCGTGCAAGGCAAGCTCATCGCAAACCCCAGCGAGGACGAGCGCGCGCAGAGCGACATCGACGTGATCATGGCCGCCAACCGCGACTCCATCTTCATGGTCGAGGGCGGCGGCAAGGAAGTCTCCGAGGCCGACATGATCGAGGCGCTGCTCTTCGGCCAGCACGCCATCGAGCCCTTGCTGGCGGTGCAGGAGCAGCTGGCCAAGTCGGTCAACAAGCAGAAGCGCACCTTCGAGAAGTTGCCGCTCGCCGAAGGCGCCGCCGCCAAGGTGCGCGAGGTCGCCGCTGAGCGCGTCAAGCAGGCCTACGCTTTGAACGAGAAGGCCGAGCGCTACGGCGAGCTTTCGAAGATCAAGAAGGACGTGGTCGCGCAGCTCTGCTCGGAAGGCGCGCCCTTCTTCGGCAAGGACAAGGACGTCAAGACCGCGCTGGAGGATCTCAAGTACGAGTACATGCGCCGCATGATCACGCACGAGGGCCGCCGCATCGGCGGCCGCGACACGCGCACCGTCCGCAAGATCTCCTGCGAGGTGGGCCTGCTCCCGCGCGCCCACGGCAGCGCCCTCTTCACCCGCGGCGAGACGCAGGGCCTGGTTACCACCACGCTCGGCACCGGCGACGACGAGCAGCGGATGGAGTCTTTGAAGGGGCAGTCCTTCCGCAAGTTCATGCTGCACTACAACTTCCCGCCCTACTCGGTGGGCGAAGTGAAGCCGCTGCGCGGCGCCGGCCGGCGCGAGATCGGCCACGGCATGCTGGCGGAGCGCGCCCTCAAGGCGATGCTCCCGGCCGACGACAAGTTCCCCTACACCATCCGCATCGTCTCCGACATTCTCGAGAGCAACGGCTCATCCAGCATGGCCACCGTCTGCGGCGGCTGCTTGAGCTTGATGGACGCGGGCGTGCCGATTTCCGCGCCGGTGGCCGGCATCGCCATGGGCCTGATCAAGGAGGACGACAAGATCGCCATCCTCTCCGACATCCTCGGCGACGAAGACCACCTCGGCGACATGGACTTCAAGGTGTGCGGCACCGGCAAGGGCATCACCTCCATCCAGATGGACATCAAGATCACCGGCGTCGACCGGCAGATCCTCACCGACGCGCTCTCGCAGGCCCGCGAAGGCCGCGTGCACATCCTCGGCGAGATGGCCAAAGCCATCGCCGCGCCGCGCGCCGACATCAGCAAGTACGCGCCCAAGATCACCACCATCCGGATTCCGGTCTCGCGCATCAAGGACGTCATCGGACCCGGCGGCAAGGTGATCAAGGACATCATCGCCCGCACCGGCGCCTCCATCGACATCGAGGACGACGGCTCGGTGGCCATCGCCTCGCCCAACAGCGAGGGCGTGGAGCAGGCCATCAAGATGATCCGCGCGCTCACGCAGGAAGCGGAAGTCGGCAAGACCTATCTGGGCACCGTCCGCCGCATCATGGAGTTCGGCGCGTTCGTGGAGATCTTCCCCGGCACCGACGGGCTGGTGCACATCAGCGACCTGGCGAACTCTCGCGTGAAGAAGGTCGAGGACGTGCTCAAGGAAGGCGACGAAGTGCTGGTCAAAGTCGTCTCCGTCGATCGCTCGGGCAAGATCCGGCTCTCGCGCAAGGAAGCGCTGGCCGAGCAAGGCGGCGGCGACGGCAAGGGGCAGCAGCCGCCGGCGAAGGCCTAGAACTCGTAGTGCAACTGGAGCGGCGGGTCGGACCGACTCTGATCGGGACCCGAAGGAATCAGGGTCGCGTCGAGCGTGCCGTGCGCAGTGTAAGCTTCCCCCTGCGCCGTCGAAGAGGCAGATTCCACCTGGCTGAGCACGAGAGTGTAACTGCCGCGGTTGACCTGTGGAGATGGGTCGCCGGCCATCGCCAACCATTAGAAGTTGAGGTCGAGCTTGTACTCGGCTTCCCCGCCGGCGCCGACGTCGCCGCTCGAGTAGGTGGCGCCGTGGGGCTCGCCCGGCAGCGAGATGGAGAACGACACTTGACCGCCGGCGTTCGCATCGCTGTCGGCCACCGTGGTCACATTGCTGGATGCGTTCCAGGTCACCGCCGGCTCCGGCGTGCAGGAATATGTTGTCGTCTTCCCGCCGCCCGCGACCGTGAGGACCGTGCAGGTGGGGCCGGCATCCTGTCCGCCCTGCCCCGTCTTGCTGCCGTGACCGCAAGCCGCGAGCACGATCGCTGGAAGGAGCCCCCATCTCATGCACTGCGAGACTATTCGACTTGCAGCGCGGCCACCATGGGTGCAAGGCTCGTGGCATGAGCATCGGGAAGCTGTTGGTGCTGTTGATGGGGCTGGCGGCGGTGGCGTTCGCGGCCAAGTTCGCCCTGACCGGAACCATGACGCAGAACCCGGCCGGCGCGACGCAGCCCAAGCGCCAGCTCGACGACGTGCGCGCCAAGGCCAAGGACCTGGAACGGCAGCAGCAGAAGGCCGCCGACGACGTGGTCAAGGAGTCGGACCAGCAACGCTGATCACTTCCCGGCGCGCGCCTTCTTCTCCTTGACCAGCGTGTCGACCACGCTCGGGTCGGCCAGCGTGGAGACGTCGCCCAGCGAGTCGAGCTCGTCGGCGGCGATCTTGCGCAGGATGCGGCGCATGATCTTTCCCGATCGCGTCTTGGGCAGGCCCGGCGCCCAGTGGATCACGTCGGGCTGCGCGAGCGGGCCGATGCCCTTGCGCACGTGCTGCACCAACTCGGCACGCAGCTCCTCGGTGGGCTGGATGCCGGCCTTCAAGGTGACGTAGGCGTAGATGCCCTGCCCCTTGATCTCGTGCGGGAAGCCGACCACCGCTGCCTCGGCGACCGCGCGGTGCGAAACCAGCGCGCTCTCCACCTCGGCGGTGCCCAGCCGGTGGCCGCTGACGTTGATCACGTCGTCGACGCGGCCGGTGATCCAGTAGTAGCCGTCCTCGTCGCGGCGGCAGCCGTCGCCGGTGAAGTAGCGACCCGGGAAGGTGCTGAAGTACGTCTTGCGGAAACGCTCGGGGTCGCCGAATACCGTGCGCATGATCCCCGGCCACGGCCGCGAGATGCAGAGGTTGCCGGTGCACGCGCCCTCGAGGACCTTGCCCTGGTCGTCCACCACCGTCGGCTCGACGCCGAAGAACGGCAGCGTGGCCGAGCCGGGTTTCTGATCGATGGCGCCGGGCAGCGGCGTGATGAGGATGCCGCCGGTCTCGGTCTGCCACCAGGTGTCGACGATCGGGCAGCGGCCGTCGCCGACCACGCGGTGGTACCAGAGCCATACCTCGGGGTTGATGGGCTCGCCGACCGTGCCCAGGAGACGGAGGCTTATCCGGCTGCGCTTCTTCACCGGCTCCTCGCCCTCGCGGGCGATGGCGCGGATGGCGGTGGGCGCAGTGTAGAGGATGCTCACGCGATGCTTGTCGACCACGTCCCAGAAGCGGCCCCAGTCGGGATACTGCGGCACGCCCTCGAACATCACGCTGGTGGCGCCGTTGGCCAGAGGTCCGTAGAGGATGTAGCTGTGGCCGGTGACCCAGCCGATGTCGGCGGTGCACCAGAAGGTGTCCTCTTCGCGCAGGTCGAAGATCAGCTCGTGCGTGAGCGATGTGTATACTAAGTATCCTCCGGTGGTGTGCAGCACGCCCTTGGGCTTTCCCGTCGAGCCCGAAGTGTAGAGGATGAAGAGCGGGTCCTCGGCGTCCATGGGCAAAGGCTCGCACTCGGCCGGCGCGCCGCGCACCAGATCGTGCCACCACTTGTCGCGCCCCTCGGTGACCGGCACTTCCTTGCCCGTGCGCCGCAGCACCACCACCGTCTTGACGGCGGGGATCTCCTTGATCGCCTCGTCGGTGGTGGTCTTGAGCGGCACGATCTTGCCGCCGCGTAAGCCGCCATCGGCGGTGATCACCACCTCGCTGCCGCAGTCGAGGATGCGGTTCTTCAAGCTCTCGGCCGAGAACCCGCCGAAGACCACGCTGTGAATGGCGCCGATGCGCGCACAGGCCAGCATGGCGATGGGCAGCTCGGGCACCATGGGCAGGTAGATGGTGACGCGGTCGCCCTTCTTGACGCCGAGCTTCTTCAGCGCGTTCGCGAAGCGGCAGGTCTCGCGGTAGACGTCGAAGTAGGTGAGCACGCGCGACTCGTCGGGCGAGTCGCCTTCCCAGATCAGCGCCGCCTTGTTCTTGCGCGGACCGTCGAGGTGGCGGTCGAGGCAGTTGACGCTGGCGTTCAACTTCCCGCCGATGAACCATTCTATGCGAGCGGTGTTGAAGTCCCAGCGAGAGACCTTGTCCCATTTCTTGAACCAGGTGATGCGCTCGGCCTGCTCGGCCCAGAAGCGGTCGGGGTCGCTCAAGGAGCGGTCGTAGAGCGCGCGGTATTTTTCGATGCTGCCGATGCGCGCCTGCTTGGCGAACTCCGGGGGGACTTTGACGATGCGGTCGGTCTCGGCCATGGCGCGCGTACTCTAGCGATCCGGCCGGAAGGGAGCCAGATCGACCGGCGGCGATTCGTCGCGTGCCAACGCGGCGACGATGCGCGCGGTGATGGGCGCGAGCAGGATGCCGTTGCGGTAGTGGCCGGTGGCCACGATGGCGCCGCCCGGAAGGCGGCCGAGCAGCGGCAGGCCGTCACGCGTGGCGGGCCGCAGGCCGGCCCAGTGGTCGAGCACCTTGGCGCCGCCGAGCCCGTGCCTGCGGGCCACCTCGAGGAGAAATTCGCGGCCGCGCGCGCTGGGGGTGGCCTCGAAGCCGGCCTCGTCGGCGGTGGCGCCGACCAGCGTGATGCTCCCGCGGGGCACGAGATATCCGCCGCCGCCGAAGATCACTTGCGCCGGCGGGGCCGCGTCGATGGCCAGCATCTCGCCGCGCACCGGCCGGACCGGCAAGCTCGGAGCCACCTGCGCCGACCAGCTCCCGGCGCAGATCACGTCGGGCCGCTGCACAGGCGCGCTGGTGAGGACCACGCCGGCTCTCGCGCAGACGGAGCGCAGCGCTTCGAGGAGCTTGCGGTTGTCCACCTGCCCCTCATCCGGGAAAAAGAACTCCCGGGGTCCGCGCTCGAGGGCGCGCAGGCCCGCGCGACGCTGCCACTCCGCTCGTTGGCGCAGCTCGGCCGCTTCGGCGTCGGTGAAGGCGAGATGGAGCGTGCCGTTGCGGCGGAAGCCCACCTCGGCTTGCAAGCTTTCGACGAACTCGGGATAGAGCGCGAACGAGGCGCGGCAGAGGTCGAGCATGGGCGAAGGCGCGTGCGCTTCCGATTGCGGACCGAGGATTCCGGCGGCGGCCCACGACGCCTGCCCCGTGGCCTTCGGGTCGTGCACCGCGACCCGCACGCCTCGGCGCGCGAGCTCCCAGGCGCTGGCGAGCCCGATGATCCCTCCGCCGGCAATCGCGACGTCCATGCGTTCGTCTTATGATGTTTCATGCGCGTCCGCATTGCCGTCGCCCGCATCTCTCCCGCCCGCGGCGATCCGCTTCCGCTGCCCTCCTACGCGACAGAAGGGTCCGCCGGCCTCGACCTGCGCGCCGACGTCGCGGTGACGCTGGCGCCGGGCGAGCGGGCGCTGGTGCCGACCGGGCTCGCCATTGCCATTCCCGACGGCTACGAGGGCCAGGTGCGCCCTCGCAGCGGCCTCGCCTTGCGCGAAGGGCTCACCTGCCTCAACAGCCCCGGAACCGTGGACAGCGACTTTCGCGGCGAGCTCGGCGTCATCCTCGCCAACCTGGGCCAGAAGCCGGTGGCGCTCGCGCGCGGCGACCGCATCGCGCAGCTGATCATCGCCAAAGTGGAGCGGGCGGAGCTGATCGAGGCTTCGCTTCCGCCCAGCCGCCGCGGCGAAGGCGGCTTCGGCCACACCGGACGCGGCTAGCCCGCCGCATCCACCAGCTGCCGGAGGGTGATGTCCCATAATGATTTCATATGGTTGAGGCCAGCCCGACGCGCTGCATCGGTCATCGCGACGACGGATCCGAGAGGTTTCGCCGTGCTACACCCCTCGCGTCTGCGTCTCGCGAACAGGTGGGTGAATCGCCGTGCTGTGCTATCGCTGCGGTGGGCACGTCAAGGACGGCTCCGACAAGTGCGTGAGCTGCGGTCAGCGGTTCGACCCGGGCCTCAAGGCAGGACCCGCGGCGGGCTTCGGCGCCGGCATCAAGCGCGCCCGCCACGCCATCGAGGGCTCGCCCTGCCAGACGGGCGACACCGTCGCCGGGCGCTACCAAGTGCGCGAGCACGTGGGCGCCGGACCCCTGGGCTGGATGTATCGCGCCTTCGAGGTCAACAGCGAGCAGGACGTGGCGCTCAAGATCCTCTCGCCGCGCTTTCTCCAGATGCCGGAGGAGAAGCGGACCTTCCAGGCCGAGCTGCACAAGGCGCAGCGGCTGGCGCATCCCAACATCGCGCGCATCTACGAGGCGGGCGAGGACCAGGGCCGCCCCTTCATCGCCGCCCAGCACCTGGAGGGGCTGACGCTCCGGCGCATCATCGATTTGCGCCGGCAGAAGGGGCAGCGCTTCACGCTGCAGGAAGTGGAGCCCATCGTCGCGCAGGTGGCGGCGGCGCTGGATGCGGCCAACTCCGCTTTCGCGCACGGCAACCTCAAGCCCGACAACGTCATCGTCCTGCCCGACCTTCTCAAGCTCACCGACTTCGGCCTGGCCGTCTCGCTGCCGCGCGCGCCATTCATGGCGGCGCAGAAGGCGGCCGGGGTGCACCGCTATCTCGCGCCCGAGTTCCTGCTCGGCGATCCGCTGGATGCACGCACCGATGTGTTCAGCCTGGGAGTGATGCTGGGCGAGATGCTGGCCGGCGTGCAGTACGAGCAGCAGCTCAGCCTGCTGGACAAGAACCCCGACCTGCCCCCGCCGGTGGAGACGCTCTTCCGCCGCGCCGTCTCGCCGCGCGCGGCCGCGCGATTTGCCAGCGCGGGCGAAATGGCGGCCGAGCTGTCGGAGCTGGTGTCGGCCGCGCCCCGCCCGGCGCCCGCGCCCAAGGCGGTCGAGGACGCGGGCGACGTGGTCATCGTCGAGGCCCATACCGACCCGCGGCTGCGCATCGCGCGGGCGCTGGGCGCGACGCGCGCGCCGGATGCCGCCTCGACGCCGCAGCCGCCGGCAGTCGCCGAGCCTCAGGCCTCCGGCCTCGCGCCTCAGGCTGCCGAAGTCCCGCCGGGCCCGGCGCCGACGATTCCCGAGTCGGCCGCCGCCGTGCTGGCGTCGCTGCCGCTCGCGCCCCCCGAGCCCTTCACACCGCCGCCGTACGAGCCGTCGATGCCGCCGCTGCGGCCGGTGGTCGAAGCCGCGCCGGTGGTCGAGACGCCGATCGCGCCGGCCATCGCGCCCGCGCCGCTGGCAGCGCCGGAGGCCTGGGGCCTCAAAGCCGAAGCCGTCGTCGAGCCGGCTGTCTCCGAGCCGCCGGTCGCGCCCGTGGCCGAGCCGTCGCCCGAGCTGGCCAAGATTGCCGAGTCGGTCGGCGCCACGCCGGAGCTGCTCACCGCCGAGACCGCCGTACGCGCCGCGCCCGAGCGGCCCGAGCAGGGCGAGCCGCCCGCAGGGACACGGCCTCCGCGCCGCGGCGCTCCCAAGCGCGGCCGCGACAAGCTCAAGGGCCGCATCCGCCGCGCGCCCTCGGCGAGCGACCCTGCCTGGACCAGCGGCGCGCCCACCGAGGGGGCCGTGGCCATCGGGCCGACCACCGTCGCGCTCGAGCCCATCCAGCCCGAGCGGCCGCAGATGGAGGGCTGGAAGGAGAAGCCCACGCCGGCGTCGGTGCCGGTGGCGCCGCTGCCTTCGCCGGTAACAGTATCCGTGCCCGCTCCGGTTCCGGCGCGCAGGTCGCAGCCCGCAATTGCCAAGCCGTCGCGGCCGGCGATCCCGTCGTCGTTTGTGGGCATCGAGGACAAGCGGCCCTCCCGCGCGCCGCTCTACGCGGTGGGCATCGTGGCCGTGCTGGTGATCGCGGCAGGCGCCTACGGCGTGCTCTCGCCGCGCAGCGCGCCGGCCGCCGAGCAGGCCGCGGCGGAAGAGGCGGCCAAGCCCGACGCCGCCAAGATCGATGCTCCCAAGCCCGACGCCGCCAAGGCCGAGCCGCCCAAGCCGGCCGAGCCGTCGAGGAAGGAGCCGGCCCACAGCGCCTCGGTGGTGCCGTCGCGGCGTTCGGTGTCGTCGTCGCTGAGCGAGAAGATCCGCTCGGTACGCGAGATGGCCGAGAAGGCCCTCGAGGAGCGCCGGCGCAAGCGCGAAGAGGCGAATGCCGCCGCCGAGGCGAGCCGCAAGCCGCGCGTGGAGAAGAAGCCGGCTCCGGTCGAGAAGGCCCCCGCCGCGGCTCCTGCTGCCGCGCCCGCGCCGGCGGAAAGAGCAGCCTCGCAGCCGCCTCCGCCGGCCGGCGCCATCACCGGCCTCTCCGATGGCGAGGTGATGGTGAGCAAGGATCGCGGCGAGAAGATCGCCTCGGCGGTTCCGGCCGCGTACAACTCCTCCTCGCAGAAGGACTTCGTCTGCCCTCCCGGCATGGCCCGCATCCCCGGCGGCGTGGCGGCGGTGGGCAGCGACGCCAACGACGACCTGCGCAACTTCGGCGACCGCCCACTCGCGCGCGTGGAGCTGCGGCCCTACTGCATCGACCTGTACGAGTACCCGAACACTCCCGGCAAGCTGCCCAAGGTGGCGGCCGCCTGGGCCGACGCCGAGGCCGAATGCAAGAACGCCGGCAAGCGCCTCTGCAGCGAGGACGAGTGGGAGGCCGCCTGCCGCGGCCCGCAGAACCTGCGCTTCCCCTACGGCTCGGGCTTCGACGCCGACGCCTGCAACACCGCCGACAAGACCGACAAGCCGCGCCAGACCAACGTCAGCGGCGCGTTCGCCCGCTGCCGGAGCGGCTACGGCGTGATGGACCTCTCCGGCAACGCCGCCGAGTGGACGGCGAGCATGTTCGACAGCTTGAGCCCGGCCAAGGCGGTGAAGGGCGGCCACGCGGCGCGGCCCGGCTTCGACGACCGCTGCGCCAGCCGCCGCAAGCTGGCGCCCACCGCCCACGACATCAAGGTGGGCTTCCGCTGCTGCGCCGACGCGCGCTGACCGATGGCGCGCGCGCCGGGGCCTCGCGGGAGCCTCATCCTCGGCAACCTGCCGGCCCTGCGCCGCGATCCGCTCGGGTTCTTCACGCGCAGCTTCCGCGAGAACGGCGAGGTGTCGCGCTTCCGCTTCGGGCCGCTGGTCGGGCACCTGGTCAGCTCGCCCGCGGGCGTCAATCACGTCCTCGCCGAGAACAACAAGAACTACGGCAAGCAGACGCGCGGCTACGATGCGCTCCGCTACGTGCTCGGCAAGGGCCTGCTCACCAGCGAAGGGGAGTTCTGGAAACGGCAGCGCCGCATCGCGCAGCCGGCGTTCCACCGGCAGCGCATCGGCGGGTTCGCGCAGGCGATGGTGCGCGCGGCCGGGGATTGCGCGCAGTCGCTCGAGCAGCAGCGCGGCCGGACGGTCGACGTCCATCACCAGATGATGCGGCTCACGCTGCGGATCGTGGGCGAGACGCTGCTCGGCGTCGACCCCAGCGGCGACGCCGACGAGGTCGGGAGCGCGCTCGCGTTCCTCCTGGCGGCCGTCACCGAGCGCACCAGCCGGATCATCTTCATCGCGCGGCCGTTCCTGCCCACGCCCGAGAACCTCAAGCTGCGCCGCGCGCGCGGCACTTTGGATGCGGTGGTGATGCGCATCATCTCCGAACGGCGCAAAGCGCCCGGCCCCGACCTGCTCTCGATGCTGATGGAGGCGCGCGACGAGGAGACCGGCGAGGCGATGGACGACCGCCAGCTGCGCGACGAGGCGATGACCATCTTCCTCGCCGGCCACGAGACCACCGCCAATGCGTTGACCTTCGCCTGGCTCCTGCTCTCGCGCTTTCCTGCGGCGCTGCGCGAGCTGCGGGCCGAGCTGCAGCAGGTCCTGCAGGGCCGGGCGCCGGCGGTGGAGGATCTGCCGCGACTTCCCTTCACGCGCATGGTGGTGCAGGAGTCGATGCGCCTCTATCCGCCGGCGTGGATCATCGCCCGCTCGGTCAACGGCGCCGACGAGATCGGCGGCTACGAGATTCCGGCGGGCTCCATCGTCTTCGTCAGCCCCTACGTGGTGCACCGGCATCCGCGGCTGTGGGACGATCCGGAAGGATTCGATCCGCAGCGCTTCTCGCGCGAGCCGCCGCGCGGCGCGTACTTTCCCTTTGGCGGCGGGCCGCGCCAGTGCATCGGCAACGGCTTCGCCACCATGGAGGCGGAGCTGGTGCTGGCCACGCTCGCGCAGCGGGTGCGCTTCGAGCTCTTGCCGGGCGAGGAGGTCGAGTTGGAGCCGAGCATCACGCTCCGCCCCCGCCACGGCCTGCCGATGACCGTCGCTTAGCGGGCTCGCATGCCGCGGCGCAGGCCCTTGTTGCGGCGGGCGCGCTTCCGCTTCAGCGCCTGCTTCTTCACCTTGCTGCGGTTCTTGATCGACTTTTTCGTTCGCGGCATGACGCGGCTCTCTAGCAGCGCAGCCGCTCCTCTTGCAAGCAGGCGATCGCTCTTGGTACATGCGTTCAGTGCGCATCTGCGTGCTGGCCAGCGGCAGCGGCGGCAACTGCCTGTGGGTGGAGGCCGGCCAGACGCGCGCGCTCTTCGACGCCGGGCTGCCGCTGCGCGAGACGGTGCGCCGCTGCAAGGACGCCGGCCTCGACGCACGCGAGCTGACCGACGTCTTCCTCACGCACGAGCACGCCGACCACGCCGGCGCGGCGGGCGTGCTGGCGCGCAAGCTGGGCGTGCGCGTGCACGCCACGCGCGGGACGTTTCGCGCCCTACGGGATGCGCCGCCCGCCGAGCTGCGCAAGCCGCTGCGCGCGGGTGTGCCGGTGCGGATCGGCGAGCTTAGCGTGATGCCGATCGAGGTGCCGCACGACGCGCACGAGCCGGTGGTCTACCGCTTCGGCGATGGGTCGGTGAGCGCCGCGCTGGTCACCGACCTGGGCTGCGCGCCGCCGCCGCTCTGGCGCGCGCTGCGCGGGCTGGACGCGCTGGTCCTGGAGATGAACCACGACTTGCACATGCTGCTCGACGGCCCATATCCCTGGTCGGTGAAGAAGCGCGTCCGCAGCGACCACGGCCATCTCTCCAACGAGCAGGGGGCGCAGCTGCTCTCGCGCGTGCTGCACGGCGGCCTGCGGCACCTGGTCCTCGCGCACCTCTCCGAGCACAACAACTCCGAGAAGCACGCGCGGCGCGCGGCCGAGCAGGTGCTGCGCAAGCAAGGGGGCGGCACGTCGTTGACGGTGGCCTCGCAGGCGCGCGCGCTCGAGCCGATGGCGTTGCACGCGAAGCAGCTGGTGCTCTTCGCATGATCGCCCGCTACAGCCGTCCAGAGATGGCG
>Ga0307479_10000745_pt1 | contig 29500 bp, 21 predicted proteins | sample atmos_gasesECM4C_FD_203743 | JGI IMG/M metagenome (GOLD analysis project Ga0307479, IMG submission 203743) | Hardwood forest soil microbial communities from Morgan-Monroe State Forest, Indiana, United States - atmos_gasesECM4C_515 | ecosystem: Environmental > Terrestrial > Soil > Temperate...
GTCCAGCGTATTCGTTGCGTCAAACAAAATGAACGTTGAGAAGACGCCGTTCGCAACGGCAGATTGAACGGGCCACTGGATCGATATGCGGACCGCGATTCCAGACCGGCAACAAAACACGTCTGGCGAACCGCATTTTCCTCTTCCGGCGACTGCCTGGGCGTACGTGTCGACGGCCTGTTGGTATTCCTTGGTATTCGTCAGATCGCTAAGCAATTCGTCGGAGAGAGTGATATCGGTTTGGAACGCATCGTTGCCAATAGAAAAGTACGTACCTCCGTGGAAGCGTGGGTATCGGTGGTGCTCGATGATGTTGATGCCAGCCGCGCCGAGACGCTGGGCCAAGACAGTTCTTCCGGCTAACGTTTCGCGCGTTTCAGACATTGGATGGGCTGGGATCAGGCGCTTACGGTCGCGGACCGTTTAGCGCGACGGTAAATCCGAAGTCGTGATGTGCCCAGTTTGGTCCGAGTACCGTGCGCTGCATCCTGACGGGTGCGGGCAGTAATGGAACAAAACTCCTGGAACGTCGGCCTCGGCGGTCTCACGCATTTCGATCTGATGCACGGGACAGGTCGGCTTGAGCGCGCCGACGGCCAGTCGGTCCGAGAGTTCGCGGATCCCCCAAGCGGTCAACTCGTTTTTCGAATCGAGTTTGAGTATTTGCTCCGTTGTCAGAAGATAGCCATTAACGGGATAAACCATTTCGCCGTCGTGCTTCACGAACGCACTTGCGACGCTCATTTTTTGCGCGATCATTTTGCGAATGGCGCGATGAATCCTCGATTCGTATTGTGGTTGTTTCGACATGGGTAGGCTCTTTCTATTCGGACTCCCCTGAAATCTTACTGTAGCTGCTTTTTCAAAAAGTATAAAGCGCATGAGTCGAGCCAAAGCCCATGGTATACACTCAGGGCGACCGATGAATTTACCTGCTGCGAACCTTCCCATGACCGACTTGCCCGTTGTCGTCTACAAGTACCTCACCGCCGAAAGGGCGGCCACGGTTGTTGGCAGACTTCTGATCCGGTTCAGCCAGGTCGCTGGCGACCTCAATTCCGAATTGCGCCGTAGAAGTTCATGCCCCACCGGATTCATAGGCCCATGGTTCAAATACTTTGTTCGAGTTCATGTACCCGGTATGTACCTCGCTTGGGCTAATTGGCACGTTTTCGCGATTTTGGCAGTTCGAAGAATCAATAACTCAACTTACGTGGTTTCAAGCCGCTTTTAGTGCGATCCCCACCGCCCGTACCAACCATCCCATTTGTTGAGAATGACTTAGCGATTTCGTGAGGCGGCAAAAGGCGGCAATGAGAAATAAAATGAGCCTCCTGGGTGGCACCTATGGCTCTCGCGAACGAGAAATTAGATCCAACGATGCCAAGCGCGGCAATGACTGTCTACAAGCAGACTCTTCTCGGGATCGATTTGCAGGAGAGCCGCCAGCCGTTCACTTCTGAGTAGCCGACGGTCCACTGGGAACCCCTCAGTGATCGCTGCCGTGCTTCCAGCGAGTAACGCCGGAGGGTACAATCGCTTCAATGCAGCGCTTGTAGTGCATTGCTGGAAGCACTTGGCGATGAAGAGGGTTGCAGGAGATTGTCCGCGGCGTTTTCCTCGCGCGTTGGCAAGGACCCAGTTCTTCGCCCGTTTTTCCCGGGCAAAAGCCTAAAGTGTGCGATCGAAGAGTTCGCCGCTTTCCTCATCCAATTCCTGGGCGGAAATGAAAAGCAAACTCAGGACCGATGGTACCTGAGCTTGCGCGAATCACATGCACGCTTCCAGATTGGCCTCACCGAACGACGTGCCTGGTTGGCACCGCGAACATCCGTTGAAGGTAGCAGGCACCGGGTAGGGGGAAGTCAGAAAGGGATTCCTGTCGATTATTTCCTCGACGCAATTCTGTGCCAACGACGGCACGCACATTTCAAGTTTTTGGCAGTTCCACGTTTGAGGACTTGAAGGGAGAGCGCAATCTGCCCCGGCGCGACGCATTTCCCGAGATGGCCAAACTGCCGAAACCTCGCATGCAATATTGACACTTCATACTAAGTGATGAGAAGTTCTTGCATCTGAATCAAAAGACCGAGAAGCCGTCGGATCAAACACACTAATCTCTACCGCTGCCGAATCAAAGACCAGCGGGCGCTTTGGACAACGGAGACGACCGTGCCAACCGTGTTCATCAGCCACTCATCCGAGGATTCCGAATTCATCGAAGGCAATATCATTCCGGCAATTGAGCCTAATGACGGAATGAGGATGAGCAGAAGGAAGAGTTTAGGTTGTTGGAGCAGCGTCTCGAAGCATTCAATCGAGGCGTGTCGTGGATTCCCTCGACTTTCCTCGAGGCATATCTATGCCCACGACTGCAGGCAGATTTCACACGAACCGCAAGAAGTGGGGAGTAATGGAAGGACCAGTAGTGATTCATGAGGTCATGATCTCGTACGCGAGCCCCGACAAAGAAGTGGCTATGGCCATCTGCGTTGCGCTTGAGGCGCGCAAAATTCGGTGCTGGATCGCACCGCGCGACGTGGAGCCGGGGGAGAATTATGGCTCTAGCATCATCCACGCGATTGACGCCGCGCGGATCATGGTCCTGGTTTTTTCCTCCTCCGCCAACAAGTCCAAACCGGTTGCGAACGAACTCGAGCATGCCGCATTTGGCAAAGCCTCGCTCAAGATCATCCCTTTCAGAATCGAAGATGTGGCTATCTCCGACGCTCTCGCACTTTTTCTCAAGACACCTCATTGGCTGGACGCAGTCCCGAAATCTCGAACGGCTGCCATTCGCGACCTCGTTGAACTAGTATCTCAAAAACTTCAAGACATTGAACCGACACCCCCAGAGCCGCCGCCTCCTCCAATTTGGAAATGGATTATGGCGATTATCTTCGTTCTGCTGGCCGCTGCTGTAGTCGTCGTCGCCCTAACATGGTTCTGGCCAACTTCAAACGTTCCGAAAAAACAACAGACGCAATCTGAACTGGATCCGTCCTCCCAAAAGCACGACCGGCCCGAATCTTCGGTCGGCGGCCGGGCAATGCCCCAGCCAATGGTGCCAGTGCCGATGGGCAAATTCCTTATGGGGAGTCCGACGTCCGAACGCGACCGCGACCAACGCGAATCGCAACATGAGGTGTCGGTCGATGCTTTTTGGATGGATCCGACGGAAGTCACCAACGCCGCTTTTCAGAAATTCCTCGTCGCAAATGCGAGCTGGCAGAAACCTCAAGTGAAGTCCGATTTAGTTGACAACGGGTACCTGCGGGATTGGGAAAACGCCGAATATCCCCTCGGCGAGCAAGGCAATTACCCCGTGACGAGAGTCAGCTGGTATGCGGCGCGAGCGTACTGTGCGTGGATGAAAAAGCGGCTACCAACTGAGGCAGAATGGGAATATGCTGCGCGTGCAGGAACAAGCACGGCCTATTGGTGGGGTGACAACTGGGCGCCGGCAAGTGCCGCTGGAAATTCGAAGCGAGGCCCCGATCCCGTCGGCAAACAGGCGCACCGAAATCAATGGAAGCTATCCGACATGCTAGGCAATGTAAAAGAGTGGACAAGCACGGCATACAAACCTTATCCGTACGACGCAAGTGATGGCCGCGAGGACGCACAATCGGTCTCTGCCCGCACTTTGCGCGGGGGGTCCTGGGCAGACACCCCCGAGTACCTTCGTTCCGCGGCCCGTGCGTCAAAGGATCCCAACTTAACTGACGGTTTAGTCGGATTTAGATGTGCCAGCAGTATTAGAGTAAACTAATAGTCCGATATCAAACAGATTCTCAGGCATGCTAGACTCCTCGCTCCATCGGACCTCTTTTGGGAAGGTGGTGCATTATGTTGGACTGTGCCTGCTGCGGCAAGCGAAGCAAGAATAAGGTCTACTTTTGCTGGTACTGCGGACACAGGCTTCGTCTGGATGACCCTCCCGCTGACACTTCTCACAAGGAAAAATCTCCTCGCCTTCTTCGCTCGATCAAGTTGGTGGGCGTCGTTTTCGCGTCGATATTAATCGTGGGTCTTGGCATGGGCATTTACTGGCGCGTGCGGACCCATTTTTCCTCTGAAGCACAGATTGCAAAGTCCGCGCATAACAACGGGTCTCCAGTTTCAGGTATGCCGTCCGTGTCCGTTGATGGTGGAGGCCCGGTCACAATGCAGCCGGCAAACTCGCGCATTTTTCATGAAGTTGAAAATATCCCTCGTCGCGGTCCAGCGACGACCGAACCGCCGCCCCCACGTATTTTTCACGAAGTTGAGAACCCACCACCCCCTCAACGCCACGGGCCTGCTACGACGGAGCCACCTGCCCCCCAGCCTGCCGGCGCCCTAAACGAACCGGCTCCGCTGCAGGCGGTTCCAAGGCCCGTTGATACTCACGGGATGGTGCGGATTCCAGGAGGCAAATTCAAGATGGGGAGTCCGGAGAAGGAGGTGGGCAGACTTGCAATCGAATCACCGCAACATCCGGTGTCGGTGGACGCATTCATGATGGATGAGACCGAAGTGACCAACGAGATGTACCAACGGTTCGTTATGGACAAGCCCGAATGGCAGAAGGGCCGGGTGCCCGCAAGCCTGGCCAGTCAGTTTTATCTTGAGAATTGGGAGGGCACCCAATACCCGGCAAACAAAGAAAAGTATCCGGTCGCGTACGTTAGTTGGCATGCCGCGCGTGCGTACTGCGAGTCGGTGAACAAACGATTGCCCACCGAGGCCGAATGGGAATATGCGGCGCGGGCGGGGACAACTACGGCCTTTTGGTGGGGCGACGAATGGAACGGCATGTTCGCGAATGCAAGTAGGCAGAGTGCGGATTCCGTCGGCAACCCAGACCACCGAAACAAATTTGAGTTGTTTGACATGCTCGGAAACGTATGGGAGTGGACGAGCACGCTTTATTCGCGCTATCCGTACAATGCGAAAGACGGCCGCGAGGATCAAAACTCGAGTGCCGCCCGCGTTATGCGTGGAGGATCGTGGGGTGTCGAATCGGAGTATCTTCGCTCCGCTACCAGAGTCGCGGCGCTCTCACAATTCACTAGAGAAGACGTTGGTTTTCGATGCGCATACTCAGGCTCGTGAAGGTTGCGGCTTCCTCATCTAAGCACAACCGACAATGGAATGTCGTAACCGAATCGCTTTTCGTTGCCGCGGACTCGCCCGTCGCGTGCATTTCTGGAGAAAAAAGAATGTCAACACGAGCACGATGGCAGGCAACGGACGCACTATTATTAATCCTGACTCTGCTGGTTCCTTCAATTGCGGTGAGTTCTCCGCTCGAGCCTCAGGATATACCACCTGGTGCTCTAACTGCCGGCAGTCCGACCAATAATGAGCTGAAGCCTCTAACGGAGACCGACGTGATCAACTTACTGAAAGATGAGGTGCCGCCAAGCCGCGTAGGCGAAACAGCCCGTGAACGTAAAATCGATTTCCAAATTACAGCAGAAACGGAGAGGAAGATCCGCCTGGCTGGTGGAGACGGCGATCTCGTACGGATTCTCCGCCAACTGGCGGCGAAAGGCTTTGGGTTCTTGTTTGTCGAATCTGAGCCACCTGGCGCTCAAGTGACTTTGGACGGGGACCTGATAGGAGTTACTCCGTTGACCCAGGAAAGCGTAAAATCCGGGCCGCACAGGCTAGTTGTGAGCAGGCCCTCCTATCACAGTCGCGTACTCAATGTGGTCGTTGAACCGAACGTTGTAGCGCGTTCAAGCGTGGAATTCGATCAGTTGCTGGCCGTCTCCGTGGAAACGGACTTTGACTTCGGTACACTGTCCGTCGATAACCTGCCGGCCAGATTGGTGGAACCAACTCAGCGGTTCTCTCTGCCGGCTGGTGTTCACACTTTTCGTTTACAAGATTCGCGAATGTCCGTTGACATCAGCCAGGCGGTCGATCTTGGTGAAAGCGATCAGAGGGTACTGTTCCTCAAGGCGGACTATCTGGGCAATCTTACCATTCTGTCGAGGATACTAATCGGGAATCTCGTGGTCAATGGGCACTCCGTTCAATCTCCATCGGTCACAGTGCGGGACATCCCTGCGGGCAACGCAACTGTTTATGGCGCCAGTGGCCCAGTAAACCATGTGTCCCAAACTGTCAACATTACGGCGGGTGAAACCGCGATCTTGCGGTTTGGAGTGGTTGACTTGGAGCCTAATCCCCCACCGGAGGTGGGGAATGTAGCTTCCCCTCCTTCGGCACCTGCGGCCGCTAAGCCTCCGGTTCCTGATGTTGCAATTGGAGCCGCCCCCCCAGTCGTACCTGCATCGCCCAAGCCTGTCGTTCGGGTGGGAGCCCAAGAGAAGGCTGCTGGGATTGTGGAGTTTACAGGATACTCTGGAGCTACATTTGGGGATCCGTCCACATTTTACTATTTCGGTAGCAATTACAACGCACCCCCTCGTGGATTACTGGGTGGATCTGTGGCCGTTTCCCTAAATAGGTGGCTGTGGTTTTATGGAGACTCTTCGTATTCATCGCTGGGGACCGTGAGTCAAACGTTTTCCCCAGGAGTCACGAACACGACATCCGAATGGATCGTACCGTTTCACTTGGGGGCTAGAGTTGAATTCCTGGAAAACACTAGGTTTAGCCCTTTCGTAAATTTAGGCGGCGGATTTGTCCGCACCCATTCTACGTATACCTCTGGGGCGTTTGGTGGTTCATACGGTCAGATACAGGCATCTTTGCGCGGAGGAATTGGTGCCCGCATTCGACTCACCCCGAGGTGGGGAGTTCGAACTTCCATCGAAGCTCTGGATTATCGTTTTGCAAATGGACCGTTTGGCGTGTTTTCGGCGGGAGTTTACTTTCAAACTAAGCCTATACCTGGGCCTGGCGTGAAGTAGCACACTGGGAAGATTCCCTTCGACGTAGGCGGTTTAAAGCACCTGAGATACGACGCCACATCGCTGAACGCTCTTCGCCAAGAGCTCAAAAGATACGCACTCACTTGCACTCACTGTACGAGATCCGAATGACGATGAACGCAACTTCTCTTCATCCTCGTTCTGCCGGCTAGGACGATTTGGGGGAGGAGCCACGTGGCTGACAGCACCGAACGGACTTCTACCGCCCGGGGATCGTGAGTTGGAAGCGTTGCTGACACAAGCTGTGCAGCTCACGTTGGCACTGTGGGACAGACCCCTGCTACCAATTTCAGAACTGGCTCCAGCCATTTGCAAAAAGCGATTCAGGAAAGGCGACTCCTAAGCCCTCCAAGCCACCCGTGATAAGCACACGAGCCTCCGCTGAGTCAATCCCTAAAGGTCCGTTTGGTCTGTCAAGGTGTCGACACGCTTTGAACCAGGTGGCAGGGTCGCCACCAGAGCAATAAGCCTTCCTTGAAATATCCCGAATGACACTGGGAACAGCACAGGCCTGGTTCCGCCTCCATAATATTTCCACCGTCACCACTCTGCTCTCTCAGGATCATCGCGTGATGCAAGGGCGCGTGGCATTTCGTGCATGCTTCTCTGCTGCCAACTAGCGTCAGAGGATGAAGAAATCGTTGATGCCCCGGGTAAAGCGCGGCCCACGCCTGTCTCGCCTCGGGTGGTACGATTGCTTCAGTCGCGGTCGTCCTCAGAGGGCTGAGGTCAAGAGAAAACCCAACTGCGTCAGCCGGACCAATGCGACGAGCCAGTTCGGCGAGTCCTACGGCATAATGAGACGCATTGGTAAAGTCGATGGGAGGCGGGACAGCTAAGAGAGCGGGCACGTTCGCTTTTCGAAGAAGGAGCGGAAGTATGAATCCGAACTTTCGCCGACGCTGTTCAACTAGCACTGCCGCCTGAACTTCGCGCCAACAGCAGGTGGACTCAAAAAACTCTGGCGTGAACACCGGGAGAAAGAAGGCCGCCGATTCTAGGCGCGCGCTAACTTCGGGAATCCACAGCCCTGACGGGCTGAGCGACTCGCCGGACCACCATACGTCGGCACCGAGACAACGAAGGTCCTTTACTAGCCTCTCGACCCAGTCGCTGTCCCGGGCCTGCCAGCTCACAAACGAGTGCAAACCCATAAACTCGACTCTTGACTTATCCCGCTATGCTCCAGGACTTTGCGGTTGTCCACTCTGCGCCCGGCTCAACCGCCTGGCCGCTGGCAGTGGGGTGAACCCTCGGAATGGCACAGTTTTCTTAGACACAACTTCCGGTTTCATGACACCTGCCGCCACTTAACGCCCTGTGTCGAACACCTCTCCGTCGAACAAAAATCTGCCACACTGTTAGGGTTCAGACGGTATATATTGGGCTGCAAGAAACGCTGGCCCATGCCAAAACCTATCATCTTTATTAGCTACAGTCATCGAGATGAAGATTGGAAAGACCGTCTTGTAACACACTTGGAAGTTTTGCGTGAAGCCGGGATTTTAGAGCTATGGGATGATCGGCACATCAGGGCAGGAGAAGATTGGGAACTAACGATTAGCGATGCCATGAACTCAGCAAGCCTTGCCATTCTGCTGGTTTCAGCAAATTCTCTAACATCGAATTTCATCCTTCACAAAGAAATCGCTTGCTTACTCCAACGTCGACATTCCGAAGGTCTGCGCATTTTCCCGATTGTCGTGAGGCCCTGTGATTGGGGGGCAATCGAATGGCTTCGGAAAATGAACCTGAGGCCCAAAGATGGGCGGGCACTTTCTTCCGGATCTGAATACCAAATTGATGCTGACCTTACGGAAATTGCAAAGGAAATCCGGTGCCTTTTAGGCCAAGTCAGGCCGATTCCGGGCGAATTTATTCCATTACCTCCAGAAAGAATCTCTATTAGCCGGTTGCCGGTCACTGAACCTCAACTATTCGGTCGCGAAGCGGAATTGCAGTTGTTGGATGAGGCGTGGACCACTCAGATTACGAGAGTTTTCAGCCTAGTGGCCTGGGGAGGAGTCGGTAAGTCTGCCCTCATTAATTCCTGGCTTCGACGTCTGGCTAGAGAGAATTATCGAGGAGCGGAGAGGGTTTTTGCATGGTCGTTTTACACCCATGGAACCGAACGCGAATCTGCTTCTGCCGATCTCTTCATCGACACTGCTCTTCGGTGGTTCGGGGATCCAAAGCCTACTGAGGGGAACGCTTGGGACAAAGGCGAAAGACTTGCGCGATTGATAAGAACACAACGCACGCTGTTGATACTGGACGGTCTTGAGCCAATACAGTTTCCCTTAGGTCCACGAGAAGGGAAGCTGAAAGAGCAACATCTTCAGGCCCTGCTTCGGGAATTAGCTGCACAAAGCCCGGGCTTGTGTGTTATCACGACTCGCGTCCCGGTCAACGACTTGCGGGATTTCGAACCGCCAATCGCCGAGTCGATGGACTTGGAACACCTCTCAGCCGAAGCTGGAGCACATCTTCTCACGGCGCTCGGGGTGAAAGGCAGCGAAATCGAGCTGAAACGAGCGGCAGTAGACTTTGGAGGTCACTGTTTGGCTTTGACTCTGCTTGGAACGTACCTCACTGAAGTTTGTGACGGTGATGTCCGCCGTCGTGGACAAATTGCTAACCTAGTCGGAGAAAGATTTGAAGGGCACGCTCGCCGAATCATGAACTCTTATGAACAATGGTTGGGAGAGGGCCCAGAGATGGCGGTGTTGCGAATATTGGGACTGTTTGACCGCCCGGCGGACAAACACACCGTAGCAGCTCTTAGGCGTCCACCGTCGATCAAAGGCTTAACCGACTCGCTTCGGGGCCTGGACGAGTTGGGTTGGCACCAAGCCTTAGCAAGGCTGCGAAAAACGAAATTGTTAGCGCCGAGAGATGCGGCCGAACCCGAGACGATAGATGCTCACCCATTAGTACGTGAGCACTTTAGAGCCCAGCTCCGCAAGGAAAATCCGAGAGCTTGGAGAGAAGCCAACGATCGCCTTTATAAACATTTTGCCCGAATGGCTCCCGAGTTCCCCGGAACAATTGAAGACATGGCCCCGCTCTATTCTGCGGTCGAGCATGGATGTGAAGCAGGGCTTGCAGTCAGCACCCTTCAGAAATTGTACGTCAAGAGGATCTGCAGGGGCGATGAATTCTTTAATTTGTCTAAACTAGGGGCAGTTGGAGCCGACCTAGCATGCATTGCTGCATTCTTCGAAAAACCTTGGTCTAAGTTGCTAGACGGGCTCGATGAAGAAGATAAAGGGGCTCTCCTAAACTGGGCAGGTGCACGACTTGGTGCCTTGGGGCGCTTGCATGAGGCAGTTGAGCCCCTTCAGGGGGCCCTGGCGATCCACGCTGAACTAACAGACTTCGAGAATGCGGCCAAGGATGCTAGAAGTTTAAGTGAACTGTTGATGATTACTGGCGGCTTGAAAGATGCATACACCTTTGCAGGTGTGAGCGTGAACTATGCCCATGAATTCGGCAGGAGAGCGCCGATAAAAGTGTTCAGCAGGTCGACTTTGGCAAGCGTTCTTCATCATATGGGTGAACTGCTAAAGGCCGAAGCTGAGTTCATGGAAGCAGAGAAGGAACAGAAACTCATGCAACCCCAATTTCCGCTTCTCGTTGGTTTGTGGCAGTTTCAGTATTGTGAACTGCTCTTGGACCAAGGAAAGTTCAAGGATGTCAAAGACCGAATCAATCAGACATCAGAGTGGCCAAGACGGTTTCTAGGGCTTCTCGATCTCGCTCTTAGCCAGCTAATTCTGGCAAGGGCCTGTCTTATGCAAGCTGAGCATGAGGGCTCACGTGATTACTTGACTGTTATGGAGCAATTCGTGGGAGCAATGAAAGACCTTCGGCAATGCGGAAGGCAAGACTATTTACCACAAGGCTTATTAGCGAGCGCAGAGTTGCATATAACGATGGGCGCTTTGCAGCGTGCTCGGGTGTTCCTAGACGAAGCTGAGTCAATTGCCGCCAGCGGCGGCATGCTTTTACAAGAGGCCGATTGCCACTTGAAACGCACCCGTCTCCACTTGGCACAGGGCGACGAAGAGGCAGCGCGGTTGAGTCTAATGTCCGCAAAACGAATCATAGAGCGAACAGGATATTTTCGGCGCAAGGGAGAACTCTTAGCGCTGTCTCAGCGCGTGGGTGAGTTTTGAACCACCATAGGATTTGGCTGGGCCGGTGGAATTCTCTGTCAAGGAGAGTTAACGTTTGCGTTGGCTCTGTTGCTATATCACGGCCGCGGATCCCTGCGGCAGGCCCTTTTCACCATCGTGTCAGCCGTCGCGCAGCCGGAGCGTAAAATAGGTAAAACTCTAGGGACAGACGAAGCCGGTTTTACGTAGACAGTCCGCGGGCCGCGATGATATATCGCTAATTAGTTAAATATAATAAAAGGGACCGGCGCTTTCACAAATAGTGGCTGCCGCCTTAGGAACACAATGGCACGGCATGAACTCAGCGTGGAAGAACAGCTTGAAGGCGTGAGAGCTGCCCTCCGGAGTCGCCAGACTCCACCTCAATTGAGAGAGGGCTTGCGTCGACGAGAGGCCCAATTGCAAGAGCAGCTTAGAAAGCGGTCAGTGTTCGGGAGTCAGCAACGGAGTCAGACCATGGCTAGGACACGATTATTTATTAGCTTTGATTTTGACCACGATGAAGACCTGAGAAACTTACTCGCTGGCCAAGCAAAGCACCCAGATACTCCATTCGATATTTACGACCGCTCTCTTAAGGAGCCGTTGACGGGCGACTGGAAAGAGAAATTTCGCAAGCGGCTCAGCAACATAGATCAAATGGCGGTCATTTGCGGTGAGTACACACACTTGGCCAGCGGTGTTGGACACGAAGTGCAAATCGCTCAGGAGGAGCAAAAACCTTACTTCCTACTTCACGGTCGGTCTGGCAAGAACTGCACAAAGCCGAGCACGGCGCGCGCAACAGACAAGGTCTATGATTGGACGTGGGACAATTTGAAAGTACTAATCGCGGGAGGGCGTTGAGCAGTGACAGCACTTCTCTCGCCCGCTGCAGCCGATTACGGGGACCTGTATCGAGAACACGTCTTCGAGCACCGTAAACTGTACGTTGGCTCAGCTGACGGAAACAGTCAACTAAGCTCCTCCACGAACAGTTTCTTATTAACGTAAACGCTTCTCTTGTAAATCTCTGTGACCTTAAACGCCCCTAAAACAATCTCGCGCCGGTGCTTGGCATTTTTCAGATGAGGTAGACTTATCGATTTCTGGCCATGTACAATCCAGTGAACAACCTGTAACACTCTGGCTAGGGGCTGTCGTCCGTCTTAGGTTACGAAATGCCAGAACCATATCCTGTCATCGCGCGCCTTGAAGACCAGATTGCTTGGTACGATCGAAAGAGTCTGATCAACCAGCGAGCTTTCAAGTGGATCAAGATGATTGCGATGGTCGCTGCCGCAATGATTCCTTTCATGGCGGCGTTGAACACGGCCAGTGTTCGGTGGATCATCAGCGGACTCGGCGTGCAGATCACGGTGATCGAAGGAGTGTTGCACTTGAATCAGTACCACCAAAATTGGATTACGTATCGTTCTACGTGCGAGTCTCTGAAACACGAAAAATTCCTTTACCTTCACAGCGCGGCGCCGTATCTGAACGTGACCGATCCGCACACCTTGTTGGCCGAGCGAATCGAATCTCTGGTGTCACAGGAACATGCGAAGTGGGCATCGATGCCGCAACAGGAGATCACAGGACAATCTGCCTCGTGAGTTATCGATAGCTATTCTTTCCCCGGGCTCTCCGGGGTACAGCTGAGGTAGAATCCAGGAAATCGTCATGGCTTTACCGGACGAACCAATCATCGCGATCGTAGGCAATGTAAAGGCGGACCCCAACGGACCGGCGGCCGCCGAAGCGCTCGGACGCGAGCTCGCAACGGCGGGGCTTCGAATTCTCGTCTACTCAAGTAGCGCTGAATTTCTAGAGGGCGACATTGTCCGCGGATATGTCGCTAGTCGGCTGGCGGCTCGGCGCTCCGTTCAGGTTAGATACCCGCTTCACGGCCAGAAACCAGCGTTCCCCGAACAGGAAACGAATAGCGAGGTGTTCGATTGGCGACCCGACCACAGTCAGGATTGGGAAATGTCGTTTTACCGATCGCTTTACGAGGTAGATGGCATTCTCCTGATGGGCGGCGGCGATTCGACGATGATTGCAGGATTGGTTGCCATGGGACATGGAATCGCGATGCTATCGCTGGCTAAGTTCGGCGGAAAAGCGGCCAAGGTCTGGGAGGCCCTGCAGCCCGGGCGCGACTTACCGAGTGCTGACGAGATTTCACTGATGGCACGGCCGGGCTGGACGGATAATGAGGCAGCCGAGTGCGTCGGCGTCCTTAGAAATCAAATCTCGCGCAGAGTCGAGCGCGAGAAGCAGCGGCGCCTAGAGGAGCGTCGAAGAGAGACCTCGATAACCCTACACGCGTGCTTCGCACTGCTCCTGTTCTTGCTCGCGGTTGTGACGATCCCCACAGCATGGGCCTGGCAGTTGTCTCAGATCATTACTATCTGGCTGCTCTTCATGTCTCCACTGCTGGCGGGGGTGGCCGGCTCAACCATCCGCCTGGTATTTGATCTTCGCCAGGGCGCGGCACCGATGACGAGTCAATCTGCTATTACGACAGCAGCGCTGGGTTTCATCGCAGGCGGAGTCGCAGGTTTGCTTTTTATCACCGCCCAGGTCACTACGGTGCCGCCAACCTCTGGACAGATAGTCTCGATCGAGCAAGCCAGGAGACTCGTTCCATTTGGCGTTCTTATAGGGTTTATCGCTGGCCTGACACTCGACGCAGTGTTTCGCAAGCTTATTGCCTCCGATGTCGTCGAAGTGAGCCTAGTTGAAGCCAAGAAGCGCCCCTGATTCAGCCATGGACGAAGGCAGATTTGCGATCTACATAAGCCACAGCTGGAGACCACGCGATGTGGACCTCAACCTGCAGGTTTGGAGGGAGCTGGCTGCCGACTGCGAGCTTCTGGTTGATATGCCGGAAGAACCAGGTGCCAATCCTCCATACTACATTAACCGCATCGAAGAACTTCTTCGGCGGACGGATCTCTTTCTAAGTGTGCTGACTTACCGCGAGCCACGAGAAGGAGAGTTCACTGAGGTAGATGCGCACCTGAAGTGCTCACCCTACAGTCTGTTTGAGATTCGGCTTGCCGAGCGAGCCGACATTCCTCGGCTCATCCTGTACGAACGCAGCACCGGTTTTAGGCCACCCCGTACTGTCCGCCCATGGGAAGCGTACATACCCTTTGATCGTGGAACTAAGGAACGCTTACCCGAGCAACGGCAATGGGCAACAGTGATTTTGGCGAAAATTCAACAGTGGAAGGCGTGGGCGGCGGACCATCGCAAGCCAACAAGCTACGAGCAGTCGACATCTGCTGCGATTCTAGCAGCCACTTCGCGACATGACGGGGCTTATGCGGTTCTGGAAAATTGCTTGCGCGACCGCGGATACGAGGCCATACGCTGCGACCCAGATCAGCACAGGAGCAGCGAAGTCTTTCGCATGCTGCGCGAAGTCGGACTGATCATCGCGGAGTTTGGGACGCGCGATGCTGTTTTCGACCAACTCTACGCCGCAGCACACGGTCTAGGGTTGCCGGCTATCCGGACGCTGCGTGCCCGCGAGGGCCAAAGCGAACTGCCTTGGATTCTGCGAGGAGATCCTGGCGGGTATCAGAACGACATCGTAGTATGGGATAAATCCGAGGACTTGCCGGGGCTTGTTAGCCCGCGAATCTCGGCTATGTTTCGTCTAAGCCCCGCGCTGCGTAATGCGAACGGTTCGGACTATCTGCAGTCCAAACGCTACTCGCAGTTCTTTGTTTTTATCAGCCACACACTGAAGCCCCCCAACCGAAGGTTAGTCGAGGATGTCTATGCGCTTCTTAAGAAGCGTCACATAACACCCTTCGAATACCATCAGGTCAACACTGCCGGCATAGACTGGCGAGAGGCTCTAAACGCCTCCTTGGAGAAGACTACGCACTTTGTTGTGTTGTTAAGCCCGGATTATGAGCTTTCGCAGACTTGTACTTATGAACTCGAAAGGATCCTGGCCCGCGCAGCCAATGTTTCGATCCTGCCATTCATGCTGGGTGGCAGAGACCGTCCGAACCCAAAACTCGCTCACATGCACAACACTTTGCTTTCTAGCCAAGACTCCGTCACCGGAGCCGAGGTGGTTGTTCAGCAGGTCACAGATGCGCTCGATGCTTCTCTGATTCGTTTCGAGCGCGTGTGAATGGGCCTCGTACTTTGTGCCGACAAGAAATGCGAGTGCATACACGCCTGCTGTTACGTGCCAAAGAATGGGAAAGCAAGGCGCAAGACAAGAGCTTTCTACTGCGCGGCAAAGATCTACAAGACGCCGAGGAATGCCAAGGTCGGGCCGGGAGTGGGGCACCGAAGCCTACCGCCCTCCAGTCCCAATACGTCCTGGCCAGCCGCCAGGTCGAAACCCATCGCCAAAGATTCACGTTAGCAGCAGTGGTGTGCGCGCTTCTTTTGGTCAGTGGCTTGGCTATCGTTGCCTTCGTACAACGAAGCGTCGCCAGGACCGAAGCCGCGATCGCCGTGTCCCGTCACCTTGCCGCGCAATCCCAGCAGGTTCTCGATGCCGATATTGGAGTGGCACTGCAGAGGGCAGTGGAAGCCATGCAGCACTGGCCGACCGAAGAGGCTGACGTGGTGCTACGAAGGCTTTTGGAAGGACCTCTGATGCGCTTTATTCTGCATCATGAGGCGCTCGTTTTGAGTGTCTCGTTCTCGCCCGATAGCAAGCGGATCGTCGCCGCCAGTGGTGACAAGGCAGCGCGGGTGTGGGATGCTCAAAACGGCCACGTGCTCGCTACACTCAGCGGGCACACCGACGCAGTTATTCGTTATTCGCGCTGCGTTTTCGCCCGACGGGAAGTGGATCGTCGCCGCGAGTGCCGACAAGACCGCACGGGTGTGGGATGCCGAGATGGGCCATCCGCTCGCCACACTCAGTGGGCATACCAATGGGCTCGCTCGCGCTGCGTTCTCGGCCGATGGGAAGCGGATCGTCACCGCTAGTTTAGACAAGACAGCGCGTGTGTGGGATGCGGAAAACGGCCATCCGCGCGCCATCCTCGGCGGGCATACAGAGCAGATCTACCAGGCTGCGTTCTCGCCCGATGGGAAGCGGATCAGCGTCGCTTTTAGTTCGATCCCCACCGCCCCTACCAAAAGTCCTGTTGAGTCCGTTGCCTTTGCCTCTCGAGAACCCCAGATTGGGGCCTAAAAGGCCCTAGTTTTGGCCCCAAGTTGGCCCCAAATTTTGGCACGGGTCTGCCGGGGGATCTCATGCCTCTATTCAAAACTCGGATGCGCGTGTTTACGCGCTGAACGGGAATGGTCCCAAGCAACGCTCACCACCCAAGTGGGCGTGACACGCCAGACCATCAACTCCATCGAAAGGGGCAAATTTCACCCCAACCTGCGGCTCGCATTTAAGATTGCCCGCGTGTTTGGGAAGCGGGTCGCGGAAGTGTTTATCTACGAGGACGTCTGAAAGTTGATCGTGTCCTAATTTGGGATTGTGCGATTAAGGACTATGCCCCACCATTTTTGCGTTGCCGTGTGCTCAAAAACCGCGCGCGCGGAGCTTTCGACGCACCTTCTGCATCGCGAAGCCGTAGCAGCGCTCCGCAAGCGAGATTGCAGTCGCGGAGGCGGCGCCGGACTACTGAGGGGAAAATTGCAGCACAACCTCTTGTCGCATTCTTTTCGAGAGTTCGGAACCGGCGTGCTTCGCCCTCGGTGGCGGCAAATAGCGCCGATTGTCAGCAAGCGCACGAACATGTTCCGACTTAAGCCGCAAGCCCGCCTTTCGTGCCAAGGCCTTTATCGATTCGGAATTCTGCACAAACGAACCTCGGATCGTGCTATTGCCTACAACGAGCGACAGGCTGCCATTTTCCCTGAGCACACGGCGTATTTCTGTCAGAACGGCGCGCATGTCGGATAAATATCGAATGAGCATTCGACTTTGGGAATTCGGCAGAATGCCGTTGTTGATGCCAGCTTGATACGCGATACGGATATGCTCGTCGATTTTATCTCCAGTTATTGGTGCAGCTTCTGAACCGATATTTTCAGATCGAATTCGTCTTAGTTCTGGGACCGAATGCTCCATCCAGACGAGGGATAGCTTATGGCCTCGCATGTAATCTATTGCGTTCAAATAAGGCGGTGAGGTGATCACTACATCGATTGTATTGTCCGCGAGGCGCAAGCGACGCGCATCGCCAAGACAGACGCTTGCCGCTGGCCTAGTTGTCCGGTCTTCCGTAGTGAATGGCAGCGCGGCAACCACGCGGCGCATTGCTCTTAGGAATTCTCGCACCGGCTGAATTGGAGCGCGGTCGTAAGAACGATGGGGACGGCTATGCGAAACGTCCATCGCTAACGAAGCGCCGGCTTGCTTCACAACTATTAGTCGTGAAAAACCGCACCAAAGGAGATTTCGAATCACTGGAGCGCTGATACCGCTAATGGTTCTCGCTAACGACGTAAGCTGTCGACGACTTCTGGGATCGAACCAGTACCGTACGAATTCACATGTTTCTTGGTTTGCGTTATTCGGATAAGCATCTCGCTGCGAAATCGATTGCCATTCGCGGGCGGAGTGTTGAGCGACTTGCTCCGCAAACTTTAACACCTTCGCGGAGTCAACATCTGCACACCATGCTGATGCCATCAGTACAGCCAACGGGTCTATATCGATACCAATTGCCTTGTGGCCTAGTTTTCGTGCTACGACAAGAGTTGTACCGGAGCCAGCCATCGGATCGAGAACTTGACGTGGGCGATGGCTTGGAAGCTTTTCGAGGATTGACCATGCGATCGAAGCAGCCATTCGTGCCGGAAACGGATGGATTGGGGCCGGAGTTTCCATTAACGGCTCCGTTTCTTCTTGCGTGAAGCCTTCGGACGCTTTCGCGCCTTGGTTTCGCTTGATTCAAGCGTCCCTATCTGCTTGACCATCGATTCGGATCGATATTCAACTGGCAATTTCTGCATGTGTCCGCGAATCTCCCTTATGATGCGCTCAGGTGAAACCTCTAAGTAAACTCTGTCTCCGTCAACCGATACGTACTGCGGAGCAAATCGCTTGACGCTTTCCATCCACTCCTTCAATTCGCGCGCTTCGAATCTTCGCATTTGCGTCGTTTGCATCCGTACCGCCGCAAACTGGACGGGTTCGCGAAGCTGTTTATCCTGTTGTAAAGCCCACACGGCGTCCAGAATCTCCGGTACCGGCCACTCGGCAGGGGGCGCAGTTTTGATTTTGTCGATCCAATCGTGTGATTCCTGGGGCGTCCTGCAGTCTTCAAAAAGCTTTCGAAGCTGGGGAAAGGCCAACTGGTGAGTCGACGATACAAGTACGAGGCTAATGAGATCCTTGACAGTCATCAACGTGATTTTGTGGCTGCGAGCGTCGACGTTTGCGGCGCTCTGGTCATCATCAGCCCCTTCAAATCCTGGCGCAACGATTAGCGAGAAGGTCGCACCATAATTCCCACGGTGACGCACCACGCCAGAGATGTTCAAGTCCTTCGCTTTGACAGTTTCGTTGCCGGTGCTTTTCGCGTCATATGCGATCGAATAGTCCCCTCGACCCAAATTTGTATCCCGAACGCCGACCACTGCCTGCGCGATACCGTCGGGTTTTCCGCTTCCGCCGATCGGCGATACCTCAAAGCCCAAAGTAGAGAGCGCTTTTCCAACTGCGATCTCAAGTTCGCGTTTGCTACTGACGGTATCTTTTAGCATCTCCGCGACCAGCGGAGCGGCTAAGCGTTGACTGTAAACCAACTCTCGAAGAAATCTGTCGCGACGATGCAATACGCGCTGGACCGCTTCTGAGTCAAGGCCTTCGTCAAAGAGATATCCTTCGGTTAAGACTTCAGTGACAGCCAGTAACTCGAATGGCTCCGAGTTGGAAAAGTGCTCGGCGTAATTGGCGTAAAAGGGGTGAAGAGCATTTACGTAAATTGTTGCCTCGGCCGGGTGGTAGATAGCCAGACCGTGGTCGACTCCTATGTTCGCTAGCTTTATATCCCGTATTAAGCCGGACTCTGACTCAAGTTCGGCCATCAACCGACTTAGAAAGGCTTCGCGGTCGGCACTGTCAGCCAACTTCGGAACGACGGTTAAAGTGAGGTTTGGAATCTTTCCTTCAAGGACCGCCCGAATCGCATTCACCAGCGGCAACCGCGAGAGGCTTTGGGGTGTTCGTCCTATTCGGGTGGAAAGCAGAGACGCGTCGGTCTCCTCCTTCAGCCAAGTGTTGTAGAAGAGCCGGACTTCATTGAACTTCGCCAGGATGTATCCGCGTAGGGCGAGCACACCCGGCGTGTCAATCACTGCCTCACGGGTGGCCCGTAGTGCCGCATCGAGTCCATCCGCCTGAATAATCATTCGGAAACGAGAGAATGGTCCATGGGAAAGAGCAGGGAGACCGAACAAGGGGTCATGCAGATTGATCACCCGTCCGCGGACCATAACGAAGATTCCGTTGCTGTGCCCCCATCTTTCAGCTTTCCCGCCTGTCAGAGGGTCCGCATACAATTCTGCATAGCCGTTGATCGGCCCGAGGCCGGGAATCTTTACGCCTTTAGGTTTTTTCTGCTCCTCGAGGCCCTGATCTTTGGCCACTTCGTCCTCGACCCCGATAGTCCACGTTTTGAGAGGCGGCGTCGCTTCCTTTGGAGACTCGAGGCGCGTGCCGTTGACGAAAAGCCTGAACTGCGGCGACATCGGGAGAGCAGTCGCCAAGACTCGTTTCAAATATCCAAGCCGCATGGAGAACGCAAGCGGCTTAAAATCACTGATAGCTGCGACTGTCCAATTGGGGGATGCGCCCTTACCAAAAAGGCGAATGGACTTCGCGGCGTCTCCCATTTTCGAAGTCAGCGGAGCGAGCAGTTCCTTTGCCTCGCTCTCCGTTAACTCCCGAATAGGCAGCCGTATGGTCTTTTCTTCAGTGGTCTTTTCTTTCTCAACCTCGTGGAAATCCATCGTGATTGCGCGGTAGACTCCCTTGAACTTCGTGATGTGCGTCAGTTGATGGGCGAGAACGTAGCTGGCAAGCTTTCCGATTCCGAACCGCCCAATCGGTGGTCTTTCGACTGACTCGCGCTCAGGATCTCGCTTGTGGCTTGTCGCGATTTGCCAAAGTTCAGTAATGCCATTTACATCCATCCCCATCCCGTCATCGACAACCCACAGGACATCCTCGGAAGTCTGGAACGCCTCCGGAACCACGACGTGGACGTTGCGCGCCATGGCGTCATAAGAGTTGGCGACAAGCTCTTCGACGGCCTTATTGGGGCTGGAATATAAACCAGCGGAGAACAATTCGATAATGCGATAGCTAATTGATACCGGAACGTCCGTTTTGCGGGTGCCAGTCCTTAGAAGGGCTTTGGAAAGATCAACCATGCATTCGGGCTTAGGCGCAGTTGCGCAGAGCGATAGTATCACGGCGGAAAACTGCCCCGTTTCGATCAACGGTCGGCTGCTAGGAGTGACTCAAGAGGTCCTGTTGGTTCGCGGTTTGGGCTTTACGGGCGACTGCGTGGAATATAGCCACTAGTTTTGGCCCCCAATTGGTCCCAAATCCTTGGATCACTTTCTTTCGGGGGCAGGAAATAAGGTCATATAAGCCGTCAAAAGAACCTGACCGGTCTCGAACGTCGGATTCTTCTTGAACGCCTCGTTGAGTCTCAAGAAATTCTCGTAGTTTTCTTTCTGGCTTGGACCCGGATCAGGAAGGAGTTCGAGGCTGTTCTCGCGCTTATAGATAACATTGGGGACCTCGACCTTATAGAACTGATCCTCTGGAGCCGAATTCGGGTCTTTGGGAACGCCGACAACCTGGCCGTAAACCTCAGGATGTTTGATTCTTACCCAAGCACCTTTCTTAATCATCGGTTCTAAATTCCTTTCCGATTGAGAGTCGAATAGACAGTTCCGTAAGAAGAATCTAACTAAGTCAATCCATACGTTAAGCGAGCAGAGGGGGATAGTTTGCTTGCAGCCTAGCGGTAATTCCTTGCTCGAATGCCGGCTTCGGGATCGGATCAGCCCCCACGAGCCCATCTATCGCCTCGGTGAGCGTCGTATAGTGCACGCTACCGGTCTGAAGGTTCACTATACCATCGGCAGATTCCGCATACTGCGGCACGAACCATGCAATATCGCTGTTTGACGGATGGTTGGCGGATTCCATTTGGCCCAACGAATTATAAAACTCCTGATCCACCACTACGGCCATCTTTATACCCCAACGGCTTAGCGTCGGAACTTTAACCTGCAGCTGAGGCAGCAGCCGTTTTGGGCCGGAACTTCGGTAATCGGGACGCGGATTTGTGACCGGAAAGGGGATCGGCAGCGGGGATGCGGCAATGTTGTTCAGCTCCGTTCCGGTCTTACTATTGGAGAGGTAGACGGCTTGCATCTCAACGGCGCACCAGGTGAGGACCGGCGCGTCCGGCCGCACCAGCACGCAGTCGATGCGTCCCACTGCTTCGTCTTCATTGGAACTCCCCGCGGCCGCTCCCGCATCTTCGAGGAATGGAAGCTCCCGGACGATGCGCGGCTGCGCGGTGCCGAGCAGCTCTGTACCAATCCAGGAATAGATCATGCCGCCCTCCAGAAACCGGTGAGGGCAAATCGTGCTGAAGGTACCTATGGCTTGAATGGACTCGGGAAGAAGCGAGGAGTTCTGGTTCGTCAGAAACTCTGCCTGATATCTTCTTACCGAGCAGAACCCGCCCTTCTTGGAGCAATTCACACTGTTGTTGGGCACACCGTTGGGGTCAAATCCGTAACAGCTCTGGCGCGCGGGGCACACCACTGTCCCTTCAACTTGCTGGTGATGAAGCGCGGCGCGGGCCTCCGGCAGGAGACTTGCGAGATTGCGGCCCAGATATTCACCGGCACCGTATTTGGTTTTTCTTGGCATGAATACGGAACAAGGCAAGAGTATCAATATATACGCATCCCTTGTAGTGCTCTGCGCCCGTGCGGTCAATTCAACGATGATGAGGTCTCAGCAGAGCAGGGGGGCCGGGGCAAATGAAAGGTTGTTTTCCACAGAATTCACCGCTATGGTGAATTGTGGTGCGGTGTTATACTTCCTAGCAAGCGGACCTGCAAATTGACTAGAGGCGCAAAACGAAAACAAAAACCTGTCCCGACCGAGGACGCATCCGTCCGGGCGACCATCAGCTTCCCATCTGAACTTTACAAGACTCTCGAAGAGATCGCACGCGAGAAAAAAGTCTCGCTGGCCTGGGTTGTCCGAGAGGCGTCAGAACAATACATCGTCGACAAATGGCCGCTGTTTGGAAAAAGTCTGATAGGCGGGGGGAAACAATGACCGCAGCCGCAAAGAAGAAAGCCAGGCTCGAACTTGTGAAGCCGGAGAAGCGCGTCAAACGTCCGCCGGTGCTGCGCACCATCGATCTGTTTAGCGGAGCAGGTGGCATTACGGAAGGATTCCGGCAAGCGGACTATGAATGCCTCTATGCGAATGACTGCATGCCCGAGGCGATTGAGACATTCCAGAAGAACCACCCCGAGGCGTGGGCGGACTGCCGCAACATTGAAAACATAAAACCTTCGGAGATCCGGGCAAACCTCGGTATCAAAAAAGGCGACCTCGATGTCCTTGCTGGCGGACCTCCATGCCAGGGTTTTTCAATCAACGCACCGGAGCGTTTCCTCACCGATCCGCGCAACAAACTCTTCAAGGATTATGTGCGCTTCCTCGAAGAATTCGAGCCCAAGACCTTTCTGTTTGAGAACGTCCCCGGCTTGCTGTCCCTCGGCGACGGCAAGGTGCTAGACCGCGTCCTCGCCGAATTCGCACGGCTCGGCTACCACGTCACCGTCAAGATTCTCTTTGCCGCGCACTACGGCGTGCCGCAGGAGCGTTGGCGGCTGATTCTGTTTGGTTCCAGATTCAGTGAGGTTGCACCGCCCGAGCCCACGCACTACGCGGCGGGGCGCGCGAATTTCCGGGGCGGAGGCGGCGTGCTCACGTTCCAGCTCACCGATTCCCACAAGCGCCGCTTGCTGCCGGCCGTGACCGTGCAGGAAGCCATTGGTGATCTGCCGCGCCTGATGATGGGGGAGGGGGCCGAGACTATCGGATATACGACCGGAAAAATCAGCGAATACGCCAACGCGATGCGTAATCCCGAAGGCGTGACCTACAATCATTTCGCGGCGAAACTTTCAAAACAGAACGCCCAGCGCATGAAATTCGTGAAGCCCGGGGGCTCCTGGCGCGATATTCCGCACCACATGCTGCCCAAGGGCATGCAGCGGGCGCGCAAGTCGGACCACACCAAGCGCTACGGTCGGCTGCACAACAATGGCCTGGCTGGTACCGTCATGACGAAATGCGATCCGCACTGGGGCACGGTGTTCCTGCCCGATCAGGACCGCTCGCTCACGGTGCGCGAAGCGGCGCGCTTTCAGTCTTTCCCTGATACGTATCAGTTTCTTGGCCCGCGCGTCTCGCAGTACGAGCAGGTCGGCAATGCAGTTCCTGTTCTGATGGCACGGGCCATCGCGCTGCAGATACGCGGGCATCTCGAAGCGCACGGGGCAGTTTCCGCGGCTTTGGAGGAAGCAGAAGCAGCGCATGGCTAGCAACATCACGGAACTTTTCGGGTACAGCCCGACGGATCAATCGTCTGCTGCGAAGAAGGCCCGGAAAAATCTGGAATGCCCGTTTCTTGGACAGACCTGCACCAAAACGCTGAGTGACGGCACCATCAGCGGCATGTGCACGCTCAAGCCCATGACCAGCGGGCCTGTCATTTGCTGCCCGGTGCGGCTCTATGCGGACGACTACAAGGTCCTCAAGGATGTTGCCGCGGAGTCGTTTGGCAAAGGTATCGGTCTGATTGCCGGAAGCGATGTCGCCAGCTACCGCGCCAAGAACCCCGGCAAATCCGCAATAGCCGTATTCGGAAAACGCTGGGGTAAAGAATTGCGCCTGCCGAGCCGCGCCAAAAAAGCTGGCGGGAAGGTAGGCGCATATTTCGTGGACTGGATACTGGCGCACACCGATGCTGCAGGAAAGCTGCTGGGGTTTGTTGCCATCGAAGTACAGTCCATCGACACCACGGGGAATTACCGTGGGGAGCGTAAGGCTTATCTCGAAGGCGGCTCATTTAGGGGCAACAGCACTGCGGGTCCGAACTGGGAAAACGTCAACAAGCGCATTCTGCCGCAGATCATCTACAAGGGCCACGTGCTGCGGCGCGAGCCACTGTGTCAGAAGGGGCTTTTCTTCATCTGCCCAACGCCGGTCTACAACAAGATCGCGGAGCGGCTCGGCGGCAAGCTGGAGGAGATTCATCAGCAGGCGGGATCGGTGACTTTGATGCGCTACGACGTTGGCCCTCCCGTCCCTGACGGCCAGATCCGCGCACTCGAATTTGGTGGGCAGTCTACAACAACGATTGACCAGGTCGCGCTTGCCTTTACCGCTCCCAGTAACCTGCCGCCCGCAAAGGTCTACGAACAAGCCATTATTGCGGAGCTTTAGAGCCGTGGACCGCCGTGAGAACATGCGCCGTATCCGCAGCAAGGGGATGCTCCCCGAGCTGGCGGTAAGAAGCATGGTTCACCGAATGGGCTACCGTTTCCGGCTGCATCGGAAAGATCTTCCGGGAAAACCGGATCTGGTGTTTGTTTCGCGGCAGAAAGTGATATTTGTTCACGGATGTTTCTGGCATTCGCACCGGGGCTGCAAGGCTGCGCACGTGCCGAAGTCCAACCTCACATACTGGCAGCCGAAACTAAAACGCAATCAGGCTCGAGACGCCGATAATATCAAGGCGCTGACCGCGGCCGGCTGGAAATCACTGGTTATCTGGGAATGCGAAACGAAAAATGAAAACAATATAAGAAGCCGCGTTGCGGCCTTTCTGAGAGGCCGGACATGACGAATAGGGTACGTTTGAAAACAACTGAGCCTATAAGATCCTGACCTGACTTCACAAAATGTATGACCTCCATATCCTCGGCTGGCACAGTTTTCAACAATTGTGTCTGACCATTACGCGCGAGATTCTCGGCCAGACCGTGGAGTCTTTTCTGGATTCCTCCGATGCCGGGAAAGACGGCGCCTTTACGGGTACGTGGGAACCCTCCAAAGGAGAGGCTCTAAGCGGGCGATTCGTTATCCAGTGCAAGTTTACGAGCAAACGCGATAAGACCTTGAGTCAGTCCGATCTCATCGACGACGTTGAGAAGGCGAGAAGGCTTGTCCAGAATGACCGCTGCGACTGCTACATTCTGATGACGAACGCTGGTCTTTCTGGTTCAACCGCCGAAAACGTGGAAACGCTTTTTGAGGGTGCAGGCGTTAAACAGGTTCGGGCGTTCGCTTCAACCTGGATTTGCGACCAAATTAGAGAAAACAAGCGCCTCCGGATGCTGGTCCCTCGGATATATGGTTTGGGCGATCTCAGTCAGATTTTGGATGAGCGGGCTTACGGGCAGGCAAAAGCTCTTCTTGCCTCATTGAGAGAGGATCTATCAAAAGTCGTTCTGACGAATGCATATCGCAGGGCCGCAGAAGCCTTGGATCATTATGGATTTGTGCTTCTGATCGGAGAGCCTGCGGCTGGAAAGACCACCATCGCTTCGATGCTTTCAATGGGCGCTCTGGACCAGTGGGGAGCCTCAACTCTCAAGCTGGATACTTCGGAAAAGGTCGTCGAACGCTGGAATCCCGACGAGCCATCCCAGTTTTTTTGGATTGACGATGCCTTCGGTGTGACGCAGTACGAATCCTTTCTCGTTCATGGCTGGAATCACGCTTTCCCCATGATCAGAACAATGCTCCGCAAGAGCGCCAAGATCGTGATGACATCACGCGACTACATTTACAAGCGGGCAAGAAATGATCTCAAGGAGGGGGCCTTCCCGCTTCTCCGCGAGAGTCAAGTCGTCATTGACGTTCATGACCTTTCATCGGAAGAGAAGCAACAGATCCTGTACAACCACCTCAAGCTCGGAAAACAGGACAAGGAATTTCGGGCTGCCATCAAACCTCACTTACCGGCCATAGCCATCCATCCTCGATTCGTGCCCGAAACCGCGCGACGTCTGGCCGATCCTCTGTTCACGGCGGGATTGGTGCTCCATCGTTACTATCTGCATGATTTTGTCGAGAAACAGGAACAGTTTCTGCAAGAAGTGCTCCGAGGCCTGGACGAACATAGCAAGGCGGCTTTAGCTCTCATATACATGCGAAACGACTCCCTCGAAAGTCCGGTCGAGTTGGAAACATCGGAACGAGAAGCCATAGAACGGCTCGGCAGCAGCGTGGGAGGGTGTATTGCGGCCCTTGAATCGCTAAACGGCAGCCTCGTGCAACACACGCATGCAGAACAAACGGCCACGTGGAGATTCAAGCACCCGACCGTTGGCGATGCCTATGCGGGTCTTCTCCTGGAGAGCCCTGAATTACTTGGCATCTATGTTCACGGAAGTCCGATCGATAAACTACTCGGGCAGGTTACCTGCGGCGACGTTGGTCTTGAAAGGGCTGTTGCTCTCCCCAAGGGTCTCTTTCCGCTCGTCCTTCGGCGGCTGAATGAGGTATCTCCCGTTACGCAGTACAAGTCGCCCGTATTGGCGCGTTGGTACGGCCAGGGCCGTATTGATGGCTTCTTGGCGTCCCGCTGCTCCAAAGAGTTTTTGATCCAATACATTGCGCAGCACCCGGACGTTCTGGGGCGCGTGTCGAAACCGGGACTCTTCCTAAATTCAGTTTCAGAGGTGGATCTAGTCATCCGACTGCATGAATTGGGATTGTTGCCCGAAACTTTTCGGCAACGCTTTGTAGCGACAGTCATCGCCTACGCCATGCAAGGTGAAGATCTTTATGCTCTTGAGAGTCTCCGTATCCAAAGCGTCTTCACTTCTGAAGAACTGTCCGCTTTCCGCAACCGCGTTCGCGCCGAGCTGATACCGAATCTCAGAGATGTCAGGCACACGTGGCAGAGCAATCGCAGCTCCGATCAACGTCTGGACGAGCATATGGACCCGCTTCTGGAATCGTTTTCCGCCATGAAAGAAGAATTTGCTGACGATCCCGAGATTGTTAGCAAGATCGAATGTGAAATCCAACTTGCGCGCGCATGGATTGCTGAAAAAACGGAAGATGACCCCAAAGAGGATCGCCCGGCTCGTACTTTTGGTGACGTTGATTCGCCGGACAATCCCGCTTCGCAAGCACAAGCCCGAGGAATCTTCGACGACGTTGATGAGTAGCTGTATGGTCGTTAGGCCTAACCCTTCTTTGCGTACGCATCGCGCGCCTCCTGGATTTTTTTCCAGTCCGCCTTGAGCGTGTCCAGTGTCGGACGTACGTTGAGCGTCTCCAACGGCTGCGAATGTGATCCAATATAACGGCAACAGTCTTCGTAAATTGTGTTGATGATCTTCACCGATCCTTCCAGTTCGCCGAAATGGATCTTGGGCAGCACCGTCATCCTGACCATCGGCTGGTAGCGCTGCGTCACGCCCTGGAACAGCTCCTGTTCCACTATGACCTCGCAAATACTGCGGATCAGAGCGTACGCCCGTTCGATGAGCGCCGCGTGCGGTTCTCCCGACGATTTCTCCGCCGACTGAATCAGGGCGTTAATCTTGCCGCGCAGATTGCTGACGGTATCGGAACTCTAGCTACCGCGAAATGTCCTCTCGATGTGACCCGCGCTCGATTCGGCAACGGCAGTGGCTAGCACTCGAGCGAGTGCGGGCTCGTCAGCTTTTTCTTCGACCATAACGCGCACTATATCCTTGCGAATTTGCTTGGCTATGTCTTCTACGCAATAGTCCGCTAAAACCGGCAGCGAATCCACGTGGCGCTGGGCTAGGAAAAAGACCGCCTCCATTGCGCCCACGCGTGCACATCAATTTTCCAGAACCCGATAGGTCACACACTTCGCGAAACGCGTCCTGTGTGCCCTCAAGCGCTCAAACGTCTCTTTCGGGCCAAGTCCCACGTAGGCCTACAGCCCATCGCTGATTCTACAGAAATCGCGAATGTTCAGTCGAAGTTTGTCTCCCAGAGTCATCGGAAACGAAGATGCCTAGCTATTCTAGTCCGATCGAGATACTTTTTATGGCGGTTGGGGCAGTCCAAGCTTTTGAGGGATCTTTTCCACCCAATCAAATTCTCTTGAATTTCTCATCCAACGAAACAAAGTGGCATCACTGCTTTTTCCAACCACTTCTGTCCAATCGGTGTAGAAACAAAGTATTCATATGCCCATCGAATGGGGATGATCCTAACACTGCCTTCTTGGATGATATCTTTGCAATCGCAAAACAGAACCAGGACGTTCCGACCATCACTTTCGTAGTTGGCAAGCGTTGCAATTTTTGATTTGGCTTCCTTGCTCCCGATCTCGTGGAACGTGACCTGAGCGAACATATTCTTACCTGATGTTGTGATTCCGCAAATATCGACATCACGCATGCTTCTTCCAACAGGCAAGAGCAAGTGCGCCAGTCTCGAATAAGGAATCTGTCCAGTCTGTTCGAATTTCTCGCATCGAAGGAATTCACTGCACATGATTTCTTGTTGATCCGGTGAGAGCCTATCGAAGGACGGCCTGGTTCTCTTTCCTTCGACGATATTTTCTATCGAATCCTTAGAACTTGGCCACCGCATGATGGTCCCTTGCCTCGGGCGACCGACAAGAACTAGTGCGAGATCACACCTGTGCATTATCCTGACTTTTTCAAGTCTGATGAATTTAAGAAGCGCTTTCCTGTTTTCATATCTGTTGACAGTCCCCCATCTACCTCGAAGTATTTGGATCTTTGTGTTCGGACGGACGTATCCAAGCAGACATTCCTGTCGTGGATGGTGTTCTGCGCACACATATCCACCGCTCTTCGCAAGCGCAAGCAGTGCACCTTGCCCTCCCCCAGTATTTAGGCGCTCTCGCGGGGTATTCGGATGACCCATTGCTCGCCGCGCTGAGTCGGGATAGTCTGAGAGTTTGAGGCTTCGATTGTCTCTTCCTCTTAATTTACCGTCCTTATCGTGGGGAAAATGAATCGCGATCCTGCGTTCTTCCCAAAGCTTCTCGCGCGTCTTATCATCGATATCGAGGGCTACAGTGTGCCGTGCGAAGAATGTTTCCATTGAAACTAAACCTCCTAACCTCTAGAGCGGGCAGAATTGTAACGAAAGTGGTCTGGCAGCGCTAAGCGTAGCACGTGCTCGTTGTTCACGTTCGAAGGAACCCGTAGCGATAAACTCTATGGTATTCACCGTGGTCAGTTGACTGCGGTACGCGCTTCTGGGAAAGTGGTCACGAGCTCCGGATGCGCAGGTACGCTTGGAGTATTGGTGCCTTCGATTTGGCAGACAATTTGAGATACTCTTCTTGGTGACGCACGCGGAGCTTTCACTGTCCACAGTCGCGCTGTGATTTTGGGCTTGACACAACCTACGCT